>ERZ808037.1089-NODE-1089-length-19856-cov-13.253501_pt1 | contig 19856 bp, 20 predicted proteins | sample MGYA00380190_ERZ808037 | MGnify/ENA primary metagenome ERZ808037 (study PRJEB31490, sample SAMN06133399) | mouse gut metagenome | isolation source: J9 | host: mice | place: China: Chengdu | collected 2015-05 ... | reverse complement strand
CTTAAGTCTATATACTCCATACTCTCTATTTTAGCACATTTGATCCATCTTTCCTAGCTTTTTCCTCGAAAGTAATACCACCACCATCCCCAAACGAAAGGGGGTGAGAAGATGGAACCCAACCCCCGCGACTATGGCGAACGGTGCAGGCTTGACGCCTTTTATAAAACCGTGTTGAAGCATGAGGCAATCGACTACATCCGGGAAATGAAACGGCGGGCCAGCCGGGAAACGTCTTTGGAGCGTCTGCCGCAAACGGCGATGGACAAGCTGTGTTTGGCGGACAGTTACCCCAGCGACAGCTATGTGTTTTCGTACTGCGGGTACGACCTGCCGATCAGAAGCCAACAAGTGGCCGACGCCTTTGCCGGTCTGCCGGAGCAGGAGCAAAGCATCTTGATTTTGCGCCTGGTTCTGGATTTGACGGACAGCGAGATTGGCGAGGCCCTGGGGCTGTACCGGAGTGCCGTCCAGCGGCGCAGAACAAAATCGCTGAATGTCCTGCGGACAAAGCTGACAGCGAGGAAAGGAGGTTAGCGCCATGAAGCGCCGTAACTACAAAGGCCGTGAACTGCTGCCGCTGGCGGTGAGCGATGCGGCCCGCACCGGGGATGCCGATGCCGTGGAGCAGGTTTTGCGGTATTACGAGAGCTACATAAACAAGCTCTGCACCCGGACGGTCTATGACGAAAGCGGCTGTCCCCATGCCTGCCCGGACGAGCACATGAAAAGCCGTCTGGAAAACAAACTGATCCGCGCCATTCTCGGCGTGAACTGATAACCGGCCCCGGTGGGAGGAACAGCTTACCCTTTCCATGTTCCTCCTGCCTGTGGGCCTTGCCCTGCGTTTTGGAAAGGGGAAATGCCTTTGACGAAAGAACAACCTGAAATCAGAACTGAAACCTGTCAAATCGAACTGCCGCAGGCTATTATAGAAACCTTTGCCCGCTTCCTCGTCCCGGAGATACGAAAATACTACGACAGTGAACAGGGCCAGCGGGAGTTTGCGGAGTGGCAGAACGCACAAGTCAAAACGGAGTAAACCGATAAAAACAGCGGAGGTCAAGGCTTTTATACCTTGACCTCCGCTGTTTGTTTTGACATCAGAGTTAAACCATTATAGCAAGGACAGCATTAAATTGATAGAAAGCTGTACCATATATGTAGCATAATAAGACTATCCACGTTTTAGAATTATACTATCTTTTCTATATCGGCTGTGATATAGTATGAAAAGGGGTGAGAAAATGAAAAGCATATTTGACAAAATAAATACATTCATTACTGCTGACTATATTGCGTTATTATCTGTTATTATTACTATACTGATTTTTATAATCAGCCGTCATATGGAAATCAGGTATAAAAAGCACGATGATAAGAAAATACAGTATTTAAAGCTTATTGATCTTATGCAAAAATCTCTTTCTGACTACAAAATGGATAGAAAAGGTGAACCTGTTTTAACAGACGAAATGAAGCGGCAGTTTTTTGATACGGGTGCATCTTTGCTGTTATATGGTTCGAAAAAGATATACCGGCAATACTTGTTGTTTCGAGAATTTGCCACTAATCCTTTAATTAAGCAATGCAAATACTATAAGGACAGTATTGTAATGTACATCATGGGTGATATTTTAAGAACTATGCGAAAAGAAGTGGGCCTTAGTTATTTCAACAGCATCAGAAGCAACGAAGCACTTGCATTTTTTGTAAATGATATTGCGAGTAATCCTTGCGCCAAGAAAGATGACATGGACGCAAGCTTTCGTATAAAAATGATTCAGTTTGAACTCGCGATAATTGATAGAACTCAATTTATTTTCATAAAGCGAATTTATACAAATTACATTAGGCCGATTTTTGCAGGAATATCTATTATTGCAAAACATATACTAATTATCCCTTTCGGAAGGCTTCTCTTAAAATTATTTCCTAACTTTTTTAACAAGACCGCTTCTAAATGATAAATCTGAAATGACATAGAGTGCTTTTCATTGTTCTGTCTGTAATCTCCATTTGTAATCGTTTTTATAACTTACAAAAAAGCGAAAAGAAACACCGCCACTGGTATTTTAACCTTTGACAGCGTTTCTTTTCATTTTGACATCAGAGCCACACCATCACGGCAAAGCCGCCTTTAAAATAATAGGTGTTCGTCCAATGTCCATCTGGTGGACCTGAAGGGGATCGAACCCTCGAACCTCACGGATGCGAAAAGATTCAGAAAACTTTTTTGGCTTGTTTTTGCTCCTTTTAGCCGTTTCCGCTGGAGTTCACTTCAGCTGTAAGCCTCTTTAACGAGGTGTTCTCCATGTGTTCCGGCCACGTCTGTGGTAGGTTCTGTGGTCAGAAACGCTTCCCGCCTCTGACCGCCGGTTTTCCACCGACGCTGAACGGGAAGCGTTTCGCATTTTTGCTGTCTGCATTGTAACTCTGACAGGAAGGTTTTGCAACGGTTTTCTGCCGGGACAGACCCTCAAATTTTGTGTAGGAATTATACAAAGAATTAGAACCCGATTAAAATTTAGAGCTCCATGCGTATTTTCTGCACGTCAAAATATTCAGTGAATATTCAGTCACTAGATTGACAAAAGTGAACAAAGTGAATATTCAGCTGCTAAATTGACAAAAGTGACGAACTGGATAAAGTATGACGTAGAAGTGGAGGACAAAATGTCCTACAGCACGGATCGTTCACCGAACGGTCGGTGAACAGGACAAACCGGAACATTCAAAGCTGGCATTGGGATCTGTATGCTGAAACAGGAGGCTGTCCCCGTACCAGAAACGGTAGCGCACCTCCGCGCAGAGGCTCTCGTGGATGGTACGCTCCATGCGGCCCTCCACCGGGGCCCGAAGGGGTTGCCGCCGTTCGTTTAGCAGCTCCGCCTCCAGGCGGTACTTCCCCTGGCGGATCACCGCACCGGAGGAGGACCATGCCTCGATTTTGACGCCCCGGTAGGTTGCCAGGCGGTATTCCCGGCCATGGTACAAAATGGAGCAGATACAGCCGGTGAAGCCACCCACAGGCAGGGGGATTGTCGCGATGGCAAGCATCAGGCTGCCCCGCTCCGGTCCGTCCCAAAGGCACTGGGTCCAGAGGTACTTACCGGGAAAAGAGCGGCCTCGGTCTGTTTCGATGTATCCGATCCCGTCGGAGAAATCCAAACGCTCGCCGTTCAATTCCAGCGTTCCACCCAGGGAATGCCCCATGCTGATGACGCCGTGGGAACACTGCATCCCTGCAAAAAAACGAAAAGGTCCCATGATGTCGGATTGGAGGACAGTAAAGGGGCCGTAGCGCAGGCTTCCACAGAGGGAAAGGCCGTCCTGCTGGATATGGAGGTTAATTCCCTGACTGCCAAAGCTGGACTGTCCGATCTGCATCTGAAAGAGCCGCTGGGAGACTTTCAGCTGTGTTTCCGAGTACTCCAGCCACCACGCCTGATCCTTTGAAATGATTCGAAGAGAGGCGGTGCGGTGTCTCTCGCTGTCAATATGGAACGCTGGGATCAGCGCCAGGGTCTGCCTCTGTGGGTTTTGGTGCTTGAAGTACCAGCCCTCAAAATAGGGACCCGTCCTGTTTGTGTTGCGGAAAAATCCCATAATTTATCACCCCGGATTCAGTTTTCCCTGAATCTGGGAATTTTATATGGGATGTTCTCCAATGCTGGAGGCTGCCGAAGCTGCCTTGGTGAAAAAGTTTTGCGGATATAAACCGCAAAACTATTGATATAAAGTAAGTATTGCGATTATAATCATATACTTTAGCAATTACCCTCCTGTATTAGCAGGTATGCCAGCGGAAATTACCAGGGGATCAAGATGATGCACGTTGCGGATTTCTTGCTGAGTACGGAATATTAAGCCGCTCCCGGACAGAAAGCGGTTCAATCCTTGCGGGACTGTATCCAAAGATAAGCGGTGTGATTCCCCGCCGATGTAGAACGGCAGAATCGATAGCCCAGCTGGTCAAAGGCCTGGAGATCCTCCGGGCTTTTGATTTGGTTTTCCGCCAGCCAGCGCACCATCTGTCCCCGGGCCATCTTGCATTTGGTGCCCTTTTCAATGATTTTGCCATCTTTCAGTTCCCCAAAGGCACAGGTGACAAATCGGACGGTTTTGGGCAGATAACCCTCCACCGCTCTGCTGTACTCCCTGGAGGCCAGATTGAGCACCACGTCCGTCTCCGAGGCCAGCTGCCGGGCCAGACGGCTGCCCCAGAACTGATACAAGTCCCGGCAGCCGTCCACCGCCAGCTTTGCCTGCATTTCCAGCCGGTAGGGGGTCACACCGTCAAAGGGCCGCAGCAGGCCGTAGAAGCCGGAGAGAATGCGCAGATGCTCCCGGAGGTAGTCCAGGTGAGTTGTTTCCATCACGCCGGGGGCCATGTAGCGGTACTGGATGCCTTCGTAGGCGATGATGGCCGGTGTGAGATTGCGGCGCAGGTCCATCTGCTCCAGCCGCTCCACATTCAACTTGGCAATCGCGTCGTTGCACCTCCAAAGGGCCTGCAACTCTTTGGGAGACATGCCCTGGAGGACAGTTTTCAGCCGCTCCGTCCGCTCCAGAAACTGTGGCAGGCCGTCCACGGCAAAGCTGTCTGTGTCCACTATCATTTTCTTGGCTGGAGCGATGATGATGCGCATGGATCAGGGCCTCCCTTTTTTGTGAGGAATGATTACTTTCTCAACCTGCAAATGTTCTCCGTCAATGGTCATGACAGCAAAAGTAATCTCCTGGTCAAAGCGCCGACGTCCACAGCTGCCGGGGTTCAGCCACAGAACGCCATTCCACTCCTCACAGGCATATTTGTGGGAGTGACCGTAAATCACCACATCCGTATCGGACAAGTCCGACGGTACGTCTTTTTTGTTGTGAACCAAGAAAAAACGAACACCCTCGATGGTGAAAGTGAGACTTTGCGGCAGTTTCTCCGCCCAGTCCTTATCGTTGTTCCCCCGGACAATATAGAGCGGGGCGTACTCCCGAAGCTTGTCCACAATGGCCTGGGTGTTGATGTCGCCGCCGTGGATGATGATATCAGCCTGGGATAGGTATTCCAGCACCTCTGGCCGCAGCAGGCCGTGGGTATCGGATAAGACGATGACACGTTTCATATACAGCCTCCGGTTTAAATCAGAATTCCCTCGCAGTGGTCGATTTCGTGCTGGATGATCTGTGCCGTCCAGCCGGTGAAGGTTTTGAAGCGTGTTTGAAACTGCTCATTCTGGTACTGCACCTTGATGGACTGCCAGCGTTTGGCCTTTCGGGTACCAGTGAGGGAGAGACAGCCCTCCTCTGCCTCGTAGGGGCCGGATTTCTTGACGATCTCTGGATTGAACATCACCATGTACTTGCCCTCGTTGTCAAAGGCGATGATCCGCTTGCAGACGCCGATCATATTGGCCGCCATGCCCACACAGCCGTCCTTGTGGGCGGTTAGGGTGTCCAGCAGGTCCTGAGCGACAGGCAAGTCCTCCAGAATGGCCGGTTCGGCCTTTTGGGAGAGGAATGCTTCGTCCCGCATGATCTCTCGTACCATGGCATTGTACCTCCATTGCCTACTTCCCACAGGGGGAAATTTGTGATATACTCATATAAAATAGCACAGGCAAGGGAAAAAGGCAAATCGAGGGCGGTAGACGATATGGAAAAGAAAGTGACAGAAGTTGTGGCGGCGCTGATTTGGGACGGAGACAGGTTTCTAATCTGCCAGCGTCTGGCTCATAAGGTGCGGGGATTGCTGTGGGAGTTTGTGGGCGGCAAGGTAGAGCCGGGAGAAACCAAGGAACAGGCTCTGGTACGGGAATGCCGGGAGGAGCTGGCTGTCACCACCTCAGTGGGTGAAATGTTCATGGAGGTTGACCACGATTACCCGGATCTGAATGTGCATCTGACGCTGTTCAATGTGGCAATCATTGAGGGAACACCCCAACTGCTGGAGCACAATGATATCCACTGGATCACAGCGGAGGAAATACCACAGTACAAGTTCTGCCCGGCGGATGAGGCCATATTAAGGAGATTGCAGTATGAGGTCTAAAAGATACAGCGAATTTGTTCGTATCCACACCTACAAGATTGCTGAAGAAATTCTAAGACCTGTACTGCAGAAGTCCTATCTAATTAAGTATACCTGGAAATATCGGATATCACACAAATGAAAATCTGCCTGATATGTGTAGAGATCACGCAGGTTGTGTTCAAGGTCAGAGATTGGAGCTGACATTAAAAATGCGATAGAAACTATTTGACTTTTATAACTGGAATAGATTGCACCCGTCAGAAAATACTTGTAAAGAGAGTGTATATATGATGGATCAAAACTTCAAAAAGTATCAGACATTAAGAGTTTTTGAAGCATTTGCGGGAATAGGAGCACAGGCTTCAGCTCTTGAGCGCATGGGTATCAATTATAAGATTGTCGGCATCAGCGAGTGGTATATTGACGCAATTGAATGTTACGCAGCAATTCACTGTGATGGTGTTGAAGTAGAGATGCCTGCGGATATTAAAGAAATTGACGATTATCTCTCACGATTTACATTTAGCGAAACTTCCGTTAGACCGACTAATATAAAAAGACTTACAAAGGACCAACGTAGAGACTTATACAGAGCAAATAAGCAGGCAAATAATTATGGCTCAATAACTGATATTAAAGGAGAAAACCTACCTGAGATCGATTTACTTGTATATAGTTTTCCGTGTCAGGATCTCTCTACCGGCGGTCTTGGAAAGGGAATGAAAAAAGGATCGGGCACCAGATCAGGACTTCTTTGGGAAATCGAAAGAATTTTAAAAGAGCTAAACGGTAATGATCGACTTCCTAAATATCTCCTGCTTGAAAACGTTAAAACAATAAAAGCGAATAAACATATTGAAGATTTAAAACAGTGGCTGGCGTTTTTGGAGTCTATGGGCTACTCCAATACAGAATGCATGATTTTGAATTCTTTAGATTTTGGTATACCTCAAGATAGAGAACGTGCGTTTATCATAAGTCATTTGGGTGATAAACTTGACATTACCTCTAAAATCGAAGCAGCAAAAAAAGAAAGAAAATTTAAAATTCATAATTTTATTAAAAGCAATTACAAGAATCCAATTTATAAACTTGAAGCTGACATTGCGCAGTTAAATAAAACTCCCTCGCGAGATGTAATGTGGAATATTAATGGGAAAACGATCTCAAATCGCACAGTTATCCGTACAATAACCTGCAATATGGACCGAACACATACCGCAGCTTTGTTTAAATATAATGGGCCGAAGGGTAACACATATCGTAGATTAACAATGAGAGAGGCATTCTTGTTAATGGGGTTCACAGAAGAGGAGTACGCAAAGGCATCATCCCTAAATTTTAGCTATAGAAAATTGAACCAACTAATTGGAAACTCTATAGTTGTAAATGTTTTACAGGCAATTTTTGAGGCCATGTTCGGTGACACTTACAAAAAAAGTGAAACATCAGAATAGTTTTTCACGAGACTGGACGTGTGTTATGAGTGATTTAGTTGAGCGGCAATTTCCCACTAAAGCATTGATGACCGGATTGCGTGCAATTGGTTACAGTTTTTCATCGGCGGTTGCGGACATCATAGACAACAGTATATCGGCTAACGCAAAAGAGATAAATATTTATTCTGATCCTCTGTCTGATGTGCCTTACTTTTGCGTTTTAGATAATGGTTGCGGAATGTCGTCAAAAGAGCTTGACAATGCAATGCTTCCCGGTTCTGACCGATCCGAAAAAGCAGAATGTGAACAAGAATTGGGACGCTTTGGCCTTGGCCTAAAATCTGCCTCACTTTCTCAATGTAGAGAGTTTACGGTTACAAGTAAAAAGTTCGGGAAAATTCGTGCGATGTCTTTCGACTTAGATGTCATTGATGCTGAAAACCGTTTGCTTTTGAAAATGTTAGATCCTGAAGAGATTAGTGCGCTCCCCCAAATACATAACCTCGCAAAATATGAATCTGGCACTTTAGTTATTTGGACAAAATTTGACAAGATAGAAAGTCTTGCAAAAAATTTTGAAGACAGTTTTAGAAGGTTAGTTGCTGAGGCTAAAAAACATACGGAACTGGTATTTCACCGCTATTACAAGATGGTCGAAATATATTTTCACGGCAAACGCATTGAAAAGAGAGATCCTTTCTTACTGGACTCGATTGGGCGGCAACAAACAGGTCGTAAATCGGAGATAAATGTTGACGGAGCTGTAATTACTGTTGTTCCGTATACTCTACCTTTTGCAAATACTCTCACCGCCGAAGAAAAAGCGCTACTCGGCAACCCAAAAAGCATTTACGATAATCAGGGGTTTTACTTGTACCGAAACAAAAGACTTATCTCATGGGGCAGCTGGATGCATATGGGGATTCGGAGTGAGCTTAACAAACTTGCCCGTATTCAAGTTGATATCCCTTCCAGCTTGGATTCTGTATGGATGCTGGATGTAAAAAAGTCGTCAGCAAAAATCCCTGACAAAATAAAAGATATGATAAAAATGGCTGTTGAGGATTCAATTGTCCGAAGCAAACGGGCTGCGAGATTTCCCGGTACAAAAGAGCAATCAGTAGAATTTAAAGTGTGGGATCGAATAAATGAACACGAGGGAAAGATTCGATATCAAATCAACCGAGATACGCCGTCGATTGTGGCGCTTTATAACGCTCTTGAACAGTCAGAACAGAAACTGCTGGACATTGCTTTGTCGCAAATCGAGTGCTATTTGCCCAAATATTCTATCGCAAATGACAGCATGGATGCATTGACGATTATTAACTCGGGCGCTGACTGCGAAGATGAGCAGCTTATTCAGGAAATAGAAGCAATTCTTGCACTTTGTGATCCAAGCAAAAGAAAGAAAATGTTTGATGATATGTTTGTGGCAGAAGCATATCAGCGGCTACTTAAACACAAAGAAGAAATTAGAAAGAGAGTTTTGAACGATGACTGACGCAGCAAACAGATATAACGCCCTCATTAGAAAGACTTTTGATATGCTCTACAGTCTTTGTGAAGGACAAAAGAAAACACATTCTGATTTAATAAACTTGGCGAGTCAACTACTTCCTATTACTTCCGGAACGCAGGATGTCAGCCAGTTGCCGGAGTATAACGATATATTAAAAAGCGTTGTGGATTTATACGAGATTGAGGTTGGTATCAAGACGTATGCTCCAAATGTACTGGCGGCCGACAGACAGTCAAAATATTGGCTCTATAAATTAAAAGGTACTACTCCACGTCCGTTTTTTGATAGATACAAACTATATTTACGGCAAGATGGCTTTGACAGAAAAACTATTGACAACATTGAGATTTCCTGTGAAGAGGTCTTGGCATACTGTGCGAACCCCAGATCTAAGGTAGATAAAAAGAGAGGGTTGGTAGTCGGCGATGTTCAATCCGGAAAAACTGCCAACTATCTTGGGCTTATTAATTTAGCCTATGATTACGGATACAAAATTGTTATCCTTTTAGCCGGAACAACAAATTCGCTTCGAGTTCAGACGCAAAAAAGAACAGATAAAGGTGTTATCGGTGCAAAAAGTGACTCTATTGGAAACTCAATAGAGTATATCGGCGTGGGTTTTTCACCTCGTGAACATTATGCTGTACCATTCACGAACCAAAGCAACGATTTCGCTAAGTTTATACAAAAAAATTTAAATGCAGCTATCGCCGATTTTAATAAGCCTGTTGTCCTGGTGGTAAAAAAGAACAAAAGTATTTTGGAGAGCGTTAGTGAAAGATTGCAGTCAGAGTTAAGTGAGCAGGGACTGGACTCTAAAAGCATTTTGATCATTGACGATGAGGCCGATAATGCATCTCTTAACACAAACAAGCCGGAAAAAGAACCAACTACAATCAACAGATGCATACGTGCTATATTAAACAAGTTCCCCATAGCCTCTTATGTCGGTTATACTGCAACCCCGTTTGCCAATATTTTTATTAACCCGAATGACAGAGATCCTGCTAACTTAGATCTTTTCCCCTCAGACTTTATTGTGCAGCTTAATGCACCAAGTACATATTGGGGTGGACGAAGAGTGTTCACTGGAGATCGTGAAACATTACCTTTATGTCTGCGCGAAATCAAAGAGGACGAACCATACTTCCTGCCTGTCATACACGATAAATATATAGCCTATTTGGGCTTGGCAGACTCAATGAAAGAAGCAATTCACAGTTTCCTTATTAACAATGTAATTCGTACTTTGCGCGGACAGGAAGCAAAGCATCGTTCAATGATGATAAATATCACTCGGTATAATGATGTTCAAGCTCAAATTCAAGAGGAGGTTTCAACTTATATAGGGGTTCTGACAAACGAAATTGAACAGTTAAGCAGCGGACCTATTGAATCCTTTATTGCAAACAAGAACATGAAGGCAATCTTTGACCTTTTTACTGAAAACAATTTTTACGCCTCAATTCGGAAAGGAGACTGCGAAAAAGGTTATGCACCTATTACATGGGAGCAGATACAGGATGGGCTTTACAGTGAAATAAAGCAGATTTCTGTTGTCCTAATAAACTCGAGAAACGGTAAAATGAGCGTAAAAGATGGCGAAAAAAACAAACGGTTTGACTATGAAGATTACGATGCAACTGGCGCCCGTGTTATTGCCATCGGGGGAATGGTTCTTTCCAGAGGTTTGACACTGGAAGGCCTGATGACCAGTTATTACAGCAGAAATGCCGGAACATACGACACATTGTTACAGATGTGTCGCTGGTTTGGGTACCGCCCAAAATATGAAGATCTGTGCCGTGTCTATTTAACGCAGGAGAGCGTCGATCGTTTTGATGCTGTTTTAGATGCGGTTGACGATTTGCGTCAACAGTTTGAAGAAATGGAGCGGCAAGATAAAAAGCCAAAAGACTTTGGCTTGATGGTCAAGGAATCGCCCGATACTCTCGATACGTCTCTGCTCGTTACTGCACGGAACAAAATGAGAGCATCCGATGTGGTTGAATATCATCTCAATTACGGAGGCGTTTATGCTGATACCTCCAAGCTGGTGAGAGATGTTGCGGTTAACCGCCATAACCGGGAAGCATTTGACAGCTTTACTGCCAAGCTCGATTTCGAGGAAATCAACGGTAGATATATTGCAAGTGAGGTTTCGAAGTTCTTTGTAGCAGATTTTATACGGAATCTGAAAATCGCCTATGTAAACCGAAAATTTGATACAGAAGGACTCTCTTCCTATATTGAGAACAGCGAAGTTTTTCACGAATGGGATGTTGTAATTGCTACCGGTGAGTCGACAGATCTGCCGTTCTTTGTAAATAATGTTCCTCTAAAGCCTGCGATTCGTAGTTTTCATGTCAAGGGAACAAAAGATACATATATTCGAATTGGCGGATCGAATAACCGTGTTATGGAACCGGGTATCCTAAATGCCGGTTTGTGGCTTACAGAAAGTGATCGTGATCATATTTTAAAGGAGAAGAATGCCCAAGCAAAAAATGGCAAGAAGTATACCTCCCTGGGGGCCAACGACTATCTACGATATAGGGTAAATCCAATTCTTGTTGTCTATCCAATTGATTTAAACTGGCGAAATACTGCGGCTGAGAAAGAGCAGCTATCTCCACAGGAGCAGAAAAAAGTTGCGGATTTGAAATTGCAAATTAAGCAGGAAGTCGGAAATGATCGAGAACCCCTTATCGCATTCGCTATAGGATTTCCTAAAAAGGAATCCGGTGTAACAGTAACCTATCGTGCAAATCTCATTAAGCTCGACGAAATTAATGCCAATTTGGAACTTGATGACGATGGTGAAGGAGAAGAGGACGATGAGGATTAATTTCGAAGACTATTTTAGGTCACTGACGCAACAGTTTTCTGGGAAACAAAAAAGGATTCCGATAAATGCTCCAGTAGGTGTATTTTACGGACTGAGTAACGAGGGGTATCTTCGCCTTTCTATTTTATCCCTACGCAGTGGCCCTCAAATGGAATCTACAAAACAACTAAGAGTCACACAGGGAGAAGAGAGTAAGGGCGTTTGTTGGACATGTTTTGATCTTTTAAATAAAGAAGCTGAGCCGGTATTTTACTCTTTCTGCTCAAATCTCTTAGAAGCAATCGAAGGTGCAGTCGATGAAGCCGAAGCATTGAACAAGCTAAAAATACGGTATATTATTTGGAAATCGCTTTTCAAAAAGGAAACGACAGGAAATGTTCCTTTGGAGGCTGTCCAAGGATTGTTTGGCGAACTGTACTTTATGAAAAAGTATATGTTTAGGAAATACGGTATATCTGCTTCTATTCAATCGTGGAGTGGGCCCGATGCGCTAAGCAAAGATTACGCAATCGGAATAGATTGGTATGAGGTCAAAACCATTGGCGCAAGTTCTTCATGTGTACATATTAGTTCCGCAACTCAGCTATCTTCTGATTTTCCAGGGCATCTTGTAATTATTCGTGTTGAAAAGATGGCCAGTAAATTTTCAAACGGGGAATCGAGTATTTTGGAATTGTTTGGAAGCATTCTACAAACCATATCTGATGAAACAGTCGAAAATATTTTTAGTTCAAAGGTAGCGTCATACGGGATTAACATTTCAGATCCGGCTTTTTCAGTTAAATTTGATGTAAAAGCTTTAAACTTGTATTCTGTTATAAATGGATTTCCTCGCATCACACTGAAAGAAGTTCCTTTCCCTGAAATAACCAATGTATCTTATGATATCTCAATAGCGGCTATCAAACGGTTCGCGGAGGATTAACTATGATTTCGGTCGATGAATTTAGAGAGAGCTATATTAATGAGGATATTAATGCACAGGCAGTAAACACATCAAGATATCCTATAGAAGTATTCATTGAAAGCGCAGTAGACATTCTCCAGAACGATTACTCATTAATCGGAGGGATGGAGCAGTGCTATTACGAATACAGCAGAGGTTCGAAAAGCATGCGAATCGATGCTGCTTATCTCGACCTACCGGCTAATACTTTGAACCTCCTTTATGCTGATTATAACAGCGGAGAGGTTAAAAATATTACTAATACTTTTATCTCTTCTAAAAGCCGCCTATTAATTAGCTTTCTCGAAAACTCGCTAAAAGACCATTTCAAAAGTGCAGAGTTGTCTGATCCGGCTGTTCAGTTAGCAAAGAATATCAAGGCAAACTTCGGGTATATTGGTAAAATCCATCTGTTTATTGTAAGTACGGACAAACTTAGTTCTGCTGTTAAAGATCTTTCAGTCCAACCTTTTTCTTGGGACGGACGCACTATAGATGTTGTTCTGGATGTACTTGATATTGTGAAAATATATCGGTCCAGAATGGTAGGATTTCAAAAAGAAGATATCGTCATTCATTGTGAAGATTATGGATTTGATGGAATCCCTTGTATTAAAGCTGATATTGACTCGGATCAGTATGATTCTTATCTTGCAATTGTTCCCGGGAAGTTCCTGTCAGATATTTATAAGCAATACAGCTCTGCCCTACTTGAGTCAAATGTCAGATCGTTTCTGAAATTTAATGGCGGAGTTAACAAAGGCATACGCGGAACAATTCTTAATGAGAAGTCAAGATTCTTCACGTATAACAACGGTATTTCGACCACAGCATCTGCAATAGAAATTGGCCACAGAGAAACCGGTGAATTAATTATAAAGTCTTTTACCAGTCTGCAAATTATCAACGGAGGGCAAACAACAGCAACTTTGGCGGCAACCAGTATTAAAAATAATGCGGATCTTTCAGGTATTTATGTTCAGATGAAGCTTACAGTACTTAATCAAACAGATCCAGATTTAATTAGGTATATTGCAACATATGCAAATAGTCAAAACAAAGTCAAGACTGCAGACCTGAACTCCAGTCATCCTTTTTATGTCCGTGTTGAAGAATATTCGAGAAAGGTTTATGCTCCTGTGGCTGCCGGTCAAATTGTGCAGTCGCTTTGGTTCTTTGAGCGCACAAGAGGTCAGTATGAGCAACCGCTCATGCAGATGACAAAGGCACAGCGCGAGGACTATAAACTTGTAAGGCCTAAATCAAAAAAATTTACCTTGACCGATCTTGCAAAGTACATGAATGCGGCAGACATGCTTCCCCACTATGTTTCATGGGGCGGCGAAGTCAATGCGGCGCATTTTCATAATAATATGATAAAACAGTGGAACAAAGATAATAGTGTATATAATGAACTGTTTTACAAAGAGTTAGTAGGGAAGAAAATCCTGTTTGAGTATATAGGGAATGTTATTTCTAACCAGATCTGGTATCAGGAAAACCGGGCTTATCGACCTCAATTAATTGCCTACACATTTTCAAAACTTGCCTTTTCTGCAAAAAAAGCAAATAAACAAATAAATTACCGATTAATTTGGGATTTGCAAGAAGTTCCTACCTGTGCAGATGAGGATATCGCTGCGATTGCAAAAATTGCGTTTGATATTATGTATGACGAGAACCGCCCGACTGCAAACATAGAAACCTATTGCAAACGGGAGGAATGTTGGATAAATGTGGCCAAATGTAGCTATACACTCTGTGATGATAGTTATGGTATTCTGATAACTCCTACAGAAAAAGAAGAAGAGACCGCACAGGCAAAAAAAGATCAAAAACTCGTTTCCGGTATTGAAGATGAACTTGGGATCTTTAAAAAGGGGAGCGCATATTGGCGAAGTCTTGCAAATCGCGGAAAGGAGCAGGAAGTTTTAAACAATAAAGATATACTTGCTATTGAAAACGCAATTAAATACTGTGAGTTTGTTTATACATCTCTTTACCCGAAGCAAGTTAAGGAAATAATTGATATTCTGAACAAGTTAAAGGAAAATGGTATTGTATAGTTGTTTTTAGGTGGTATCTTTATGGACAACAGGTCAAAGGAAGCACGAAGCAAAAATATGTCCAATATTCCGAGCAAAAACACAAAACCAGAAGAAACAGTTAGGAAATTTTTATTTTCAAAAGGATTCCGGTATAGGAAAAATGTTTCCAAGCTGCCGGGAAAGCCAGATATTGTTCTCCCAAAATATAAAACAGTGATTTTTGTAAATGGTTGCTTCTGGCATGCCCACGAGGGGTGTAGATGGTTTGTGCGTCCAAAAACTAACAAGGAATTCTGGGATAGTAAATTTCGATACAACAGATCTCGCGATGAGAAAAACTATCTGAAACTCCAGACAATGGGCTGGAAAGTAGTTATTATATGGGAATGCGAAATACGGCACGGGAATCCAGAGATAGCACTTGATAAATTAGTTGAGAAAATAGTTGAAGGGCCGGATTCCTCTAAATAATACGGAAAATCTTTCCTAATAGTCCCAATTCTTTTTTGTGATTCCCGCCCCCGCAGGGGGCGGGAATCACAAGGATATTTCCAGCTGAAGGAACACAAAATCGAATTGGGAGCCCAAATTAAAGTTGTTGGTACAAGCGCAGGTCAGTATTTGTGCAGAAAGTCAAATAAAGCTTCCTCTTAGTTCATGAGCAGTGTGTTGCGGAGGATTGACAAAATCAGATTATCCATTTAAAAGTGTTGTTGTTCTGGAGATGAACTTATAGGAGTCTTAGTCAAGGCGCTTTATTTTATACCGGTATTTCTCCGTTTTTGGCAAAAAATTTAGCTCGACTTTTGCCCCCTTATTCGGTATTGTGTTGGTTGCCGAGAGCACCAAAAATACTGAATACAGGAGGAAAAAGTATGACCAGCATGAAAAAGCGCATTGCCGCCACACTGACGGCGACCATTCTTGCAACCACACTTGCTACCCCAGCCGCCGCAGCTGAGATCCCGGCTATCCGGATAAGCAGCTACAAGGGCAGCATCCTCGAGGTGGGAGAACGCAGCGGTCTCATCATCGGTCCCAGCGACACGGACTACTCCGTCACCTCCAGCGCCCCGGACACAGTGGCGGTGGAGCAGGTGCTGACCTTCTGGGTTGCCGTCGCCAAAGCGGAGGGGAGTGCGGAGATCACCGCCTCCAATAGTGCGGGAGAGTCCGGAGCCGTAACGCTGACAGTCGGCCCCGCTACTCCTGACACACCGGAAGCCCCCGCCGGCGGGAACAGCGTCAGCCTAACGGACAACCTTGAGATACGCCAGGAGATGATCCGCTTGATTAACCAGACCCGCAAGGCCAATGGGGTCTCGGAGCTGCCGATCAACGAAGCTCTGATGAACGCCGCCCAGGTTTGCTCCAACCGGCGCTACACCTGGCATCACGCTCCGGAGGAAAGCAAAGCCGCTGCCGACGCTGGTTATCCCTACGGTTTCGGTGACAACCTCACTGTGTTCACCGGCACAGCCGACGCCGCCCAACACGCCGTCGACAACTGGATCAACTCCCCCGGACACTTCCAGACCATGATCGATCCGAGATGCGACTGCATCGGAGTGGGCGTGACCCAGTGCGACGGGATCACATACTGCTACATGTTTGTCGGAATACCCAACAGCGTCAACTTCTATGCGTGACAGGGCAGCCAGACAAAGAAACAGAACCAAAATCAAGAGCAGGCCGAAAACGGTCTGCTCTTGGCTTTCAGATCCTGCGTCTCCATATACAAAGAATAACCGCTCCGCTCAAAATGCAGCAAACCGCTTCCGCATTTCCTCGTCTGACAGTTTTCCCTGCTCCGCCAAGTCCAGCACCTCCTGTACCTGGGACAGGGCGCATCCCTGCTGATTTTTCCCCTCTGCTTTCTCGCCTTCAAACGGTTGTAGACCTTCCGGTACTCCACACCCGCCGGACTCAGTCCCGTGGGATGGTTCGCCTTTCTGTGTGCGCCGACCTTGCGACAGGTACGCTCCGTCTCTCCGGGAGCGATGTTGTTGCAGTAGCAGGTGTTGTATCCGGCAGTCAGCAGGAAATAGTGTCCGCAGTTGTGGCAGCGGCGGGGTGCGTTGCCCACCATCAGCCCCCGGTAGAAATCCGTATAGAGAAAGTGGGAGAGATAACGAAACTCCACCTTTTCTGCCAGGAGAACTTTTCCTGCCTCCGTAGGATCTGCCGTTGGGACAAAGCAGAGCTGTGCGGGAAAACTCTGGCTGAATTCCTGCTCCGGGAAAAACAGTTCCCCTGCGGTTGCCATGTCGGTAAAGTAAGCGGCGTAAGCTCCCGCATATGCGTCGGTATTGTGTCGGGAGAGGGACTCAAAGTAGAGCTCCAGTGTCCCATCCAGCTGTCCCCTGAAGTTCCGCAGGCTCTCTGAAAAGTATTCCAGCTCAGAGAGGAACTCCTCAAACATCCGGTGACCATCTGAATCGACGTCCAGGGTCTCCGACCATTTGGCTGAATCGGACAGAAGGGCAGGGAGTAAGTTCCGGGCTGTCTCTGTGTTCAGACGCAGGCTCCGATAGACCGGCAAATCAAAAATCAAATCCCAGACAGCGTTGAGCTGTTCCTGTGCGGAACGGGCGGCGCTGTCTGTTTTTTCCTGGAGCAGCGTCCACACGGCAGACATAAAATCGTCAATGCGCCGGTCGATCTCCGTCAGTATCTCACCGTCCAGGTTCAGAATATCCGTGGTGAGCTGACCCAGCGGGAAAGCTGCTCCGTCCAGAAATACAGTGTCCCTGGTAAAGAAAACCGAGAATCGGTCAAAGGTGTCCTCTGCCATGCTGTTCCCTCCTGTATCCGATAGACTTTTGGCGTTTCCCCATCCTGGGCCAAATCTATTGTACGACCACTGATTTTGTGTTACCTTCATCATATCAGAGCAACAAGCAGAAGTCAATCAGGTATAAAGGAGGATGTAACATGAAAGAGTCGGTCTACAAAACCTATGACGAGTTGCCGCTGTTCCTGAACGCAGGGACAGTAGCAAGGGTGCTGGGCGTCTCACCGTCCAGCGGGTACGAGCTGATGCACGAGCAGGGGTTCCCCTCTCTGCGCATCGGCAGCCGCATCGTGATTCCCAAGGAGGCGTTCATCCGTTGGGTGGAAGAGCACACAGGAGGTACGGCATGAAGAAGTACGATCTCTATTCCAAAGGCGACCCAGCCAAGAATTTTTCTCCTCTGCCCAATGAGGTGTTCTATCTGGACCTGTCCTACGGCGCCATCGCAATCTACGGTTACCTGATGCACATCGAGGACAGGAAAACCTTCCAGTCCTACGCCAGCTACAACACCATCGGCAGAGCGGTGAAGATGAGCGCCAACACCGTCCGCAAGTATGTGCTAGAGTTGGAGGACAAGTGCCTCATCCGCACGGAGCCCACCACCGTCGTCACCCGAGACGGACGCAAGCGCAACGGCACACTGCGCTACTACATCCGCCCCATTCGGGAGGCAGTGGATCACTACCACGAGCGGCAGCTCGGTCAGCTGGAGCTGGCCGTAGAACGGCAGAAAGCACAGGCACGATTGTCGCAGCTGTGCGCGGCTCAGGAGCCGCCTCTGCCGGCTGGGCATCCTACAACGCCCCCAACAGTGGAACGCGGTGTGTCGGGGCTGTGCGGCCCGGTGTGCAGAGTGGGTGGCCTCAGCGATTTTCAAAACGGTCAGGTGAACCGAGGGGTCGAAAAATGTACAGCCGGCTAAGGATTTGTCAAGAATAAAAATTCAGAAAGAGTTGAATAGACCAGAGAGGAAAGAGGGTACAGGAAACCAGGCCCACCACAGTGGACCAGAAGAGCGGTATGGAAAGTGGACTGCTAAGCGGCAGGCAAAACTGGCTCGTAGAGTTTGTTGTCTCTCATGACCGCAAAAATGACGGACGTCATCTTCTTGGACACATGGCCGATGATATTCATGTAGCGCAGCCCCTCCGCCGATTTCTTTTCGTAATAAGCCTTGAACATGGGATCGTACTGCACTGCAATTGCGCCAGCCATCCAAATAGCCTGGCGCAGATATGGCGAACCACGTTTGGACATATGGACGGCGCTGGATTTTTTGTCTCCAGACTGTTTCACTTTTGGATTCAGCCCCACATAAGCCGCCAGTTTATCCGCCGAGACAAAGCAGGCGATGTCCCGAATCTCGCTGAGGATGACGGCGCCCAGCACAGGGCCAATACCGGTGATGGAGGTGAGGGTGGAGTCAAACTGGGAGAACAGTTCCGCAATTCTTTTCTCCAATACGGCTGCCGCGTCCTGAAGAGACTGGAACTGATCCAGGTACAGCAGGAGCAGCGCGGAGTAAGTGCCCTCGCAGTCCGGGATACCGAAACTGTCCCTGGCAAGCTCCTTGAGCTGTCTGGCTTTCCACTCCCCGAAACGACCGTTGCTTGCGGTCTGGAGCACCTCGGTCAACTTTCCGGTCTGCGCCCTGGACAGTTTCTCCGGCGTAGGATACTGGCGTAAAACGGCAAGGGCAGTTTTCCCGAAGATCGTACTGAACTGGCTTTCAAACTCAGGGAATACCTGATCCAAAAGAGCGGTGATCTTCCGTTTGAGATCGCTGCCCATATCAATGAGGTAAAAACGGTTTCGGCAGAGCTCCCGCAGCTCCAGCAGCTTCTCCTGCGGTACGCTGCTGGCCCTGTACCGGCCAAAGCGGATGGTCTCGCAATGACCAGGGTGTCGATCTCGTCCGTCTTATTTTCTTCCATCAGCATCTCACGCATGGCACCCGTCTGGATGGGATTGAGTACCACCACCTGGTATCCCTCTTTCCGCAGACGGGTGTAGAGGGCCAGCCAGTAGTGGGCCGTTGATTCCATGGCGAAGAGAAATTCGCTCTTGCGGTTTGTGAGTTTCCTCAGCCGCTCCAGCAGTGCGTTGCAGCCTGAGCAGCTGTTGCGGATGGAGAAAGGCTTATACACTGTCCGCCCCTCTGAGTCAATGACGCGGACCATGTGACTGCGCTTGGCGATGTCGATTCCAACGATAAACATAGCAAA
>ERZ808037.1088-NODE-1088-length-19865-cov-3.839903_pt1 | contig 19865 bp, 12 predicted proteins | sample MGYA00380190_ERZ808037 | MGnify/ENA primary metagenome ERZ808037 (study PRJEB31490, sample SAMN06133399) | mouse gut metagenome | isolation source: J9 | host: mice | place: China: Chengdu | collected 2015-05 ... | reverse complement strand
AATGGGAATGCTATTGGAAAAAGTGATAAAAAATCTGTTATAAAGAAAAAGAAAGTATATGGAAAGGAAACGGTTTGATGAATATTTTTGATGTTTTGACACTTGTGGGAGGTCTGAGTCTGTTTCTGTTCGGCATGAGCATTATGGGACAGGCTTTAGAGCGCAGGGCCGGCGGAAAATTAAGATCGCTTCTCGGTAAGTTTACCACTAACAGAGGGGCAGGACTTTTGACGGGACTCGGAGTTACCGCCGTTATCCAGAGCTCTTCGGCTACCACGGTTATGGTGGTGGGTTTTGTCAATTCCGGCCTGATGACATTGAAGCAGGCGATTAATGTCATCATGGGGGCAAACGTGGGTACTACGGTTACGGCGTGGATTCTGAGTCTTGCCGGAATCGACAGCGGCAATCTGTTTGTCAAACTTCTGAAACCGACCTCTTTTACACCGGTTTTGGCGTTAATCGGTATTAGTTTTTATATGTTTAGCAAAAATGACAAGAAAAAGGATACCGGCATGATTCTGCTGGGATTTGCCACTTTGATGTTCGGGATGGATACTATGTCGGGAGCCGTTTCCGGACTTCGCGACGTTCCCGGATTCCAGAATCTCTTTCTTGCATTCAAAAATCCGGTTCTGGGCGTATTGGCGGGAACTGTTTTGACGGCTGTTATTCAGTCAAGTTCGGCTTCCGTAGGTATTCTTCAGGCATTGGCGGTTACGGGACAAGTTTCCTACGGTGCGGCCATCCCCATTATTATGGGACAGAATATCGGCACCTGTGTAACTGCTATGATTTCGTCCGTAGGTGCCAATAAAAATGCCAAAAGAGCGGCAATGGTACATTTGATGTTTAACGTGATCGGAACCACGGTGTGGCTTGTATTTTTTTACTTCTTAAAAGTAATATTCAGTCCGGCATTTTTGGACCAGCCTGCTTCTCTGCTTGGCATTGCCGTGGCCCATTCCATTTTTAATATCCTTTGCACTATCTTGATGCTTCCGCTGTCCGGATTCCTTGAAATGCTGGTGAATAAGCTTGTTCCCGATGCAAAGCAGCCGGAAGTGCAGTCGGAACTGGACGAGCGTTTACTTGCCGCTCCGCCTATCGCTTTGGAGCGCTGCCATGAGGTGGCTGTGGATATGGCCCGGATGGCGGTAAGTGCGTTGAAGGAGGGAATGAATGCCTTGAAGCATTATTCTCCGGAGCTTGCGGCCTCCGTCCGTGACAAGGAGGAAAAGACAGATCATTACGAGGATATCTTGGGGACCTATCTGGTAAAATTGAGTACAAAACAGATCAGTGAGGCAGGCAGCGCGGAGGTGACAAAGCTTCTTAAGCTCATCGGTGACTTTGAGCGCATTTCCGACCATGCGGCAAATCTTGTAAATACTGCGGAGGAAATGCAGGAGAAAAAGCTGCTGTTTACGGATTCGGCAGCCTATGAGCTTGACGTGCTCTTCTCGGCTGTGGGCGAGATAATGGATCTGTCACTTACCGCCTTTTTGGCAGACGACCTGAAGTCCGCATATATGGTAGAGCCGCTGGAACAGGTGATTGACCAGCTGAAAGAGCAGATGCGTACACGCCATATTCTGCGTATGCAGCAAGGGGTATGTACCATTGACGCCGGTTTTGTCTGGTCGGATCTTTTGACGGACTTGGAGCGAACATCCGACCACTGCTCTAACATTGCGGGATGTGTGATTGATATGGCGCAAAACAGTATGAATCTCCATGAATCCCTCCGCAATTTCAGAAATGACAGCGAAGATTTCCAGAGAAAATATGAGGAGTATGCCAATAAGTATACCGTAACTGTCAGGGGCAGTGCAGGACCTTCTGCGGAAGCAAAATAGAAAATATCCGGCGGAAACAGGAACGTATACATTTCCGCCGGACAGATTATTCTTTATGGATATACATTCTAGACATCTCGGGTTCTCCGTCCCCTTGTACCATGCATAGAAATTCCCATCCGTACCGTTCATAGAATGAAGTGTGGTCCGTTAAGAGATACAGGGTGCCGATCCCTTTTTCCTTCATATCACAGCTTACATAATTTAATAATGCGCCAGCTATGCCGTTGCATCGTTTATCCGGTTCCGTATATACCGCGCAGACGTTTGGAGCAAGATCCTTTCTGTTGTGAAAATCATTTTCGATTACACCCATTCCTGCGATGATGTTATCCTGTTCCAAAGCCAGATACCACTGGGGAACGGGAGTCTTGCCTGTCAGGCAGTCCTCCATGCTTTCCATATATGCCGCAAGGGGAATCCTCCACTTTTCATGAAACCATTGTGCGGCTTGTTCTTTCAATGCGGGCCGGTCTGTCAGCCGTATTATTTGATAGTCCATTTCTTTCCCGTCCTTTCTTTTACCAATTTTATCCTTCGCTTGTGCAAGTACATCGCCCCTTGTTCTATACAGCTTGGAAGGAACGCTGTCCCTTGTTCTTTCGAGTGATATTTGAAATTCTTTTGAAACATATTATATATTAGTTCATTTAATTTTAAAAGTATTTTGAATGGTTTGCAGGTAGTTGCTTTTTGCGTGATCAAACCAAAGCGATTAAAATAATCGGTTGGACAGCCTTGCGCGAAACCACTGTTTTGCGGTTTCTGTGTATGCGTTACCGGTCACGGAGTGAACGGTAACTTGCAGGTAGAAAGGCCGGAAAAGACTGTTGCAGGAATACCGGAACAACTGTTATAATGTATTATATTTAGGAGAGTCTCCCACGGACACAGACCACACACTGCCGGACAGAAACGGTTTAGAGGGCTGTGCGAGGCAATGCATTACTACATTGAAACTGTAAAAAAGATAATATCTTATACTATAAAAGGGGTGGCACATTGAATCAAAAACTAAAGGAAAAAATATTGGAATCTCTCTCGGCAGTCCTTCCCATTACGGGAATCGTTCTGCTGCTCAGCATTTTGCTTGTTCCCGTAGAGCTGGGAACTATGGTCATGTTTTTGGTGGGAGCCATTCTGCTGGTGGTGGGAATGGGATTTTTCCAGCTGGGCGCGGAAATGTCTATGACACCTCTGGGGGAGGGCATCGGTGTTCAGATTTCCAAGACCCGGCATATTCTCCTGATTCTGTTAATCGGATTTTCCATGGGCACGATTATCACTCTTTCCGAACCTGACCTTCAGGTATTGGCCCAGCAGGTGCCTTCCATCCCGAATAATACGCTGGTGTTTACGGTGGCGGTGGGAGTGGGGATCTTTCTGGCGCTGGCCATCGTGAGAATTTTGTTTCAGATTAAGCTTTCTACGATACTGATTGTATTATATGCGGCACTGATCGGTATGTCCTTTCTCGTGCCCAAGGACTTTTTGGCAGTGGCGTTTGACTCCGGCGGTGTGACTACAGGCCCTATGACAGTACCGTTTATTATGGCCATGGGTGTGGGACTTGCATCGGTCAGAGGCGATAAAAATGCTTCCAGCGATAGTTTCGGTTTGGTGGCGCTTGCCAGTGTAGGGCCGGTTTTGGCGGTTTTGATACTGGGACTTTTTTTTCATCCCACCGAGGCGGCCTATACGGCCTCTGCCGTGGCAGATGTGGTGACTACCCGGGATGTGGTCTGGGAGTTTCTGGTCAGTATGCCGCCCTATGTGAAGGAAGTTCTGATTTCGCTGCTTCCCGTGGCGGCCGTTTTCGCAATTTTCCAGTTATTCAGCCATCGTTACCGGAAGCGTCAGATTAAGCGTGTTCTGGTGGGATTCGCATATACATATATCGGTTTGGTATTGTTTCTCTGCGGTGTCAACGTCGGCTTTGCACCGGTGGGTTCCTCCATGGGAAGCGAAATCGCCTCGGCCAGCTGGAAATGGCTATTGGTGCCCATCGGAATGCTCATAGGCTATTATATTGTAAAAGCGGAGCCTGCCATACAGGTGTTGAATCATCAGGTGGAGGATGTGACCAACGGTGCGGTATCCGCAAAAGTCATGAACCGGTGCTTGTCCATCGGCGTATCCGCCAGCGTAGGTCTGGCCATGCTGCGTGTTCTTACCGGTCTGCCGATTTATTTTATTATTATACCCGGTTATATAATTGCTCTGGCACTTTCCAGACTTGTCCCGAAGATGTTTGTAGGTATTGCGTTTGACTCCGGCGGCGTGGCCAGCGGTCCTATGACGACGACCTTTCTGCTTCCGCTGAGCATCGGAGCCTGCGATGCTACGGGCGGAAATCTGATGACGGATGCTTTCGGAGTGGTAGCGTTGGTGGCATTGACTCCCTTGATCGCCGTCCAGATTATGGGAATGGTTTATCAATATAAGCTCAACCGGACGGATATGACAATGATACCGGAAACGGTTTCTCCGGATGCCGTGGATGAAATCTTTGAGTTTGAGGAGGAATAGGCAAATGACAATCAATCATACAAAACCGGCCTTTCGGATGCTTTTTCTCATTGCAACTCCCAAGCTGGTGAAAAAGGCAATGGATCTGTTTAAGCAAGGCAATGTCCCTGTTCAGTACTTTTGCCATGCTCAGGGCACCGCATCCAGTGAAGTGATGGATATGCTGGGACTTGACGGAATCGATAAAAATATTTTGATGTGCATGATGCCCAAAGCCTTTGCGGACGAGATGCTGGGAAAGCTGCGTAAGAAACTGCATCTCGGCATGCCCAATACCGGTATTGCATTTACGGTTACTATATCCGGCGGCAGCGGCCGTCTCGTGCAGATTATGGAAAATCTGCTGCCGGAGAAAAAACAACAGCTTTCGGAAAGGGAGGAACCGGAGATGTCGGAAAACAAATATTATATGATTATGGCTATTGTAAATCAAGGATTCAGCGGAGCGGTGATGGAGGCGGCAAGACCCGTAGGGGCCTCCGGCGGCACGGTATTCCACAGCCGCCGTATCGGCACCGAAGAGGCTATGAAGTTCTGGAAGATCAGCGTTCAGGAGGAAAGAGAGTGTGTCCTGATACTTGCCAAAAAAGAGGATAAACTGTCCATTATGCAGGCGATCGGCCAGAAGTGCGGAGTGCAGAGCGAGGCTCAGGGGATTGTTCTGTCACTGCCCGTTGACGAGAGCGTAGGGCTGGATTAAGAACGGGTATGGGAACATATGGGAGCTTCCTATAAATGAAATGGCGGAAATACAGAGGTGTTTTCACGCTGCTTCTGCGTGAAAACCCGAGACAGACATGCGCGAAATCGCTGTTTTGCGATTTCTGTGCATAGGTTGCTGTGAACGAAGTGAACAATAACGCACCTACCGACTTTACAGAAAGCAATGCTTAGATTTCATTGCCAAATCATCCATCTTATTATATAATATAAAAAACAAAGGAGGTTCCTTCATGAGTAATGTTACCGTTCCTTCATCAAAAGAGATGGAGCAGTTTTTTGAGGCAGTATTTGATGTTTTTCCTCTGATTTTATCAGCGAACCTGACAAAAAATACATATCTTTTATTCAAACATGATAATTTTCTCGTTGATGATATCCCCACATCGGGTGAGTATGATGAAATATTCCAAAAAGATCTCATCTATGTCCATCCCGATTATCGGGAAGATTTTACACGGCTGTTTTCCAGAGAAAACCTTTTAAAAGCTTATGCGGAAGGCACCACGGATATTTATGCGGAGCTTTACCAGAAAGGGCGCGGCTCGGATTATCAATGGGTATCCACCCATGTGATCCGCACCACGAACCAAAACGGTGATGTCTGCCAAATCTGCATCAAGAGAGTATTGAATGATGTCATGCGGAAAACCATGAAAAAAAAACACGATTGAACTTCTGTGAAACCCATTACACCAGAGCGTATTTGACAAATCATTCTCCGGGGCTGCATGCCCCGGAGAATGCATTTTAAACATGCTCCGGAAGTTATCCTTCACATACCTCATCCGGCACAAAACGTCTGCCCAAAACCATTTCTTACAACTGAGCAATATCCACCAAGGTCAGCTGATTGCTTGCATTTTCCAAACTGCTTACCAGCGCCCTTGCCGTATCCATGGCAGTAATGCAATGGATACCCGTCTCGATAGCGACACGGCGGATCAGGAAGCCGTCGCGGCTCTTGTCCCGGCCCTGAGTGGGAGTATCAATCACAAGGTCAATCTTATGGCCCAGTATCAGATCCATCACCGTGGGCGATTCCTGAGAGATCTTGTTCACCTTTCTGGCCTTTACGCCTGCTTCCTTCAGGACAGCCGCCGTACTTCTGGTGGCGTAAATAGTGTAACCCAGCTTCTCAAAACGTCTGCCGATTTCAATCGCCTCTCCCTTATCCGCATCCTTTACCGTAATAATCATATTCTTATATTTGGGCAGATTCACACCGGCTCCAAGAAACGCTTTATACAGGGCCTCATTGTAATTCTTTGCGATGCCCAGACATTCTCCTGTGGATTTCATCTCCGGCCCTAAGCTGATCTCCGCACCCCGTATTTTTTCAAAGGAGAATACGGGCATTTTAATGGCATAATAAGGCGCCTCCGGCTGCAATCCCGGTTCATATCCCAGTTCCCGTATGGTCTTACCGATAATTACCTCCGTGGCCAGATCCACAATGGGAATACCCGTCACTTTGCTGATATAGGGCACGGTACGGGAGGAACGGGGATTGACCTCGATCACATACACATCCTCTCCGATGGCAATGAACTGAATGTTGATCAGCCCCTTGACATGAAGCGCCTTCGCCAGCCTTCTGGTATATTCGGCTATTTTCTCCTTCACAGCCTTGTCAATGGTAGGCGCCGGATAAACGGATATACTGTCCCCCGAATGGACACCCGTTCTCTCGATATGCTCCATAATGCCGGGAATCAGGATATCCGTGCCGTCACAGACAGCGTCCACTTCAATCTCCTTCCCTTGCAGATACTTGTCCACCAAAATAGGATGATCCTGTGCAATCCGGTTGATGATTGCCATAAACTCCTCAATCTCCTCGTCGGAAATGGCAATCTGCATCCCCTGTCCGCCAAGCACATAGGAAGGGCGCACCAGCACGGGATAACCCAGACGGTTGGCCACCTCCTTGGCCTCTTTTGCCGTATACACGGTTCCGCCTGCCGCTCTGGGAATCTCCGTCTCCTCCAGAATCCGGTCGAACAGTTCTCTGTCCTCCGCAGCGTCCACATCTTCCGCCTTTGTCCCCAAAATGGGCACGCCCATCTTCATCAGACTTTCCGTCAGCTTAATGGCCGTCTGCCCGCCGAACTGAACCACCGCCCCGTCGGGATGCTCGATATTGACAACGGACTCCACATCCTCCGGCGTCAAGGGTTCAAAATACAGCTTGTCCGCTATGTCAAAATCCGTACTTACGGTCTCCGGATTATTATTGATAATAATGGTCTCATATCCTGCCTTGGAAAAAGCCCATGTGGCATGTACGGAACAATAGTCGAATTCGATTCCCTGTCCGATGCGGATAGGCCCCGAGCCAAGCACCAATATCTTCCTGCGCTTTTCCGCCGGACTATCGACATTCTTTCCATTGTCTGCCGACAGACTTTCTCCCGGCATGGCAGCTTCCGGCATATGTCTGTCCGCCGCTTCCCCTGACATCATTTCTTCCGCCGAATGCCCTTCCGGTAATTTGGCACCTGCCTGCAAGCCGGAAATCACACTTGCTTCACACTGGCCGCCGTATACGGAATAGTAATAGGGCGTGGATGCCGCAAATTCTGCGGCACAGGTATCCACCATCTTATAGACGGCTCTCACCCCGTTCTCATAGCGCATTTGCTTAATCTCGGTCTCAGTCTTCCCCGTCAGCCGGGCAATCACGGAATCCGGAAACTCCATCCGTTTAGCTTCCTTCAGCAATTCCACAGTCAGAGCCTCTTTTTGAAGCGCCTGTTCCATCTCCACCAAAATGGCAATCTTGTCGATAAACCAGAAATCTATCATAGTTATGGCATGTATGGTCTCGTAGTCGATACCCTTCCGCAGCGCTTCCGCAATGACCCAGATTCTCTGGTCATCCACAACGGCAAGACGTTCTTTCAGCTCTTCTACGGACAATTCGCCGAAATCATAGCTCAAGAGACAGTCCACATGCTGCTCCAGAGAACGGATCGCCTTCATCAACGCCCCTTCAAAGTTATCACAGATACTCATAACCTCACCGGTGGCTTTCATCTGTGTGGTCAGAGTCCGCTTTGCCGTAATAAATTTATCGAAGGGCAGTCTGGGAATCTTCACCACGCAATAGTCCAGCGCCGGTTCAAAGGATGCATACGTCTTCTGCGTAATGGCGTTCTTAATCTCATCCAATGTGTAGCCCAGTGCGATCTTTGCCGCCACCTTTGCAATGGGATAGCCGGTAGCCTTGGACGCCAGCGCCGAAGAACGGCTCACACGGGGATTCACCTCAATTACACAGTATTCGAAGCTGGTGGGATGCAGCGCAAACTGTACATTACAGCCGCCGGTAATTTTCAGCTCACTGATAATGTTCAAGGCGGAGGTACGCAGCATCTGGTACTCTTTGTCGCTGAGTGTCTGGGAAGGCGCCACCACAATACTGTCACCGGTATGCACGCCCACAGGATCAATGTTTTCCATATTACATACGGTGATACAGTTGCCCGCGCTGTCACGCATGACCTCATACTCTATTTCCTTCCAGCCGGCGATACAGCGCTCCACCAATACCTGCCCTACCCGTGAGAGACGCAGCCCGTTCTCCAGAATTTCCTCCAGCTCTGCCTGATTGCGGGCGATACCGCCGCCGGAGCCTCCCAGCGTATAGGCAGGACGCAGAACCACGGGATAACCTATGGAATCGGTAAACCGGATGCCCTCCTGCACGTCTTCCACTACTTTAGACGCCGCACAAGGTTCTCCGATGCGCTCCATCAGATCCTTAAACTCCTGACGCCCTTCGGCATTGCGGATGGTAGCCGCCGTTGTGCCCAGAAGCGTCACTCCGTGGGCAGCCAGAAATCCGGACTCCTCCAACTCCATACCAAGGTTCAAGCCGGCCTGCCCGCCCAGAGTGGGAAGTATGCTGTCCGGCTTCTCCTTTTCGATAATCTGTTCCAAGACCTTCACGGTCAAAGGTTCAATGTATACCTTATCTGCAATATCTTTATCCGTCATAATGGTGGCGGGATTCGAATTTACCAGAATGACCTCCACGCCCTCTTCCTTCAAAGAGCGGCATGCCTGTGTGCCCGCATAGTCGAACTCTGCCGCCTGCCCGATGACAATGGGGCCGGACCCGATTACCATGACACGTTTTACATTGGGATTTTTAGGCATTGTGATTCTCTCCTTTCACCATTGCTTTATGCTTTTTCATCAGCTCTATAAATCTGTCAAACAAGTATCCGGAATCCTGAGGGCCGCAGCACGCCTCGGGGTGGAATTGTACGGTAAAGATGTCCTTTCCGGTGTAGGACAGCCCTTCATTGGTGCCGTCGTTTACATTGATAAACGCAGGCGCCGCCACCTTGGGATCCAGCTTGTCCGTATCCACCACATATCCGTGGTTTTGAGAGGAAATATACACCCTTCCCGTCTCCAAATCCTTCACCGGATGGTTCCCTCCTCTATGGCCGTATTTCATCTTATAGGTATCGGCTCCGTTGGCAAGAGCCATCAGCTGATGCCCCAGACAGATTGCAAAAACGGGAATATCCGTTTGATACAGCTTTTTCAGCTCCTCTATAATAGTGACGCATTCCTTGGGATCCCCCGGACCGTTGCTGAGCATAATGCCGTCCGGCCGGGCTTCGATGATTTCTTCCGCGGAAGTCCATGCGGGATAAACCGTCACCTCGCAGCCTCTGGATGACAGGGAATGGGCTATATTCTTCTTGGCTCCGAAGTCCATCAGCGCGACCCGTAAACCGATACCGTTTAATTCCTTTACCAGAGTGGGCTTAGGCTCCCTCTCCCCTCTCTCATACGCCGCCTTGTCAAAACGTGCGGAACCGGACAAAGGGCCGTTCTGGGACAGCTCCGTAACCCCTTGGAGCGTATATTTCTCCTTACAGGAAACCCTTTCCACTACTTTGCCGGTGGTATATTCCTTTAATTTAATCCGAATCTGCCCAAAATCATAGTTTTCATTTGTGGTAATCATGCCGTTCATAGTTCCCTTCTCACGAAGGATTTTGGTTAAGGCACGGGTGTCAATGCCTGCGATACCGGGCACGTCATTTTCTTCAAGAAACTGTTGAATGGTACAATTATTTCGAAAATTACTGGGAATACGGGAGAGCTCCCTTACAATGAAGCCGTCTGGCCAAGCTTTGATAGATTCCATGTCGTCTTTACAGATACCGTAGTTGCCGATTAGAGGATACGTCATACAGACTGCCTGTCCCGCGTAAGAGGGGTCGGTCAATACTTCGAGATATCCCGCCATAGATGTGTTAAATACAATTTCACTGATTACTTCTCTGTGGGCGCCTATGTGAATGCCTTCAAACACAGTGCCGTCCTCCAAAATCAAAAAAGCCTTCATCCTCTCATCTCCATTCCTTAACACTTTTCATACCATTCTGCCATGTGCCAAAAAACATCCGGCAAGGATGGATTTGCAAAAACGCACACGGACAACCTTTGGACCGTTTCCGGTCTTGACTATGGACTATTCTACCACAAAAAAAATAGACGGGCAATAAGGAAACCCGTCTATTTGTATACTTTTTATCGTCCTTTTCCCAGCGGAAAATCATTATATTCTCAGCCGTCAATTCTTACCGTACATCAGCTCCCTATACCATTTCAAGCTCTTTACATAACAGTCATTGATCACGGAGAGATCCACATCCGCAAGCAGCATCAAGCGTGTAACCTCCTGCCAGTTTGCATTTTCATACTGCATCATCAGATTCAGCACCTTCGCCAAATCCCCCTCTCCCTTCACTAGGGCATCGCTGACCTCACCGGTTACCTTTACCATTTCCAGCGCTTCCGGCATGGGCTTCTCCAGAATAACATCCAGTACGGAAACCAGTCCCATAAGGAACAGCTCCTCCTGCTTTGCCTGCATATCGAAAGCCGCCGCCAAAGATTCCGCAAACTTAGCCCGGAGCAAGGAAAGCCTTGTGATCTCACTGGGCTTGTCGGAGTACATTTCCTTCACTACCGCCGTATTGATCCACTTTCTCAACTCCTTCTGTCCCAGCATAGCGGCAGCATGGCGGATGGTAGAGATACCGGAATTTATAGTCATGCGGTTTACCATCTGCAATAAGGAGATGGTCAGCGCAGGATCGCGTCCGATAATTTCGGATACATCGGCCAGATCAAAGTTCTCACTGTTTACGGAATTCATCAGAGCAATATAATTTACCTTTAACGGAGAGATCTCATGATTGCCCTTTGTGACAGGCACGCGGTAGAAATCACCCTCATACAGCTGATACCCGCCCACGGCTTTCAGCCTTTCAAAAGCACCCATATCACTGATATTGCCCGCAACCAGCTTCACATTGGGATAAAGCTTTCCGAAATAAATCTTAGCCTTATCAATGGCGATTTTGCGGTTGTTCAAAAGTACATAATCCATGAGCTTGAGGACTTCGCCGTAATTTTCAAAGTCCGAAACGGGAAGCTTGCGGACAGCCAGCTTATATCCCATATTTTTCAGTTCCCGCAGGCGCTTCACATACATTTCCACAGGAGGAATGGTATTGTCAATCAAAAATACAATCCTGCCATGAGGAGCCTTGCACTGCTCCTGCACATCGGAAAAGATAGAGATATTGCTCACCGGAACAAATATCTCACTGTCTTCGGAAATCGTCCCGATCCCCATCTCTTCAATGAGTTCCAATCCGAAAACGGCAGCTGCCCCATCATTCTGCCTCGTTCCCTGCATCATTGGATCCAGAAAAAAGTTATCCTTCTGCGCGAAAATAGAGTAGGCGCGGACAGCCATATTTTCGTCAAAAAGCGGTATTAAAGCTACTAACATATCTATTCTCCCTTCTAATTATCCATATTCGGAGGCAGCCCCCTATATCCGCAAGCTTCACGGATTGTTAAAAAGCGCTCCGGCGCTTGGCGTACCTGACATGATATGCGGTGGATATAGGAATGCGCCTCGAAATAAAACCGTTTATTATTTAAAATATTCTACGCCGGATTCAAAAATCAGGATATCCTGTTCCCCATATATATTCATCGCAACGGCGGTATCACGTCTCTCGGAGTGAGCCATCTTGCCCAGACAACGTCCGTCGGGAGAAGTGATGCCCTCAATGGCACAGTATGAACCGTTAATATTGTACTCTTCATCCATGGACACATTTCCGTTCCGGTCACAGTACTGAGTAGCCGCCTGCCCGTTGGCAAACAGCTGGTCCAGCCACTCCTTAGGCGCTACGAAACGTCCCTCTCCATGAGAAGCAGGATTGCAGTACACCTTTCCCAGCTCCGCTTTCCGCAGCCAAGGAGATTTATCGGATACCACCTTCGTATAAACCATCTTGGAAATATGTCTGTTAATGGTGTTAAAGGTCAGCGTGGGAGAATCCTCCTTCTGTCCCACAATATCTCCGTAAGGCACCAGTCCCAGCTTAATCAGCGCCTGAAATCCGTTACAGATTCCCAGTGCCAGACCGTCCCTCTCATTCAGCAGCTTCATAACCGCCTCTTTCAGCTTCGCGTTCTGGAAAGCGGTGGCAAAAAACTTCGCGCTTCCGTCCGGCTCGTCACCTGCCGAGAACCCGCCGGGGAACATAATAATCTGGGCCTGACCTATGGCCTTTTCAAATTCCTCCACGGAAGCCCTGATGTCCTCCTCGTTGCGATTGCGGAACACCCTTGTGACAACATCGGCTCCTGCGCGTTCAAACGCCTTCGCGCTGTCATACTCACAGTTGGTTCCGGGGAATACGGGGATAAACACCGTGGGCTTGGCCGTTTTATTTTTACATACATATATACTCTCGGCTTTGTAAAGCTTGCTTTCCACGGGAGCAGTCTCCAAAACCGCCTTTGTGGGGAATACCTTCTCCAGTCTGGATGTCCACGCGGCAAGCGCCTCTTCCATAGTAATAGTTACGTCTCCGTACACGAAAACCGGCTCCTCCGTCACCGTACCGATTACCCTCACATTATGCTCGGAAGCCGTCAGCACGGAAAGCTTTTCGGGAACCACTTCCACAAGAATGTCGCCCAGAGCATTTCCAAACAGCGTGTCCACGGATACATTATCCTCTATATGTACCCCAAGTTTATTACCGAACGCCATTTTGGATAACGCTGCCGCCGCGCCCTTTGCATCCAGAGCATATGCGGAAACCACTATTTTCTCCTGAATCAAATATTTGATAAAGCCGTAAAGCTCCGCCACATCCTCATACATGGGAATATCAAAGGCATCCTTTTCTATCTTGAAGCGAACCAGCTTGTTTCCAGCCTTTTTCAGCTCGGGAGTGATGAGTTCACCCTGTTTCGCAATATCCACCGCAAAGGAAACCAATGTGGGAGGAACGTCAATATTATTGAAGGTTCCTGACATACTGTCTTTTCCGCCGATGGAAGGAAGCCCAAAGCCCATTTGCGCGTCATAAGCGCCCAACAGTGCCGCAAAAGGCTGGCTCCAGCGTCCGGGGTCGGAGGTCATCCGGCGGAAATACTCTTGGAACGTAAAGCGGATTTTCTCAAAATCACCGCCGCAGGCCACAATTTTTGCCATGGACTCCGTCACCGCATATACGGCTCCATGGTAGGGGCTCCATGAGGACAAATAAGGGTCAAACCCGTAACTCATCATGGTGACGGTATCCGTCTTTCCCCGGAGCACGGGCAGCTTTGCCACCATAGCCTGAGTCTCCGTCAGCTGATGCTTTCCTCCATAGGGCATAAAGACACTTCCCGCACCGATGGAAGCGTCAAACATCTCCACCAGCCCCTTCTGGGAACACACATTCAGATCATTTAAAAGCGCCAGCCATGCGGCTTTAACCTCTCCTGCTTCCAGCTTTCCGCCCACTGCAGGCACCGCATACCGGTGAAAATAATTTTCTTTCTCGTCGGGAATATCCACCTTCACGGCCGTTTCCTGATGAGCGCCGTTGGTATCCAAAAAGGCTCTCTTCAGACTTACGATGGTTTTACCCCTCCAGTTGAGAACCAGACGGGGATCCTCGGTCACTACCGCCACCGCCACCGCCTCCAGATTCTCCTCTGCGGCATACCCTAAAAATTTCTCCACATCCTTAGGATCCACCACCACTGCCATACGCTCCTGAGATTCGGAGATGGCAAGCTCCGTGCCGTCCAGACCGGCATATTTCTTGGGCACCTTGTCCAAATCTACCGTCAGGCCGTCGGCCAGTTCACCGATTGCCACGGACACGCCGCCTGCGCCGAAATCATTGCATTTCTTGATAATACGGCTTACTTCCTCCCGCCGGAACAGTCTCTGAATCTTACGTTCCGTGGGGGCGTTTCCCTTCTGTACCTCGGCACCGCAGGTCTCGATGGATTGTTCCGTATGCACTTTGGAGGAACCGGTAGCGCCGCCGCAGCCGTCGCGTCCGGTACGCCCTCCCAACAAAATAATAATATCTCCGGGATCGGAAGTCTCACGGATCACGTTTTTTCTGGGAGCGGCACCCATAACGGCGCCGATTTCCATTCTCTTCGCCACATAGTCGGGATGATAAATCTCTTTTACGAATCCGGTGGCAAGGCCGATCTGGTTTCCGTAGGAAGAATAACCGCTTGCCGCGCCCCGAACCAGTTTTTTCTGGGAAAGCTTTCCTTTTAATGTATCGGCCACGGGAACCGTAGGATCCGCCGCTCCGGTAACGCGCATAGCCTGATATACATAGCCTCTGCCGGAAAGAGGATCGCGGATGGCGCCGCCGAGACAGGTAGCCGCCCCGCCGAAGGGCTCGATTTCCGTGGGATGATTGTGCGTCTCGTTTTTAAAGAACACCAGCCATTCCTCGGTCTCCTTGCGATCACCGTAATCCATCTCCACAGGCACCACCACGGAGCAGGCGTTGATCTCGTCGGATTCTTCCATATCCGCCAGCTTTCCGTCCTTCTTCAGCTTCCGCATAGCCATCAGCGCCAAATCCATCAGACAGACGAACTTATCCTTCCTGCCTGCAAAAATTTCTTCTCTGGTATCCAGATAACTCTGATAAGTCGTTTCAATGGGGGAACGGTAAAATCCGTCACCGAACTCTACCTTTGTCAATTCCGTAGAGAAAGTGGTATGGCGGCAATGGTCGGACCAATAAGTGTCCAGCACCCGGATTTCCGTCATGGAAGGATCCCTTTTTTCATCCTCCCGGAAATACTTTTGAATGTGTAAAAAGTCCTTAAACGTCATAGCCAGAGAAAGGGACTCATACAGCTTTAAAAGTTCCCCCTCCTCCATATCGGAAAAGCCGTCCAGAACCTTGACATCATCGGGCTCTTCAAAAACCGCCACCAATGTGTCGGGCTTCTCCAGCCCCGTCTCTCTGGAATCCACGGGATTGATACAATATGCTTTAATTCTGTCGAACTCTTCCTCCGTGATATCTCCCAGAATCATATAGGTGACTGCGGTTCGGATGACAGGTTCCTCCGATTCCTTTAAAAACTGCACGCACTGTACGGCGGAGTCCGCCCTCTGGTCGAACTGCCCGGGCAGAAATTCTACGGAGAACACTCTGCCGCCCGCGGGCACTTCAATCTTCTCCTCATATAAAATGTCAACGGGAGGCTCGGAGAAAACGGTTCTGCACGCTTTTGCAAACACTTCGTCCGAAATGTTTTCCACGTCATAACGGATAAATTCCCGCACTCCCTCCACATTGATTCCAAGATAATTCTTCAGCTCTTCGTGGAGCTCCTTTGCCTTAACCGCGAAAGCTTCCTTCTTCTCCACATAAATACGCCTTACATTTCCCATACTGCTCCTCCATGTGCCAATCTGGTCTACAAATTCCATTTGATTTCTATTGTTATCGTTTTAATATCTGCCGTCCGAAAAACCGCTACGAAATTCCCACCCCCAGAGATTTTAATATGTATAAAATTTCCTTGTCCACGGTATCTGCCGTAATGCCGATGGTCTGTGCGGATATTTTCAGTCCTTCCAAAATAAACATGATATTGCGCGCCGTCCCCTTACAGTCTTCGCAGTAAAATTCACCGCTGTCCACTCCTGCCTCAATCAGCTTTTCTATAATTTTCACGGCCTCGTCAAACTGCTTCCGCAGCACGTTTTCCTTTTTATTCGGCTGCGTCTCAAAATAGAATTCATAAATCGCCTGTGTCAAAGTATCTTCCTTGCGGAGAAGCTCCTTTTTCTGCTCTTGTAAAAAGAGAACCAAAATGTCGGCAGCCGTAGCGTCCTCCGTAATGCTGTCGGAAAACACGTCATCGGTTTCCTCGCTCTCCAGCTTCAAAACCTCCAGAAAAATCTGGCTGGTACTTTCAAAATAGAGATACAGACCCCCCCGGCTGATATCGCAGGCCTCCACAATATCCTTCATGGTGACTCTCTTAAAGCCCTTCTCCACAAATACTTTTCTGGCAGTCTCCAATATATATTTTCTCTTCTGTATTGATTTTTCGCCCATACAACCTCTCATTCTACCATACTGCGGCCGCCCACATTATTCGATATCCGCGGGCTTGTCCCAGTATTCGATAATCTGCTGCATCTGCTTCAATATCAGATAAAAGATATTCTCCTGAAGCCCCTCGCTCCACAGCAGTCCTTTCGTCCTTCCGCCAAGCACATATTTGGAGAGAATACCTTTTAAAATATTCCAATCCCGGATTCCCGCACGAGTGATAATTTTCCGCTCGTCGTCATGTGTCTTTATACGATTTCTGGTATATGTATACGGATAATTGCGATCCATCAATGGCGAATTTCCTGCCTCTTTTACAAAACTCATCAAGTTAGAATCAAACACCGGAATGGCCATAGAATGTTCCGTAAACTCCGGGCCCTTGTAAAAGGAATTTCCTGCTTTGCCTGCATTTTGCTCCAGCCAGGGCAGATATTTCATCAAAGGGCCTGCGGCCTCCTTATATTCTTCCATCAGCTTCTGTGTGTATTCCATGTTTTCTTCCATAATAACCAAAACCATGCCTTTCCGATAATTTGTAAAAAACAAGTCACTGTCCACTCGATACCGCCGCGGGGAGTTTTCACGCTGTTTTGGCGTGCCAAACCTGCGGCAGCCATACATAGAGTCCTGCGGACTCATTGCATATATGCCGTAAAAGGAGTGAACAGCAGCAAAACTGACACATATGTATTTTTATTTTATCACATTTTTATTAAAAGTACAGTAGAAAATTGCACCCACTTTGTAGTATAATAAAAAACAGCAGTTCCATCTTTAAACATACAAAGACCTCTCCGCGGCGGAACTGTTGCAGAAAAAGCCGCGCTGTGGCAGAAATGAGATAGGAAAATGGCGGGTAGTATTTTAGAAAAAGGGAAACTAATCTATTCAAGCGGACAGCCCATGACCGCACTGCATATCATCGCAAAGGGGAAAGTACGGGCTACCTATCCCGGCGGTACATATACGCTGGTTCAGGGTGATGTAATCGGTATCTGTGAGATATGCTCCGAAGTGCACTTTGTAGATTATATCACATTGGAAGACACCACCCTCATGACATATCCCCTGAATAATATCGACGCGTTGGAAAAAGTCCTGCGGTCCCATGCGGCAATGGTAAAGCTTTTCCTGCTGTCGTTATTCCGGCAATTAAATATTGTCTTGGAAAAGGTTATGCCGGCAGAGACTATCTGTGACAATCTCTATCAGGCGCTGACTAACGATTACAGCCAATATACGGCGCTCTGCAGCCGATACCGCGTTCAGCCGCGGGCTCTGAATCTGTCGGAAATGAACGCTTATCTCGGCGCCGAGACCCCCGATGCATGGATGGGAGATTATTATCTGGGGCTGCAGCATGCCTATGCCGGAGAAGGCGGTAAATTCCTGTGTCAAGAAGTCGGTTTGGCCATGGGTATCCTGATAAGAGGCAGTCAGGACTTCCAGAAAACTTATGCCAGTCTGGATGAGCAGTTCCAATACCGCAGACAGATTGCCGCATTCTACTTCGATCCCTCCGGCGATGACCTGTTCGAGGTATTGACCTCCTTGTTTATCCGCCTCGGCCCGAATTGTGAAGATGCAGGCGCCCTTCTTACGATTATCAACCGAATCATACAGGAATTCGAAAAGGATCCTGCCGTTGATCAGAAAGCCGCCTCCCAAAGAATACAGGATTTTAAGAAAAGCCTTTCCGCAATGGCGAAGTCGGATGCTTCCGCAGCCGAGACGGCGGACCCGGAGGCTTCCGGAAATTCCACGGTGCTGTCGGAGATTTCCGGCTCATTAACCACTATTCTGGGATTTGCAGGAGCAGATCTGGAAATCGGACCTTCTTTCCGCCAGCATGTCATTGCCTATAAAGCATTGGAAGACAAAAACTCCACGGAAGAAGAAGTGGGCAGGCTGCGCCGAATGCTGACCACCGAATTCAACGAATTGTATGCCGCCGTATTCGAACGTTCCCTACAGACTACCACTCTTCCTATTCCGGTGCGCATGTTCCTTTATTTCGGCTATGTGGACGAAGAACTGGCCGGCGCCGCTAACTGCGCCGTTCTCTACGACCTTGCATGCAATATGGAAAATCACTCCGAATTCGGCGTGTACACCTTTTACCACTGGCTGCTGGCCGTATATAACGGGGACAAAAACCCCAGCCGCAACGAGTTTGACGAGGACTTCTTCGACAACATCAATAAGCAGAAGGCAACGGGAAAGCTGACGGAAGCTCAGGCAACCGCCATGAAAAACGATGCTCTGTTAAAAGTAAAGTTCGAGATGGATAACTTGTTTGTATCGGTCAACAAAATAACGTCAGGACGCATCACCACCTTCTGCCCTCTCTTCGCGGAAGACAATGTTATGAGAGACTTGAAGGATTCCTATGTCACCGTAAGCCAGATCAGCAAGACTCTGGAAATGATAAAAGGGGTAGACTATTCCGTATTTTTCCGTGAGAGCCTTGACCTTGAAAATTCCAGCATCATGGGCAAGGAATCCATCCATCTTGAGTTCCTTCCCGATGTGATTCTGATGCCGAACGTAGGCGTCAGGGGCGTTATGTGGCAGGAAATCGAGGGTAAGAAACGTAACTCCCCTTCCCGAATGATATTCTCCATCTTCCATATGGAGGACATCAGCGCCACCATGGTTCGTCTGGCCGGAGAATTCCGTTGGGAAATGTGCAAGCGTGTACAGGGCAGCCGCTGGAACGATGTTTCCGAGCGCTCCCTCACCAGTGAATATTTTGATTATGTACAGTTCTATCGGAAGAATCATGACCTCAGCAACGATGCAAAAGAAAAAATTAAGACCAGCCTGCAAAGGGCTAAGAACAGTTTCAAGGAAATGTTTGTAAGAGACTATATTGTGTGGATATTCTTTGAGGGAACCGGATCTCCCAGACTGAACAAGGTGGCAAGGAAAATTCTGCTGACCTACTGCCCGTTCCCTGCCGCATTGAGCAAAACTCAGGAACAGAATCCTATGTTCACGGAATTGATTGCCCACCAAAGAGTCCTGATGAACCAAAGACTGCATCATATTGATATGTTTATGCAGAAACTCCGCGTCAGCAACATTGCCATACCGCAAACCTTGGAAGCGGAACGTTCTTTTGCAGAAGGTAAAATCTAAGGTAGACAAACGGGTTTTTTTAAGGTATAATCATAGTGAATTCCCCAAATACATAGAAGGCATAGTGCTGTAAAACGGCACTATGCCTTCTAGTACTGCATTGCGGAAATAACGGTGAATATCAGTGCCCGATATTTGTGTCAGGGCAAGGCGGAGGAGGGAGGCG
>ERZ808037.1086-NODE-1086-length-19898-cov-4.481308_pt1 | contig 19898 bp, 15 predicted proteins | sample MGYA00380190_ERZ808037 | MGnify/ENA primary metagenome ERZ808037 (study PRJEB31490, sample SAMN06133399) | mouse gut metagenome | isolation source: J9 | host: mice | place: China: Chengdu | collected 2015-05 ... | reverse complement strand
TGCCGAATAGTACACCCTTTTCAGAGAAACCTTCTCATACAGGCTTTCCGCCACCGACATGATCTGGTAATCACTCTCCGGCAGCGCTCCTACCACCATCTGCGTGGACTGTCCGGCCTCGCAGAACCGCGGTGCATGTTTGTATAAGGTAAGTTCATTCTTATTCTCCGCAATACCGTTCTGAATCTGGCGCATCGGCTTTAAGATCGTCTTCCGGTGCTTGTTCGGCGCCATTTCATGAAGCCCTTCCGCCGTCGCCATCTCCAGATTCACACTCATGCGGTCCGCCAGATAACCGGCCCTCTGTATCAACAGAGGATCCGCTCCCGGTATGGCTTTCACATGGATATACCCCTGAAACCGATGCAGCGTCCGCAGCCTGTGCACCGTCTCGCAGATCAGCTCCATCGTATAATTGGGGCTGTACAGTATCCCGGAACTCAAGAACAAACCTTCTATATAGTTACGCCGGTAGAATTCCATCGTCAGATTACACACCTCGTCCGGCGTAAAGGAGGCACGCGGCACGTCGTTAGACCTTCTGTTGATACAGTACCGGCAGTCATAGATGCACTCGTTGGTAAACAATATCTTCAATAAGGAAATACACCGCCCGTCCGCCCCGAAGCTGTGACATAAGCCTGCTGCCACCGTATTCCCGATCCCCGTGCCGTCATTCTTCCGCGCAGAGCCGCTGGAGCTGCAGGACACATCATATTTCGCTGCATCCGCCAGTATCTTTAATTTGTCCATCAGCGACATCTGCGGCGCTATCTTGACTTCCATGACAGATCCTACCTTCTTCATCATTCTATTGTCAGATCAATCCCCATGAATGACCCAATAAGAACATACGTTCTTTCCTGTGAATCTATCCTATCACAAACCGGAACAGATTGCAATAGTTTTCTCGAACATTTGTTTGTTATTCTGCAATATATTTTTCCCATACTTGTAGCAGTTTTAATTTTATAAAATATCCTGTTTTCATTTTGCTCTGCTTTACATAGTCCTTAAATAAATCATACGCATTTTCTACCCTGACACAGTTCGTTACCTTAACAGGCTCTGTCGCCAGTCTTGCGCACGGAATATTTTTAAATGGAATAACTTCAAAGAAAATATTGAATTGCCTTCTTTTCGTCCATCATACCGTATATTATATAAATAAAGAAGAAAGACAGCAATGGCTGAAAAGGGCGCAGACAGATAAGAAAGCTGACTTTGTTGCAATCTTATCCGAATAATTACTTGATTTCTTCCCGCAAAAGCAGTTAAATAGTAAATGGTGAGAATGCAAATAGCAACAAGAAAACAGCAAAGTGAGGTTTTTCATGGATAATTTAATGATTCCCAAAGATTACAAGTCTGCACTGAATCTGCACGATACGCAGATCGGCATCAAGACTGTGAAAGATTTTTTTCAGGTACTGCTGGCGGAAGAGCTGCATCTGCTGCGCGTGTCCGCACCGCTGTTCGTCGATCCGGCCTCCGGCCTCAACGATAACCTGAACGGTGTGGAGCGCCCGGTCGCCTTCGGCATCAAGGAGCAGGACGACGCCCAGGCGGAGATCGTACACTCTCTGGCCAAATGGAAGCGTATGGCTCTCCAGAAATATGGTTTTTCCCATGGGGAGGGCCTTTACACCGATATGAGCGCCATCCGCCGGGATGAGACCACCGACAATATTCACTCCATCTACGTTGACCAGTGGGACTGGGAGAAGATCATCTCCCGTGAAGAGCGCACGATCGACTACCTGCAGCAGACGGTCAGATCCGTTTACAAGGTACTGCGCAAGACCGAGAAATATATGGCGATCCGCTACGATTATATCAGCGAGATCCTGCCCCACGATATCTTCTTCATCACCACACAGGAACTGGAGAATATGTTCCCTGACTATACGCCCAAGGAACGCGAGTATTACATAACGAAAGCCAAGGGAGCCGTCTGCCTCATGCAGATCGGAGACCTGCTGGAATCCGGTGAGAAGCACGACGGCCGCGCTCCGGACTATGACGACTGGGCGCTGAATGCCGACATTCTTGTCTATTATCCGGTGCTCGATATCGCTCTGGAGCTGTCCTCCATGGGTATCCGTGTGGATAAGAAGGCCCTGCTTGACCAGTTAGACAAAGCAGGCTGCCCGGAAAGAGCAAAGCTGCCTTTCCAGAAAGCAATTCTGGAAGAAGAACTTCCCTTTACCATCGGCGGCGGCATCGGACAGTCCCGTATCTGTATGTTCTTCCTGCGCAAAGCGCATATCGGAGAGGTACAGTCTTCCCTGTGGCCGGAAGAAATCACGAAAGAAGCGCTGGCACAGGGGATTCAACTCCTGTAAGAAAGAAGGCGGCCTTTGTTCATGCAAAGCGCCGCCTTCTGACTCATTTTATATCCTGTTTCTGAAAAAGCATGATCGTCACTGACAATAACATCAGAGTCAGAACCACTATGGCAACAACAGAAGTGAATACCGGTATCGCCTGCACTGCTTTGTTCAGAGCCATTTGACTGCTCCAATAATTCGGCAGCAGCCTGGAAATCATATTTCGCATTATTCCTAATAGGTATGGCTGCTGGTATTCTATGTCGGCTTACGGATTTTTTGCCATACGAAGAAAGTCTGTGGAGTTTACCATCAATAGCAACTCTTTTTGGGTTTTGGATTGCAAGTGTGGGTATCATTACTTACTTGAGTTCATCAAATAAAGGTGCATTAATCAATTCATTTCTTTATGCTTTACCCACAAGCGAAATGTTAGCCGAGGCTGTTGCTTGTCTGATTGTATTGCGCAATAGTCATATGCTGTTAGCTCAAGCAATATTTGATTTTGCTTTCGGACTGTTGTTTGGTGTTTGGTTGTGCAAAATAGCGTACAATAAAATGCTTTATATTGTAACTGTGTTGGTGTTCCTTTTGGTATACAAGCCATTTTTGCTGACTGTTTAGTAAGTATACGTCCTCTTCTCGCCAATCCAAGTGATCTATAAAGAGAACCAGTCGCTCAAAGGACTTGCAATAATGCGGTTATTCAAAAATAAAAATCGGAGGTTGTTTTGATGAGAAATACTGAATTGTTTAGAATGTTAGAAATTCCTGATGAAGTCGAAAAGCAACTTATTAATTACGGCAAAAGCAGAAATATATCCATTCCTAATATTATAATAAATAAAATATTAAAGCGTGATGAATGGGATGTGGGTATACAAGAATTACAGGAATTATTAGAAGATGATTCTGATGGAATTAAAATTCTTTGGGAATTATTAAACATAATCAGTAATTATTCTTATGAAGAATATACAAAACGCAATATCTCAAATGATATATTTATTGCTACCATGAAATTTTGTACCAGATTTCTGCATGAGTACCATCAAACTTTTCAAACTTATAAATTTGTCTGGGGATGGTGGTTTCCTCGTCAGATTTCTTTAAATGAATACCGAATAGGAGCTTTAGAATATGAATTTGTCGATGCTGAGAATAGAGAAATCGCAGTTCATATTCCATCTGATGCTGATTTGCGAAAAAGATCGGTTGCCCAATCTATCAAAGATTTCAATGAATTTAGGGTAAAGCATTATCCCGGATGGAAAACTGTTAAATTAACAAGTGACACTTGGATGCTCATGCCCGAATTGAAAGAAATGCTGGGGAAAGATTCAAATATAATTGCATTTCAGAACTTGTTTGAGATTGATACTGTCGATTATGATGCAACATGGTATATGAATTGGATTTTCCCTGGTATTGAAAATATTGATGAATCGCTGCCAGAAAGAACAACACTTCAACGTAAAGTGAAAAAATACTTATTAGATGGGAAAAAATTTGGAGTCGCAAAAGGACATCTGAAGGCTGAATACGGAGGTGCCGAAGCCTTGTAAATTTCCATTTGCCATAAAAATATAAAAACACAAAAATGAGTATCATATCCAAAGACCGCCTTTCCCAAAAAGCTGCGGCCCTAAAGCCACAGTTTTTTGGGAAATAAATATAATGTTTTTACCCTTTTCAGTCTGTATACTTTCGATGGGGCGATTCATTGATTACGACAAGATTACCTGTTGCTAAAGATAGTCCAAAGTTTATTCCAAAACATTAAAATCAGTTAATACTCCGGTTATTTCCTTATTCCAGTTCAAATGCTCCAGTATACAGTTGATAATATGTCCCTTTCTTTTCAATCAGGCTTTCATGCATTCCTCTTTCGATGATATGTCCATGATCCAGTACCATGATCACGTCGGAATTCATAACTGTGGATAACCGGTGCGCAATAACAAAGACCGTCCTTCCCTCCATTAACCGATCCATACCACTCTGTACCAGGGCTTCCGTCCTTGTATCAATTGAAGATGTTGCCTCATCTAAAATCATGACCGGCGGATTAGACACCGCCGCACGCGCGATAGAAATCAACTGCCGCTGCCCTTGCGATAATCCGCTGCCATCACCCTGAAGAACAGTCTGATAGCCATCCGGAAGCATCATAATAAAGTTATGCGCGTTAGCAAGTCTGGCTGCCTCAATGCACTCTTCGTCCGTTGCATCAGTATTTCCATACTTGAGATTTTCCATTACCGTTCCTGTAAAAAGGTTGACATCCTGCAATACCACTCCAAGAGAACGACGGAGGTCGGATTTTTTAATCTTGTTGATATTGATACCGTCATAACGGATTTTTCCATCATCTATATCATAGAAGCGGTTAATAAGATTTGTTATTGTGGTCTTTCCGGCTCCCGTAGCGCCAACAAAAGCAATTTTCTGCCCCTGCTCTGCGTACAGGGTAATATCATGCAAAATCTGCTTTTCTGGAACATATCCAAAATCAACATGGTCAAGAACAATCCTGCCCTCCAGTTTCGTCAGTGTAGTCGTGCCATCGCCATGAGGGTGTTTCCATGCCCATGTACCTGTATAGTCTTTGCTTTCTGTAAGTGTACCATCTTTTTCTACGGCATGGACCAGTGTAACATAACCATTATCTGCTTCCGGTTCCTCATCCATCAGCTTAAAGATTCTGGATGCACCGGCAAGCGCCATAATAATGGAATTAAATTGGTTCGACAACTGCGAAATCGGATTGGTAAAGTTGCGGGAAAGAGTCAAAAAAGATGCAATCGTACCAAGTGTTACGGTATTTATACCAAAAATGGTAAGATTCCCTGCACCGGATATCGCCATCCATGCCCCAACAATTGCAATGATCACATACTGCACATAGCCAAGGGCGTTCATCATAGGCATCATTGCATTGGCATATCCGTTCGCATTGGCAGAGCTGGCTTCCCATATCTTATTTTTTATCCTGAACTCCGCTTTTGCTTCTTCCTCATGGCAGAACACTTTAATGACCTTCTGACCATTTACCATTTCCTCAATATAACCGTCCAAATCACCAAGTGTTTCCTGCTGGCGCACAAAATAGAAACCACTTCTGCCTGCAATCAGTTTTACAATACGCAAAATCAGACTTACCACCAATACAACAATCAATGTGAGATATATACTCTGATAAAGCATACAGCAGAAAACAGCAGCAATCGTACAAACAGAAGAGATTAGCTGTGCGAGCGATTGTGCAATCATCTGCCGCAGCGTATCGGTATCATTGGTATAATGACTCATAATGTCACCATGTGTATGGGAATCAAAGTACCGTATGGGCAGACTCTGCATTTTGGCAAACATCTCATCCCTGATCTGTTTTAAGGTTCCCTGTGCAATCGTAACCATTGACCGATTATATATCCATGTCGCAATTGTTCCGGTCAGATAGATTACTCCCATGATACAGAGTGCCTGTATCAAACCACTAAAAACCGGAGACGGCTGGCTAAGCAGGGGGGTAATATAATGATCGATTAATGTCTGAATAAATAAAGACGAAGCAACACTTGCAACTGCACTCAGCACAATACAGATAATAACAACTGACAAGGCAGTCTTATACAGTTTTAAATAGGACAAAATCCTCTTAGCCGTTTTCCAGTCCATCCTGCCTATACTGGCATTTCTCATTGACGGATTATCTATCGGCTGTGCGTTGTCTGGTCTTTTCTTTATAGTCTTTTCTTTATTCATCTGCTTCGCTTCCTTTCTGCTGAGATTCATACACCTCACGGTATATCCTGCTTGTTTCCAATAATTCGCTATGTTTTCCAACCGCACTGATGCAGCCATCATCCAAAACAATAATCTTGTCTGCATTCCGGACAGAAGAAATACGCTGTGCAATAATAATTTTCGTTGTTTCAGGAATATACTCTGTAAATGCATTTTGGATCATCGCATCTGTCTTTGTATCAACCGCACTTGTGGAATCATCAAGAATTAATATCTTCGGCTTTTTCAAAAGTGCCCTTGCAATACACAATCTTTGTTTCTGACCGCCTGAAATATTTGTTCCCCCCTGCTCTATGTGGGTATCATAACCATCCGGCATAGCAGAAATAAATTCATTGGCACACGCCATCCGGCAGGCTTCCCGGATTTCTTCATCACTGGCTTTTTCATTACCCCAACAAAGGTTTTCTCTGATTGTGCCTGAAAACAGTTCATTCTTTTGCAATACCATCGCAACCGCATCCCGCAAAGCATTCAGGTCATAATTTTTAACATTCTCACCGCCAACCAGTACCGCCCCTCCGGTTACATCGTACAGACGGGGAATCAATTGGACAAATGAGGTTTTGGACGAACCCGTACCGCCAATGATGCCGACCGTTTCACCAGATTTGATTTCAATATTTGCACCATTAATAACTTTCTTTTCTGCTTTGGATACATATGTAAAATCCACATTCCGATAGCAAATGCTTCCGTCCTTTATATCCATAACCGGATTCGCCGGGTTCTGTATGTCTGCCTTTTCTTCCAGAATCTCTGCAATTCTTTTTGCCGATGACCTTGCAATCGTAAGCATGGCAAACACCATAGAAAGCATCATAAGACTCATCAGAATCTGCATGGCATAAGTAAACAGTGCCGTAAGGTTTCCTGTAGTTAGTCCCACATCAGCGTTATTGCCGCCTGCAATAATCGCTTTCGCCCCAAACCATGAAATCAGAAGCATGCAGAGATAAATACTAAACTGTAATAATGGGGAATTCATTGCAATCAGTCTTTCTCCTTTTGCAAAGTCCATGTATATAGATTTGGAAACACGGTTAAACTTCCCAATTTCATGTTCCTGCTGATTGAAGGATTTTACAACACGAATCCCTTTGAGATTTTCCTGTACAATATTATTCAGCTTATCATAAGTGCCAAATACTCTCTCAAAAATCGGATGTACGGCGCGAATGATTGCAAGAAGGCCAAATGCAAGAAGGGGAATCAGCAAAAGAAATACCAAAGAGATTTCCTTATTGATCTGAAAAGATACAATCATGGAAAACAGAATCATAATGGGACCACGCATAGCCATTTTGATCAGCATCTGATAAGCATTCTGAACATTGGTTACATCCGTAGTCAGTCTGGTGACAATTGATGACGTGGAGAACCTGTCTATATTGGAAAATGCAAATGTCTGAACATTGTCATACATATCCTGCCTCAAATTAGCTGCAAACCCTGCCGATGCTTTTGCTGCCGTTCCTGCCGCAAGCATGCCTGTTATCAGCTCAAGAATTGCAAAGAATGTCAATGCAGTCCCATATTTAACAACCATACCCATCTCACCATTTTCCACACCAAGGTCTATGAGTTCTGCCATGCAAAGTGGAATGATAATTTCAAAGCCAACTTCAAGTGTTGCCATAATCATCGTAATGATGGATAACTTCTTGTGTTCACGTAAACTTTTTGCCAATGTTTTCAGCATTTCAATCTCTCCTTCTTTCGATTTGTAGCGTGCTACATTTTTAATTAAAAGAAAACCGCTGTGCGGCATTCTTCTTACTAAACATTTTTTCGGATGATACTGAGCATCCTGTACAGATTTCCAACTTCTCTTTCAGTAAGCCCTCTCAGAAGTTTTTGTTCCTGTGCCTCCCTTTCTTCCTGCATTTTCTGCGATATAAGGGTGGCCTGTTCGGTTATTTCAACAATTTTGTTCCTCCTGTCTTCTCTGTCAACGTAACAAGTCAGATAACCGCTTTTCTCCATTCGTGTAACAATCCCGACTACGGTAGGATGGGAAACATCAAGATAGTCCTCAATAGACTTTTGAGTAACTTTGCCACCTTTATTTAAGATATATTCCAATACTCTGGCCTGTGCCAAAGTAAGATTACTTGCTTTCAAAGAAGCATCTGCTGACACTTTAATTTTGTCTGTAATCTGTTTTATCAAATATCCAATCGGCTGTTGCAAATCTTTTACCCTCCAATATGTAGCTTGCTACATATTATAATGCAATCGTTTTTTGCTGTCAAGAAAAAATTTATTTGATATTCGCCGAATCCGTTCTCAATGGCAATCGCAATGCTCCAGGCATACTCACGTTATCGTCTTCCGCACCGCCGATGGAGCGACGCCAAACTTCTTCTTAAACAGCTTGCTGAAATGATAGGCATCATCATACCCGACCCGCGACGCCACCTCCTGGATGCTTAAGCCAGGCTCCGCCAGAAGCAGTTCCCTGGCTTTCTCCATGCGGATGTCGATCAGGGAATGAATGGGTGTCTCCCCGGTCTCCGCCTTGAAGATCTTAGATATATAAAAGGGACTCAAGTACATGTTGCCCGCGATCTGCCCCAGAGAAATCTTCTGCGTGTAATGCTCCTCGAAATAATCCATGATCTTCTCCACCAGATATTTCCGGTTCACCGACTCGAAGGCATACTGCTCCACAGGCCGTTCCTTCCGAGGCTGCTCCTGTCCTCTGATAAAGAGCAGCAGCATCTGCAGCGCATAGGTCTTCATCATGAAGTAACCGCCAAGCCGCTCCGTCTCCTTCTCCGCTTCCATGGAAATACACAGTCTGCTCAGCTTCATCTTCAACTCTCCCGACGTGTGCAGGATCGGCTCATCTTCCGGCGCCGGAAGGCAGTTCTTCTCGTAGCCTCTTAAATGAATATCCGTCATGCCCACGTAGAATTCCACCGCCGGACCGCCGCTCGCACTGACCAGCGCCTGATGATGCTGCCCGGCGTTGATCAGGATCAGATCCCCCTCACTGACCTCGTAGACCCGGTCCTCGATCCGATGACGGCCCTGTCCTGACATCACATAACAGAATTCCACATACTCATGCTTATGATAGTTCTTTTCATCCTCCCTGCGGATTCCTTTCCATGTAAAAAGAAAGGCAGGGTTAAAATCTTCCTGCAGCAAAGTTTCCTGTTCTCTCATCGTGTTCTCCATTCCACCCGTCACGATCCAGGGACCGGTAAGTTAAGTTCCTGTCATGATTTTGGGCCAATCCGCTTCCACCGTATAGCATTGGCATCTTGTCCGAAAAACTGCAGACAATTTTGTACAACCTGCACATCCCTGCAACATAACAACATCCGACAGGCAGCCCGCAAGATAGTACATTTCCTTTTTACCTCAAAATTATAAAATTAACAAGGGTTTTCTTAAATTAAAAAATTTATTTCAATCTGTTTCAAGGGAGGATATCATATGACACCCATAAAATGGTTCTGGGGATTTCTGAAAAAATACTGTGTATTGCTGTGCATAGGGCTTGTGATGACCACCGCGATCTCCGTCCTGTCCATTGTGAATCCGTATATCTCCGGGCGTATCGTGGACGACGTGATCCGGGGCGGGGCACTGGACCAGCTGCCGCGGCTGATTCTGATCCTGCTTTCGGTGACATTGGTGCGGGGCGCCCTGCGTTTCGCCCATCAGGTGATCTTCGAGAGCTGTTCTCAGGGCGTTCTCTACGATATGCGCGACAAGTTTTTTCGCCGCCTGCTGCTGGAGGATCTGAACTTTTTTAACCATAAAAAGACTGGTGACCTGATGAGTCGACAGACCGGTGACATGGATGCCATCCGGCATTTTACCGCCTATATCATCTACGCCGTTTACGAAAATCTGCTGATGTTTGTGTTTGCCCTGCTGATGATCTTTACGGTCAATGTGAAGCTGGCGCTGTGTATGCTTTTCGTCCTGCCTTTCACTGCCCTTGCCACCGTGCGGCAGTCGAAGGAGGTGCGGCCCACCTTCACACGCATCCGCAACCGCTTCTCTTCCCTGAATTCTTTTGTCCAGGAAAATGTCAGCGGCAACCGGGTAGTCAAGGCCTTCGCCAAGGAGGACTTTGAAATCGAAAAATTTAATAAGGAAAACGACGCCTATCTGGAGGCGCAGCTTGCCTCTTCCCGGGTCTGGATGAAGTACCTGCCCGTGTTTGAAGTGCTCTCCTATCTGCTCAACGTGGTGCTGATGTTCTACGGCGGCTACATGGTCATTCAGGAGGAGATTACCATCGGCAATCTGGTCACGGTGAACGGTTATCTGTGGATGTTGAACATGCCGCTGAGAATGGCCGGCTGGTGGGTCAACGACATCCACCGCTTCCTCACCTCCGTGGAAAAGATCTACGACACTTACGTGGAAGAACCCAGGATCAAAATGCCGACTGAACCGGTCAAAAGCCGGCAGTACCGGGGAGACGTGGAGTTCCGGAACGTTTCCTATACGGCGGACGGTGAGACCATCGTTAGCGATATCAGCTTTGCCGCCTCCAAGGGACAGACCATCGGCATTCTGGGTTCCACCGGAGCAGGCAAATCCACCATCATGAATCTGCTCTGCCGCTTTGTGGACGCGGACAGCGGTCAGGTTCTGGTGGACGGCGTCAACGTAAAAGATCTGGATCTCTACGAGCTGCGGGACAACATCGGCATGGCCATGCAGGATATCTTCCTGTTCTCCGACACCATCGAGGGAAACATCGCCTACGGCCGTCCCCACTGCTCTTTTGAGGATATCCATGACGCTGCCGTCATGGCGGACGCCAACCACTTTATCAAGGGAATGCCGGACGGTTATGACACCGTCGTGGGCGAGCGGGGCGTAGGCCTTTCCGGCGGTCAGAAGCAGCGTATCTCCCTGGCCCGGGCGCTGCTCAAGAAGCCTTCTATCCTGATCCTGGACGACACCACATCCGCCGTGGACATGGAGACAGAAAGCTACATACAGAACCAGCTGAAAAAATTAAACGGCCAGTGCACCGTCTTCGTGATCGCCTACCGGATCTCTTCCATCAAGGACGCGGATCTGATCCTTGTCATAGACAACGGCCGCATCATCGAACGGGGCACCCACAAAGAACTGCTGGCACAAAACGGATATTATGCCAGCGCCTTCCACCATCAGTACGGAGAGATTCCCTCCGCGGAAGAAATGCGCCGCGCCGGATTCGCAGTCTCTTAACATCATAGAAAGGAATGAAACATCCATGGCACGTAACAAATACGACGTAGACGAGATTTTAGAAGAGAGCTTCGACTTTGACCAGTTCAAGCGGTTGATGGCCTACTTAAAGCCGTACCGGAAACGCTTCTTCTCCGTGGCGGTGATGATGCTGACCGCTTCCGCCTTTACCATGCTGATTCCGCAGTTTTTCCTGCGCATCATGGACGTGTGCATCCCTGCGAAGGATATGCGCGGCGTGGCTTTTTACAGCGGGCTGACACTGCTTGCCGCCCTGTATTCCGCCATCAGCCTGCGCTATAAGATCAAGCATACCAATATCATCGGCCAGCAGATCATCCATGACCTGCGGAGCGATATTTTTGAGCATCTGCAGGATCTTCCTTTTGCCTATTACGACAACAGGCCCCACGGCAAGATACAGGTCCGGGTGGTCAACTACGTGAACAGCTTAAGCGATCTGCTCTCCAACGGTATCGTCAATACCATCACCGATCTGTGCAACCTGTTCTTTATCGTGACCTTTATGTTCCTGACCAACGTGCGGCTGACGCTGCTGTGCCTCTGCGGCCTGCCGATCCTCGCCGCCGTAGTGATTTTCATCAAAAAGAGACAGCACAGGGCCTGGCAGATCCAGAGCAACAAGCAGTCCAACCTGACCGCCTACATCGCGGAAAGCATCAACGGCATCCGGGTAACCCAATCCTTCGTGCGCGAGGAAATGAACAGCAATATTTTCAATGACCTGAGCAGCAGCTACCGTAAATCCTGGATGCATGCCGTGCTGTACAACTTCACCATGGGGCCCAGCGTGGATCTCATCTCCATGGCCACCACTTCGGCCATCTACGTGCTCGGTATCCACTGGATGTTTGACAGCGCCTCCCCGATCACCATCGGTGTGCTGATCGCCTTCACCTCCTACGTAAGCCGGTTCTGGGCGCCGATCAACACGCTGGCCGCTTTCTATAATTCGCTGCTCACCGCCATCTCCTACCTGGAGCGTATCTTCGAGACCATCGACGAACCGGTCTCCGTACAGGATGCCCCGGACGCCGTCGAGATGCCGCCCATTCATGGCGATGTGTCTTTCGAGCAGGTATCTTTCAGTTACGAGCCGGGCGTCAGAATCCTGGACAACGTGAATTTCAAGGCCAAGGCCGGTGACAGCTTCGCCATCGTAGGCCCTACCGGAGCGGGAAAGACCACACTGGTCAATCTGTTGAGCCGTTTCTACAATCTGGATACGGGACGCATCTTGATCGACGGCACCGATATCTCGAACGTGACGATCCACTCCCTGCGGGCACAGATGGGCGTGATGATGCAGGACAGCTTTATTTTTGCCGGAACGATCATGGACAATATCCGTTACGGCAATCATACCGCCACCGACGAGGACGTCATCCGCGCCGCGAAGACAGTCTGCGCCCATGACTTTATCATGGAACTGGAAAACGGCTACCAGACCGAGGTAAATGAACGCGGCAGCCGCCTCTCCGCAGGCCAGCGCCAGCTGATCTCTTTCGCCCGCGCCCTGCTGGCCGATCCGAAGATCCTCATACTGGATGAGGCTACCTCCAGCATCGACACGGAGACGGAGATCGCACTGCAGAAAGGCTTAAGTGAGCTTCTGAAAGGACGTACTTCCTTCATCATCGCCCACAGACTCTCCACCATCCGCAATGCCGACTGCATCATGTATGTAGACCGGGGGAATATTCTGGAGAAGGGCACCCATGAAGAACTCATGGCCCTTGGCGGGGAATATTACAGATTGTATATGTCGCAGTACTTAAATTGTGCGTGATCATGACGATCCTGCAATCATAATCACCCTGTCCTTTGTAAAATCTTATTCTTTCTCATAGGCGATCCGCGGCGTCCCGTCACTCACATGGATGATGCCGCATCGCCGAAAGCCGCACTGTGCGATCACATGCTGCATGATATGATTATCTTCATGCGTATCGATCCGCAGATGCGGTATTTTTTTCTCACAGTAAGATACCACTTTCCGCAGCAGTCCATGCACCGTCCCGTCTCCTGCTATCCGGTGGATCGTCCCGTATGCACTGTCCGAAAGCCAATCTCCCTGCTCGATCACGCCGTAAGTCTCATCCGGCCCGATGGCGAAGAAGAAAACGCCGCAGACCCGTCCTGTCTCTTCTTCCGTCACCACGTACAGATTGTGCTTCGCAATATCATCCTGCAGCAGGGATATGGGCGGAAATCCGCCCGCCCACTGATGAGGATTACCATTCTTCGCCATAAAGTCTCTTGCATACGCATAGATTTCCAGTATGACCGGTAAATCTGCTTCTTCTGCCTGTCGAATCATATCGGTTCTCCCTTTCCCATTCTCTTATCCGGCACGACGCTGCCACTTCCAGACATATACGCCCTGCGCAATGCTATACCCACTATGTCACTGCAAACAACACGGTATAAAAACTCATTGACCTGAAAAGTCAGTCTCTACACAAACACATACTTCCGCAGGCGGTCCATCGCCTCTTCCAGCAGCGTCTTCGGCAGCGCCAGATTCATGCGGATACCGCAGGGGCTGTGGAAAGCTCTTCCGTCCTGCCAGATCACGCCTGCTTCCACGCCTGCTCTCTGCACGTCATCAATCGTCTTTCCATGCTGACTGCACCAGTCACTACAATCTAAGAGCAGCATATAAGTTCCCTGCGGCTTCGCCACCGAGACACCGGGGAAATGCTCCGCTATGTAATCGCAGGCGTAAGCCACATTGCTGCTCAGCACCTGGCAGAGCTCGTCCGCCCACTCGGCCCCTTCGTCGCTGTATGCCCCTAACAGCGCATACATGGACAGAACATTCATGGAATTATAGTGGCAGAGGGAAGATTCCTTTAAAACCCGGTCCCTGACCCACGGGTTGTAGATGATATGATAGCTGCCGATCAAACCTGCCAGATTAAAGGTCTTGGACGGTGCATACAGCGCGGCCGTGCGCATTCTGGCGTCTTCCGATATGGACTGTGTCGGTATATGGGTATTGCCGTCCAGGATAATATCAGACCAGATCTCATCCGAAACGACCTTTACATCATACTTCTTAAATAACGCCATGGCTTCTTCCAGCTCCCAGCGCTCCCATACTCTGCCGCAGGGATTGTGCGGGGAACAGAATACCGCCGCATGGATCGACTGCTCTTTCAGCTTCTTCTCCATATCCGCAAAGTCCATCCGCCATACGCCCTGTGCATCCCTGTGCAAAGGACTTAACACCATATCATAACCGTTGTTGCCAAGACTTCCGGTAAATCCCACATACGTCGGAGAATGCAGCAGCACTTTATCGCCCCTGGAGCAGAACACGTTAAGCGCACTGACCACACCGCCCAATACGCCGTTCTCATACCCAATGCACTCCTTCGTCAGCCCCTGCACGCCGTGCCGCTCCTGCTGCCAGCGGATGATCGCGTCATAATACTCCTGCCGCGGTTCAAAATAGCCGTATAAGGGATGCTCCAGACGCTCCGCAACCTTCTGAGGGATCGACGGAGCCGTCGCGAAATTCATATCCGCCACCCACATGGGAATCCGGCTGAATCCCTCTTTTACCTGCACATCCGCCGCATAGGGGATCTTCTCCGCCGCGATCGCATCTTTGCCGTTTCGTTCGATAATGTCTGTAAAATTGTACTTCATATCTGTAACTCATCCTTTCTTAAGTCTTAACCCGCAAGCACCTTACAGCGTTTCCTGTAACACGCAATGCCATAGCGGTAGATTGTTTTCATACCATCTTTAACCAGCGTCTCCTCATATCTCCGATCCAGAATCTGCTGTAGTGCCGCCCTGCAGGCTGCATCAAATCCTGCATTCTCGGCATATTTCAGTTCTATTATAATACCGATCTCTCTGCATACAACCTCTATGCTGATATCACTGTATCCCTCCCCTGACTCTGCGTTCGAGCTGACCTGCCATCCATCCATATTGCCGAAAATACCAAGCAGAATGCCATGATAAAAATTCTCTTTCATAGTTCGCCTGACATTATTGTCACGAATGCTGATGGTCTTTGACAGATAAGCGTTAAACCCTTCCTCAATGGCTGCGGTGTCATTCTCTTCAAATGCCCTGCAGAAATTCTCCAGTTTCCGGCTGTCCTTCGCCATCTCCTCCTCGAACCATTCCTGAATCTGATCCACAAAAATCCAACGGACTTCCCTGTTGGGAATCGCAAGCTCCATCGTACCATCTTCCTCCGCTTCCCCGCACTGTGTCAGATATCCCGTCGTGAAGAGCAGGCTCCAGAGATGATCCGCCTTTGCATCCAATTCCCGGTAAGTCAGTTCCTGCCGTATCTTCTTTCGTATGCTGCCGCCCTCAACCAGCCGTTCAATCTCAGCTTTTGTGGATTCCCTTGCACCATGGATAAACTTCCTGATAATATCATTTCCACTCGTATTTATCCAATAATTCTGTGGCCTTGCCGCCGGATCCATCTTAAGCGCATGACAGTAGTTTATAACATCCCAGGGACAGTATACATCCACCTTACCAAACCGATACCCGTCATACCATTCCCTGACCGCATCATACTTTTCCATCCCGCCATAACAGGCCAGCATTTCCCTGACTTCCCTGTCCGTAAAGCCAAAATATTCATTATATTGCACATCCTTGACCGTGTATACACTGAAATTATTCAGCCCCGTAAAAATGCTCTCCTTTGATACCCGCAGACATCCCGTTAAAACTGCGAGAAACAGGCTGTCATTTGTCTTGAATGCCTGCCCGAACAGATTGCGAAGCAGCTCCACCATGTCATCATAGTATCCGGCCTGATATGCCTTATCCAACGGTACATCATATTCATCCACCAGAATGACCGCCTTCTGCCCATAATGTTTCCACAGACATTGTGACAAAATCAGCAAGCTGTCCTGCAATATCTTATCCGACATGACAAACGCGCCTTCCGCATCCAGATGAACCACCGCCGTATAGCGCTGTCGTTCCCGCTCCGTCAACCGCTCACTCTGCTCCAGACAGGAAAACCGCATCGCCTCATTTCCTATAGCACTGCACATCATGGATTTGGCTGTCTCAAAATTTCTTCCACTGACGTTCTTTAGACTGATCGATATCACGGGAAATTTCCCCATGTACCGTTCACAGAGTTCCTTTTCCTCCGAAATCACAAGCCCGTCAAAAAGTCTGCTGTCCGTTCCCGTCTCAAAGAAATATTTCAGCATACTCATATTCAACGTTTTTCCAAACCGTCTCGGCCTTGTAAACAGATTGACATAAGCCATGTTCCGAAGTAAATCTTTAATCAGTCCGGTTTTATCCACATAGTAAAAATCTTCCGTGCGGATCCTCTCAAAATTCTCAATGCCTACGGGAAGCCGTGTCATCATCGCTGCTTCATCCCCTTTCCGTCATGCCCTTCTCACTTCTGCCGTCATTCACGAAAACCGGTACATCGCCTCCGTCTCCGCATTCCGGCACTCATGCTTCTCATAATACCCGATCAGCGTCCCGGCCTCGTCCCGCAGCGCGATCATATACACATCCCTGTTTTCCTTCTCATTGTGAAACGTATAGATCCTGTTGTGCGCCGTACTCTCCGCAAACCAGTCCACCACCTGCCGGATCAGTTCCCCCGACTGCCTGTTGTGACAGGCAAAAATACTCTGCCCCACAATCCCCGCGCCGCCCCGCTTTCCATATCTCTCCACTGCCGCCGGATTCATGTAGATGATCTCATGCTCCAGGCTGCAGATCACCACGGAACATTGATCCTGATCGATGATACTTTTGAAATAATTTGATAAATCCATTTGCAATATCCTTATCCTTTCTCTTGGAAATGATCTGCCTGCCTTTCTTCACAGAATCTTCTTTCCGCCAAATCGCTCCTGCCGCTTCAATACTTCCGGAACCTTTCAAATTGAAACGTTACTTCCTTCTTATTCCCACGCTCTGTAACAATCCGCTCACTACAGGCTGCAAGCACCGTGATTCCCTGTGCTTTTAAAGCCGATACTACCAGAAAAGTAAGACAGAACTCTCCCTGGCACAGCACCGCCGCAGGATGACAGGTGAGAATCTGCTCCACATACTGTTCTGCCAAATGCCTTACCGCTTCCTCATCCGCCTTTGCTTCCACAGCCGGAAACGGAAGATCTATAAGTTGTCCATACCGGCTTGCTGCCTCTACCTGTTCCCTGCCCCATCCAGCCGATGGATGGTTTGAAAAATTAACGAACACTTTATTCTGCATCTTCTCTCCCACATTTCTGCCGCATATACGGTCTCTAAAGAACCACCGCAAGGGCTTTATACATAATATCCTGTATGTTCTCTATATCACTGTTGATCACGATCCCGAATCTCTCCAGTTCTTTGGCCGCCAGCCTCTCATCCTCGGAATCCTCCTCTTCACTGGCATGATTCATACGATTCCGGATCATTTTGATCGCCAGATAATATTTCATTATTTCCAGAAGCCGGTCCGCATCTCCAACCTGTTTGCGAATCTTCTGGTTCTCCTGCAACACCTTTAAGGCATGTACTTTCTTCCGATAAGTGGAATTAGGAATTCTCCGGTATCTTTGATCATCATTATAGACAAAATAGTGCAGATCTCTTTTATGCCTGTACGGTTCGCTCACAAGTTTCCTGAGAAAATCCTCTCCGCTGTATTCTCTGACGTTATACCCATAAATCTTCTGCCTGTTCCTGTCTCTCCCAAATCTCTCGACAAACTGCACCAGTCTCCCTGCCGCATCGCCAACCTGCGGATCCCGCTCCAATCCATGCAGGATGTTTGTCATCTCCTGTGGAATCTTCCTGCCGCTCATCCTGTTCTCCAACACGGTACGAAATCTGTGAAGTTCGATTCCCTCTGCAATACAGTCATACAGCGCCGTATAAAATCTTGTCGTTTCCTCCGACGCTCCGCGGTTACATTCCACATTGACCTCCAGTGCAAAATCCGGCAACATTCTCTGTTGCATGCAATATACCGGGATTTTCTCTATATAGATCGTGATCGCCTGCTGCAGCAGCCTATTATCCACGCACCATCTGATCAGATTCGGATAAGACAGTCCTTCCGGCCTGTCAAGATACATTTTCTTTCTTACAAGCGGGACCAGCGTCCGCAGCATTTCTTCCTTCAGCGGATCCTCCCGGTCTCCCTCTCCCGCAGTATCCAAGGCCATTATTTTCTCGATATTACAGCTGATCGCATCTTTCGTCTGATCGATCGCCTTGATATTACACAAGCTGAGCGCATTGGAAAATGCCATGATACTGTCTAAGAATTCCCGCTGTATCCTTCCGTCTCCCTTCCCGGTCTGCACCTTCTGTCCGCTGTAAACCGATGAAAGCTGCCTTGCATTTCCTGTCGCCACAAACTCGCTCACGCCATTGATCATCTGGAACATATTGTAAATATACGCAATATCATAGATCCTATGAACGCGGTCCGCACTGTAATCATACTTACTGTATACGATCTTCCTGCATTTAATATTATCAAATTCCAGATAACGTACGATCGTCGTCATCAGAAAACTTACATCCCTGAGCCCTCCCGTATAGTCAATGTACACATCCGTCTGTTCTACATCTGTACGCCGTCCAAGTTCGCCTGTGATCTGCCGGTAAATATGCATTGCCCGGCTTTCGTCACCAACAGTCCTGATCTCTCCGCCTGTCCTCTCAAAATCATAATCAATGGGGATTATCTTTGGAATCAATAGATTCTCGGCACGACAGAATCCCTCCAGCATATCCCTGTACACATCAATAGCTGTTCTCTCCGAATCGCCTGTTCTTTCTTCAAATACCCTGCGGGAAGTAATGCAGAAAATATCTCCAACCTCGTTGCCGTTATCATGGGCTGCACGAAGCAGATATTTCGTAGGCGCATCATTTGTCTGGATTCCAGTCTCCACCCTGCTGTCGTTATCACAATAATAGTTCTCTTCCCGCTTATTCTCCTTATGATCGCTTAGAAATAATACCAGGATCGCCGCTTGTTTCCTTTTACCGTCTCCCACTTTAACCCTCCTCTTTTACGCTTTCCTTCTTACATATAGAATAGCATACGGCCTCTTTTCTTTTCAATGCTAATTGTGAATATTCACGTCTTCCAGCTTCTCATGGTAACAATGTTCACGACAGATAAATATTTGCACATCACGGCCTCCACTTTCCAAAAATCCACCAGCAAAAAAACGCTAATCTGTCTCCTGCATTCCACAGTGTGGAACTACAGGTGAAAAATTAGCGTTCCTTGATACTTGTTTCAATGCCCTATCTCGGGCTATTCCCATTTCTACTTGCTATCCAAGTGTCCAGCTGCGCTACGAGGCTGAGTTTCAATGCCCTTACTCGGGCTATTCCCATTTCTACTAAACACCAGCAAGCTCAATAAGCCATTCAGAACATTGTTTCAATGCCCTTACTCGGGCTATTCCCATTTCTACTTGGTCTGGTTTCCTACAACAACATTGAGTGTGCTCTGTTTCAATGCCCTTACTGGGTCTATTCCCA
>ERZ808037.1085-NODE-1085-length-19969-cov-3.896441_pt1 | contig 19969 bp, 12 predicted proteins | sample MGYA00380190_ERZ808037 | MGnify/ENA primary metagenome ERZ808037 (study PRJEB31490, sample SAMN06133399) | mouse gut metagenome | isolation source: J9 | host: mice | place: China: Chengdu | collected 2015-05 ... | reverse complement strand
AAATGAGTAGTTATAGATTTAAAAGTAGACAATGGTGATGTAATTGACAGTTGGAAAGAGGTCACACTGGTTTATAATGCGGCGCTGCGCCAGATTCAGACTAGAATGGAAATCCTCAATGATGAATTTCAGCATGTACATCAGTATAACCCTATTGAACATATCAAGGCTCGCATCAAGACCCCTGAGAGTATTGTCAAGAAGTTGAAACGTCACGGTTATGCGTCTACCATCGACAATATGGTGAGGTATGTAAACGATATAGCCGGCATCCGTGTCATATGCTCGTTTACGTCCGATATTTATCGTATTGCCGATATGATTCGGGAGCAGAGGGACATTAAAGTCATTGCCGTAAAGGATTATATTACCTTTCCCAAAGCAAGCGGTTATAAGAGCTACCACATGATCGTCACAGTGCCGGTATATCTGTCCGACCGCAATGTAGATACGAAAGTGGAGATACAGATACGCACGGTTGCCATGGATTTCTGGGCCAGTTTGGAGCACAAGATTCATTATAAGTTTGAGGGGGATGCACCGGATCATATCAGAAGCGAGCTGGTAGAGTGTGCAAAGATGGTGACGGATTTGGATGCAAGGATGCTGTCCCTGAATGATGAGATATTGGCGCTTGTACAGAACACAGAGCTTGCGGGTGAAAACAAAGCCAAAAAGGTAATCTAAAATGGTATCTAAAAAAGCATACTGAAACGTGTACGGCATCTGCTTTCCGGACGAAAGAAATTCCGGTCAGGCAGATGCTTTTTTATATAATCAAACTATACCGGAAATTATACCAAAAATGAGGAGTGCCCGGATACCTTTCGGCACCCGGGCTATTATGAAAAAATTATCTAAATATCTGTTCTTGAATACAAATAAAGTATAACAATTAAATATGAACAAAGTATGAACGGCATGTAAAAACTTGGTTAATATTGTGAAAACAGAAACTAAATAAGTAAATAAACTGTGCAAAATATACAAAAAAGGAAGTGCGGAGAGAAACACATAGAAAAATGTGATATACTGAATAAAATAGCAGCGGTTCAGAGAGCCGTTTGAACTGCTGCCTAAAATATTTATCTTAGGAGGGTATGGAATGGGCAGGATTACAAAAGCGGGAGAGCAGGCCGTTCTGATCATATTGTCTTTTCTGGGAACTTACGGGGTATGTTATCTGCTGGAACTGACAGGGAGCAGATATCCGGATTACAGCGTAATGTCCGTGCTTCTTGCGGTGGGCATATATGGTCTGCTGAAACGTATTTCCGGTGGCCGGACTAGAAGGCGCTTTTTTTATGGGGCGGCGGTCAGTTTTTTCTTTTCTCTTTTATTGATTTTGGGATATCAGCTGGCGCAGTACGGGATGACCGACTGCGGCGTAAAAGGAAAGGGAATGATTTTGGTGCGTTCTTGTTGTCTGGCCATAGCCCTCTATCCCTTTTGTGATATGTTGTTTGGCTTACTGGAAAAGCTTCCTCCCGCTAGAGGGCGGGAGAAAAAGCCTTGGAAAAAAGGAGCCGTGTTCGGTATTACCTTGGGGGCGGTATTTTTATTGTGGATTCCGGTGTGGATGGCATATTATCCCATTGTGATGTCCTATGACTTTCACAGACAGGTCAACGAGGCGTACAACGGTTGGGCGTGGTTTAACTCCTATCAGCCCTTGATCCATACGTGGCTGATCTGGCTTTTCCTAAAAATCGGCGGGGCGCTCGGCTCCAACGAAACGGGTATGGCGCTGCTTACTTTATTCCAAATGCTGGTGGTATCGGCATCCATGGCTTACGCCTGTACAGTCATATACAAAATAACCGGGAAAAAGTGGGCGGTAGTGTTGACGGCGCTGTTTTACGGACTGTTTCCCTTCTGCTCCGTATCCGTGATGATCGGTACAAAGGATGCCATTTTCAGCGCGTTATTTCTCACTTTTATAATTTTGCTGACGGAGCGCAATTTTTTTTACGAAGACCGGAAATGGATTATGGAGATCCCTTTGGTCATCACGGCGGTGGTGATGATGCTGTTTCGCTATAATGCGCTGTATGCCGTGGCGGCTTTCGGCGTGTTGTCTCTGATTTTTGCCAAAGGGAAAGAGAAGCTTCGCATTTTCCTGTTATGCGCCCTGATGGTGGCAGGGGGGAAAGGGGCACAGGAAGGGATACAGCTGGGGCTGGGAACCAGGCTCCGGGGCAGCTCCGTGGAAAAATACAGTGTGCTGATCCAACAGTTTGCGAGAGTGGGGCATTACCATGCCGAAGATATGGATCCCGAGATATACAGGCTGGTGGACAAATACGTGTCGGCGGATTCCTGGCAAGACCATATGCCGGCGCTTGCCGATGCTTCCCGCTCAGGAGTCAGTTTTTCGGCGGTGTGGGAGCCGGATATGGGACAGGTACTGAAGGACTGGCTCAAAGTGGGATTAGAATACCCGAATGAATATATAGATGCTTTTCTATGTGTGACGGGAGGTTTCTGGTTTCCGGACGACAGAACCTACTGCGAAATGCAGGGATGGGGCGGCGACGACAGGCATGGAGCCATTTTCACCAACAATTCCTCCGCATCCGATACCTATGAAGGGATACAACATATTTCAAAGTTTCCTTGGCTGGAAAAGCAGCTGGAGAAGATTGTCAGCGGCAATGCTTTTTACCATTGGCCGGTGGTCTCCCTGCTTTTTAAGCCGGCTTTCTATACGCTGTCGCTGGTGTTGATTACCGTGGCGCTGTTCTATAGAAAACAGAGGAAACAGGCGTATATCTGCCTGTTCCCCCTGACTTATTTCGGCACCATGCTGCTGGGGCCTACGGTACAGTTCCGCTATGTGCTGCCTATTATGATCAGCGTCCCTTTGCTGTCCGCACTTCTCTGTATTTGCGGTAAAGAGGAAAACAGCCAAGCCCCAGAACCGTCAGCAGGGACAGAAGCTCCGAAAGCCTCCAGTGAAGCGGCTCCCGGAAACTGAGGGAGATATTTCCGCTGTAATTGGCGGGGAAGGAGACACGGATCATGTGGTTGTAACCGCCGGAGACTTCCAGTGGTTCACCGGTTGCCGTATCCCTGCAGGCATAATATTTATAGTAATTCAGAGGAAAATCAATATAGCCTCCGGTCTTCTCTGCGGCAACGCTGCAGAGAATTTTTGTGCCCTGTTTTTCATAAGCCTCAAAGGAAGAAATCCCTTCTGTGACAATCAGATTATCTTCTATATTTTCGGGATCCGTTTCCGCGGGAAGATAATCGTAAGAGAACATACACATGGAATTCTGCTCGTAATCCGTATAGACCCGGTAAGGATCACCGGAAAACGTAAAATCATACAGATACCATCCGCAATTTATGGCGGACAGAACCGACAGGGAGAGGAGAATCATGTGCACGGCGGGCTTGGCGTAAATATCATATAAAACGGAGACGGAAAAGCAGCAGGAAAAGGTCAAAAGCACGGTGGCGGGAGCCAGAAGCCGCCATGGGAATTCCATACTGTAAATCAGCTTCTTCACAGGGGCGCCCCAAGAAGCAATGGCTTCCCAAGGGAAATAGCAGGTGCTCATATACAAAAGCAGGCAGCCCAAGGCGGTACAGACACAGGCCGGGGCAAAATGTTTCCGGGCACGGCATTCCTTATAGTGGCACAGAACCAGATAGAGGAATAAGAGAAGCCCCAGCAGGAATGCAATCCCCATAGTAATAGTAACTTCGTGGGACACTCCCGCCTGCGCGTGGTAAGCGCTTCCCGACCCGTGTCCGAAAAGAGGGAACAGCTGGACGGGGAAAAGTCCGTTGTCCTGAAAAAAGCCAATGGTGCTTCCGGTCCAACTTTCTGAATTAATGTAGAGATCCGTGCCATAGTAGTCCAAAAACGGCACCAGAAACCCTAGATTTAAAAGAGTCGACAGCAAGGCGGCAAAAGCGAGAGCCGTGAAGGTATAACGACGAAAGACGCGCCGGATCAGCAGCAGGCATACGGCAAGGATGACAAAGGCGGCCATTTCGCAGCTCAAAATATGGGATTGAATCAAGCCAGTCAGACCCAGAGAGGTAATGGCGGCATATTTGTGCCAATTTTCTCTGGAAGCCTCCGTAAAAATAAGGTAAAATCCGCATAAGACTACGGGGAAAAACATCATGGCGGTGTATTCTCCTGCGGAAGCTCTGGTATAAGTGTCAATAAGACGGTAGACGGACAGAGAGTAGATAAGGCATCCCAAGAGCCCGGCCTGCTTCCTTTGAAACATTCTCTTAAAAGTAAAGTAGCTGATAACCACAGTGCCAAGGTTTACGGAAGCCGCATAAAGCTTGTACGCGGACTGGACAGAATAGCCGAAGCGCCGCAAGAGCGCCGGGAAATAAAGGAAAGCGTCTCCATACATCACGCCCACCGCATACCCGTAGTCCTTGGCCCAAAAGGGATGGATTTTGACGGGGAAAGTATGATTGGAGAGTCCCTTGGCAATCCCTTCTATCCGCAGAAGATGAAAATTGATATCATGGCCCACCGGAAGATAATCTAAGTATAGTGGATAGCAGGATACTCCGAAGATTGCGGCCAGCGCCAGCATCACTTTGCGGGAGGAAGGACTGCTCTTCCGGAACAGAAGAAGTAAATTTAGGAGAAGGCAGAGGGCAAAAGCACGGACAATGGCTCTCTTTGCCTGATCCGTGGTTTCCGTAATGCTGATGCCCGTGATGCTCAGGTAGCCGCTGCCGGAGAAGGAAGCGGAGAGGGTAAAGTCCGTCACACTCCGGGAGAGATCCAGCATCATTTCGGCTCTGTGATAAGCGGGATTCAATAGAACGTCGGGACAGGTCATCTCCATGGAACCGAGCTGTGAGCTGCTTCCGTGGACGGTGCTTTCACCGGCATTGGCATTATAATGAATGTAAATCAGATAGGAGCCTTTTTGCAGGGACAGTTCCGGAGTGGTCAGAAATACGCCCCCTGAGCTCATGGTGTCATCCGTGGTGACATCTTCGACGACCACTGTCTGGGCGGATACAAGGTATTCGTCTAAAGTAAAGGTTTTATGAAAGAGGGAACCGCGGGTGAGGAGCCAGCCGAAAAGGGCAGCGGCCACAATGAACAGCTGCAGTGCAATGTATAGATAGGTCTTTTTTCTTTGATTAATTTTGGCAAACATTTGTTGTCCTCCGGTTTTCCTGTATTGATGTTTGGTAATATTCCGAATCTGCCTGACGGTCATTGCTTTGGCACATGCAAAAAAATATATCTTTTAGATTTTATCACAAGCCCTGTATGGATTCAAGGCAGATTCATGACCGGAAAGCTTTTGCATAATTCCCCCCTCACGCGTTGTTTGTACCGCCGTCGGCGGTGTCTGCTTGACCCGTGAAGGCAAAAATGATAGAATACCTATAAGTAACGAAAATGCAGAACTTTTTGTGCCGAAGGAACCGGCATAATGGAAAAACGAAAAGAAAGGCACTGCCAAATATGAAAGCGCGCACTTAAGAGGATGGGAAACATTTCTCTTCGGGCGGGCAGGGAGGTATATATGGACGTTTTTATGGACAAGCTGGCGCAGCGATTGACGGCACAGGATATTATTCAGGCGAATACGGCTGCGGATACGGAAGAAATGAATAAACTAAAGTTACAGATCGCAGAATATCATCAATGTCTGGCGCAGCTGCAAAAGCTGTTGGATGAGGAAACTGCCAAATTGAGAAATTCTCAAGTCAGCGGGGAAAATGTCAATCGTCTGGTGGAGGAAGGGATTGCGAAGATCAGATCCATCCAGTCGGATGCCCAAGGGACGGAAGAGCTGCAGAAAAAGCTGGCATTGCAGCTGGATCATTTGGAGAAGCAGGTAAGCGACAAGCTGGAAGCTATGGAGCAGCAGGTGGGCGGACAGCTGGGAACCATGGGGCGTCAGGTCGATGAAAAACTGGAAGCCATAGAGCAGCAGATCGGCGGACGGCTGGGAACCATAGGCCAGCAGATCGGCGGACAGCTAGGAACCATCGAACAGCAGATCGGCGGACAGTTAGGAACCATCGAACAGCAGATGAGCGGAAAGCTGGAAGCCATGGAACAGCAGGCGGGCGAAAGGCTGGAAACCATGGAGCGGCAGATGGGTGAAAGGCTGGAAACCGTCGGTCAGATAGAGAATAAGCTGGGAATCATCGGACAGGTCGGTGACAAGCTGGAAACCATGGGCGGGCAGATGGAGGACAAGCTGGGCGCCATGGGGCGGCAGGTGGACGGACAGCTGGGCGGTTTAGGGCAGCAGATGGACGAAAAGCTGGGAAATATGAGCCGGCAGATGGATGAAACGCTGGGAAGTATGGGGCAGCAGATGGATGAAACGCTGGGAAGTATGGGGCAGCAGATGGACAGTAAGGCGGATGACCTGAACCGTCAGATCGTGGAGAGACTGAACGGACTGGACAAGCAGGTGGGTGAGAGGCTGCTGGTTTTGGACCGGCAGGTAGGGACTACACTGGAGAAGATCGAGCGTCAGGCGGATGCTCCTCAGGAACCGGACGACAGTAAGCTGACGGAAAAGTTCGCCGCTTTGGAAGAAAACGTCCATAAGGAATGCGTTAAAGTATATCGCAACGTGCAGGCCGTTGTAGTGGAAGAGAGCAGTAAGCAGAGCGAAGCGGTGACGGGAACCTTATCCAACATGGGCAAAATGACAGGCAAGACCAATGCGATTTTGGCAATATCCATTGTGGCGATGATCACGTCTCTGGGAAGTATTATACTTCAGCTTCTGCAGTTTTTGGGAAAATAACCGGAAGGCGTAAGACGAAAGCTTTTAAAAGGGCGGCCGGTTCTCCGGAAGGACTCGGCAGAACAATGAAAAAGGGTTGCCGGATAATCCGGCGCCGTGCCGCTTTAGCGTAGAAAACGGATAGGTAAGCTATGTCAAAGGAATTGTGGAAAGCGGGAAATATGCTGTACCCTCTGCCGGTGGTCATGGTGAGCATGGCGGACAGGGACGGAAAATTTAATATTATAACGATTGCATGGGCGGGGACGGTTTGTACCAATCCGCCCATGGTCAGTATATCGGTTCGGCCCGAGAGATACTCTTATCCGATCCTGAAGGAGACGGGGGAGTTTGTCATCAATCTGACCACCAGAGAGCTGGCCTATGCCACGGATTTCTGCGGCGTCAGGAGCGGTAGGGATGTTGACAAGTTTCGGACGCTCCGTCTTACCCCTCTGGAGGCGGATCAAGTCGGGGCGCCGCTGATTGCGGAGAGTCCGGTGAACATCGAATGCCGGGTGCGTCAGATTCTGCCGCTGGGATCCCACCATATGTTTCTGGCGGATGTGGCGGCGGTTCATGCGGATGAAAAATATATGGACGAAAAGCGCAAGTTCCATTTGGAAAAGGCGGAGCCGATCGTTTACTCCCATGGGGCGTACTTGTGCTGCGGACGGCAGGTGGGTACCTTTGGCTATAGTGTGAAAAAGGACATGAAAAAGGAAAACAGCGGAGGAAGAAGGTCAGAATGAAGCATAGAAAAAAGGAGCCGAAGCAATTGCTGAATCTTATTTTTTTCGGTATCCTTTTGGTATTGTATTCCCTGATGATGATGCGGCTTTTTTACAGGCAGGCCATAGAGTATCAGGGAATTTATTATTCGGATATGAAAGCATATATTCTGGAGACACAGGGGCTGGACAGCGGCTTTGATTTTCCCTACCGGCTGTTTTTCTGGATATCCAGAATTTGGATGATTTTTGTCACGCCTGAGGGAGCCGTGGCTTTTTCTACCATGCTTTTGAATTCCTTGTGTGTTCTATTGGTGAAATATTATTTTGACACTATTTTGGCGGATTATGCGAAAAGGGAGGGTCTGCGCTGGTCAGCCTTCTGGCAGACGGTATCTACTGTGGCCGTGTTTTCTCTTTTTTTTATGTCTATGATTTATTCCGAACGGGAAGAGAAATTTTGGAGTTACGATTATATTTACCGGTGTAACGGAATTTACACTCCCAATCCGTATTGGAACGCCACCTATCTGGCGGTGCGTCCTTTTACCGTGCTTTGTTTCTTTCTGTCTGCCAAGGTGCTCTTGGAGTATGAGGAGCGTTTTTCTCTAAGAGACGGGGCGCTTCTGGGTGCGTCTCTGTTTCTTGCCACTTTTACAAAACCAAGCTTTACCTTTATTTTGGGTCCGGTACTGGCGATTACGGTTTTTTGGCGGCTGTTTGCGAAGAAATTTTCTAATTGGAAAAATACATTTTATTTATGCTGCTGTTTCCTGCCCACAGTGCTGCTGCTGCTGTATCAGTACCGGGGAGTTTTTATGGGAACCAACTCTCAAGGGGAGGAGACGGGAATCGGGTTTGAGATGGGCAAGGCTTGGCATGTGTTTACGGGAAACATTCCGCTGAGTATTATGATGGCGCTGTTGTTTCCCTTTTCGGTTCTGGCGCTGAATTGGAAAGACTTAAGAAAGAACGGGGCTTTCCGTCTGGCGTGGCAGATGATGTCGGCGGGGTTTTTGACGTTTCTGCTGTTGTATGAAAAGGGATTCCGTTTTGGACACATGAATTTTTCATGGGGCTATATGCATGGATTGTTTTTTGTATTTCTGATTTCTATCCTGCAAGTCATTAAAAATGTCATGAAACGGGAAAACCTGATGTATAAATTGTTTTTGGCGCCGGAACTGGTGACATTCCTGTATCATTTGATCTGCGGAATCGTCTTTTTCTGCTATCTGTATCAGGGCAATAATGCGGGAGGATTTTAGACCCTTTGGTACTGCATTTATCCGCAATTAAGATTCCGCAAAGCGGAATCATGGAGGTTAGCGTGAAAAGTACTTCTAATTGCCTTCGGCAATTTCCGCTCGCAGCAAAGGCTGCTTCGCGGAGAAGTACTAAATTTCACGCCGAGAAATGCCTGAGAACATGGCATTTCTCATTCGGATTTGAGTCGTAGCAAAGCTGCGACATGGAGGTTAGTATGAGAGAAATGCCTAAAGGAAGGCTTGGGGATAACGGAAAACGTATTATGGCTTTTTGGGGAATCTTATTGTTTGCCGTAATCGTTCGGTGTATCGGTTTCGGATCCATACCGGGCGGCATCAATCAGGATGAAGCCATGGGAGCCATGGATGCCTGGGCATTGTCGCTGTACGGGACGGACAGGTACGGAGTGCGGTTCCCCGTTCATTTTGAGGCTTGGCAGATCGGGCAGATGAGCGTTCTGCTGGCCTACTGTATGATTCCCTTTATCAAGCTGTTAGGCTTTAATATTTTGGCGGTCAGACTGCCTTCCTTGTTCATCAGCTGTATTGGTGTGGCGCTGGTGTATCTGATTGGGAAAAGGCTTTTTGACGGGAAGTTTGCTTTGGGAGTGATGGCATTAGCCGCCGCTGCCCCATGGCATTTCATGCAGAGTCGGTGGTCCTTGGACTGCAATGTATTTCCCCATGTGTTTCTGCTGGCATTTTATTTGCTGCTGCGGGGGCTGGAGAAACGCCGGTTTCTGTACTTGTCCATGATTTTCTTTGGGCTGACATTTTATTGTTACGGGATTGCGGTGTATTCCGTGACTCCCTTCTTGGTGGTTTATGCGGCATGGTGTCTTTGGAAAAAGCAGCTGAAGCTGAGGGAAGTCCTGCTCTGTGTGCTGCTCTTTGGGATGACGGCACTTCCGGAAATATTGGTAATGGCAATTAATCTGTTTCATTGGGATACCATTGAGACTCCTTTTTTTACTATGAGCCATTTTCCGGAGAGCATACGGGGAAATGATATTCTGTTTTTGAATTTTTCTTTTGCCCAGCTTGGAAGGAATATTTGGGCGATGATAAAATGCTCTTTCCTGCAGCTGCCGGATCATCTCTTTAACGCGCTGCCTGCTTTCGGTTCTTTGTACCATATTTCCATTCCCTTTATGGCGGTGGGGATAGTGGCTTTTACCCGGAAGCTGTTCCGTGAGAAGGACGGCAGACGGCAGACAGAGATGCTGGCTTTATGGGGATTTTGGCTGACGGGTATCTGGGTGGGTATGATCACTTATGAAGTCAATGTGAATCGTATCAATATTATATTTTATCCCTTGATTTTCCTATGTGCTTACGGCATACGGGAGACGGACAGGTTTGTGGTGTCACACGTAAGCCGCCGATGCCGGATTTCTCCGGTTGTCACTGCAGTATATGCCCTTTGCTTTGTGTTATTTCTGGGAACGTATTTTACTTCTTTCCGGAAGGAGATCGAGACTTATTTTAATGTGAATTTCTTGGAGGCTGTGAAGGCGGCGGACTCCATGGACGAGTATGACAGGCTGTACATCACGGGAAATATGGATTGGCAGTACAATCTATCCATGGCAGAAATCCTGACACAATATTCCTGCAGGATAGATGCGAGGTATTATCAGGAGCTTACCCATGTCACAGGGGGAAGGGAGTTACTGCCCTACTCGGAAAGGTATCATTTTATAGACGTGAATTACCTAAAGGAAGGGGATCCGGAAGGGTTGTATCTGCTCCATGTGTCGGAACCGGAGAAGCTGCCCTTTGAGGCTGAGATAATCCGGGAGATGGGGCGGTATGTGCTGGCGCGCTGCGGCCATGGACGGACGCCATAATGGGCAGGCGGCCGAGCTGTATAAATCTTGCACATGCGGCCAAAAGCAAAAGGCTTAGGATCAGCTTGTGTTCTGAAAAAAATGTCGTAGTTTGGTCATAATTATAACATACCTTTCTGTGAAATTTGCATTTCTGCATATAGGGGCATATCCGCAGCGGCGGAGCGAATGTCCGGTCAGACAGAGAATCTCCGAAGGATTGACACCGTTTCCGGCAGTGGGGTTAATCCGTGGAATTTGGGGAATCTATCAGGCTTCCTCTCTTTACTGCGTCTTTACCGAATTTATTGCGGATGGAATCCAGAGCGGCATCCAGCTTTTGCAGCTTTTCCGTCTGGGGCGCGTTGTAGTCGAACAGATTCAGTTGAACCGGTTCGTCGTCGGGAACCAGCTTGCTGGTGCGGATCCCCAGAAGACGGATGGGGGTTTGATCCCACAGCTCGTCAAACAGCGCCAATGCCTGTTGGTAAATACTGTTTGTGGAGGCGGTGGGTGTCTCTAGGACTGCCTGATGAGATACCGACCGGAAAGTGTTGTATTTGATTTCCGTGCAGACCAAACCGGCCTTGCTGTGGTCGGCGCGAAGCCTGCTGCCCACGGACTCGGCAAGGGTCAGAAGGTTTTTAGCGGCTTCCTGTCTTGTGACGGCATCTTTGCTTAAGGTAGTGGAATTGCCTATGCCTCTCATTTTAGCCGGTTCGGAAAATATAGAGGAAGAATCTATGCCGTTGGCATACTGCCACAGAGTACGCCCATGGCTTTTTAAATGGGATTCTATGATCACCGGGTCGGAGAGCGCCAGATCGCCTATGGTTAGAATGCCCAGCTTGTGTAAGGTATCCGCACTGGATTTTCCGCACAGAAATAAAGAAGACACGGGGAGCTTCCACATTTTTTCCTGTATTTCCCATGAGTATAATGTGTGGACCAGATTTGGTTTTTTGAAATCGGAAGCCATTTTTGCCAGAATTTTCCGGTCGGATATGCCCACGTTGACCGTAAAACCAAATTTTTCATATACCGTGTCTTTTATAATGGCGGCAGCTGCTTCCGGAGAGGTATAATTTGACGATATGGGGGAATAATCCATATAGCATTCATCAATACTTACCTGCTCTATATCGGGGCAGACACCGGAGAGATACTCCATAAGCTGGGAGCTTTTCCGGTGATAAAGGGAGTGGTTGGGCGCTGCGGTAGTCAAGTGGGGGCATTTCCGGAAAGCATTTACCACAGGCTCTCCCGTGACAATGCCGTATGCTTTGGCGGGAACGGACTTTGCCAATACCACACCGTGACGTTTGCTCAAGTCTCCGCCTATAATGGAAGGAATCAGGCGCAGATCCGTCTCGCTGCCGGCTTCAAGCTGCTCCAGCGCAGTCCAGCTTAAAAATGCGGAATTTACATCAATATGAAAAAATATGGCAGTGTCCATGACGGAGCCTCCTGTAATATATTGGTCCGGTAAAATTGCAAAATCAGTGTGAAAACGCCTTGCGGCGGCAGTGAGTGAACGGTAATAATGTGTATATATCTACTATAACTCAGGGAACTGTTACTTTACAAGCCCTCAAAATGCTGGTAGAATTAATAGCACGTGCACAGAAACCGCTGCCTTGCAATGCGGAGCCGGTGCGTGAAGCGCAAAAGGATATGCTTTTTGCTTTTTTACATATTTATGAAATGGAATTGGAAAACCTATGAAAAAGAAAATTTACAATAATAGAAACTGCAAATTTACATATATTAAGACTACAGCGCTGACTTTATTCTGCTGTACACTATTCTTGAAAGGATATACGGCTTTCGAGAAGTCAGGGGAGAATTATTTCCATATAACGCTGAACGGACAGGAAGTGGGCACTCTGGGAGACCGGGAGAGTGCGGAGAAGCTGTTGATAGAGGCGCGCAGAAACATTGCTTCGGAGAGCGATGAGCTGCTGTTTATGGAGACGAATCTTCAGGTGGCCGGTGAAGAAGTATTGTGGGGAAAAGTGGACAGCGAAAGAGATGTTTTGGAGAATATGGATGCCGCGCTGAGAAGCGGTATCCGTGAGACTATGCACCGTTCCTATACGCTTAAGGTGAATGAGTATATGGTGAATCTGGCAAGCATGGAGGAGGTGCGCCAGCTGCTTCAGGCGGCCATTGATAAGTACGACAGTGAAGGGAAATTCCGTGTGGATCTGATGTACGATTCCGGCAGAGAGTTCAGTGTGCTTACTGCCGATATCGCGGATACTTCCTTGGAGCAGGAGGACACGGATTCTTATCTGGAAGCGGGGATCCAGCCCGTTCTCTCCAATATGGGGGCACAGCAGGTGACGCAGGAGGATACGAAGGATTTTGATGACTATGATCTGGGGATTTTGTCCATGGATTTTGAGGAGGAAGTGGAAATTGTGGAAGCTTATCTCCCCGAAAGCCAGCTGACACTGCTTTCCGAGGCAATTGATCAAGTCACTAAGGAGCAGGAGACGCCCAGTGAATATGAGGTGGTAAAAGGAGATACACTGTCGGAAATCGCCATCAAGGTAAATATTCCCATGGATAGGATTATTGAGATGAACGACAGTCTGGAGGATGAGCGCTCTACCCTGCAGATCGGCCAGAAGCTCATCATTACCGTGCCGGAACCGGAACTTTCCGTTACCCGTGTGGAAGAGAATTATTATGAAGAAATATACGATGCGGATGTTATCTATATAGAAAATGATAATTGGTATACCAATCAGACAGTGGTACACGTACAGCCTTCCGCCGGTTTCCGCAGAGTTGTGGCAGATGTTTCTTTTATTAACGATAAGGAGATAAACAGGGACATTTTAAAAGAGGAAATCGTCATGGCAGCGGTGGCCAAGGTGGTAGAGCGGGGGACAAAGATTCCGCCCACTTATATCAGACCCATCTCCGGAGGGCGGCAGAGCTCGGGATTCGGACGGCGGAGCGCGCCCACCAAGGGAGCCAGCAGCTATCATAAAGGAATTGACTGGGCAACACCTACCGGTACGCCCGTCTATGCATCCTGCGGCGGTACGGTTTCCAGAGCCGGCTGGGGAAGCGGCTACGGATATGTGGTTTATATTGACCATGAGGACGGCAGGCAGACCAGATACGGACATTTGAGTAAAGTTCTGGTATCCGTAGGACAGACGGTAAAACAGGGGGAGAAGATTGCCCTCAGCGGAAACACCGGTATCAGCACGGGCCCCCACCTGCACTTTGAGATTCTGATCAACGGCACACAAGTGAATCCTTTGAAGTACCTTGAGTAAGGCAGACAGATTTAATGGGTTTCCCTCAAAATCGGAACGTGCATTCGATTTACAAAAAGAGAAAATTATGGTAAAGTGAATGAAACGGAAGGAAGATTGTACAAGCTCTTTATGTGTTCTTTATATATTTTGCCGATGCCGGATATGACGGCATGTTTGAAAATGTGAATGAGTATGGAGTTACTGTTCATCCTTGCCGCCGTGAGCCGAGACGGATGCGTTTTGCGTGCCGCCGTTGCGGAGAACGGATGGAACGGTAACGATTTTGACCCTGAAGAGGTATGGATAGATGGAACAATATGCAATTAAAGGCGGGAATCCGTTGGTTGGTGAGGTGGAAATAGGGGGCGCCAAAAATGCCGCACTGCCTATTTTGGCTGCCACCATAATGACCGATGAAACCGTATATGTAGAAAATATGCCCGATGTGCGGGATACCAATGTACTTTTAAGCGCTATGCAGAATATCGGAGTCATGGTAAAGCGCACCGGCAGGCATACGGTAACGTTGAATGCCGGAAATGTAAATTGTCTGGTAGTGGAAGAGGAATCACTTAAGAAAATCAGAGCGTCCTACTATTTATTGGGCGCCATACTGGGAAAATATAAACATGCGGAAGTAGTTCTCCCCGGAGGCTGCGATATCGGTTTTCGTGCCATTGACCAGCATATTAAGGGCTTTCGTGCACTGGGGGCGACAGTCACCATTGAGCACGGTCTGATCAAAGCCAAAGCCGAAAAGCTCAGGGGCGGCCATGTTTATATGGACTGTGTCAGTGTGGGGGCGACCATCAATATTATGATGGCGGCTACTCTGGCGGAGGGATTGACGATTATCGAAAATTCCGCGAAGGAACCCCATGTGGTGGATTTGGCTAACTTTTTGAACAGCATGGGAGCCAATATTAAGGGCGCGGGTACGGATGTCATCCGTATCAGAGGCGTACAGAAGCTGCACGGTACGGAGTATGCCGTTATACCCGATCAAATTGAGGCAGGTACGTTTATGTTTGCCGCAGCCGTTACAAAGGGTGACGTGACCGTGAAGAACGTGATTCCGAAGCATTTGGAGTCCATTACGGCTAAGCTTTTGGAGATCGGCTGTGAAGTGGAGGAATTGGATGACTGTATCCGGGTGGTAGCGTCTAAGCCGCTGATCCACACTCATGTGAAGACTTTGCCTTATCCCGGCTTTCCTACGGACATGCAGCCGCAGATTACCGCGGCGCTGGCTCTTGCCAAGGGCACCAGTATTGTGACGGAGACGATTTTTGAGAATCGTTTTAAATATGTGGACGAGCTGACCCGGATGGGGGCAAGCATTAAAGTAGAAGGAACCACAGCTATCATAGACGGAGTGGAGAGATATACGGGTGCAAGCATTTCGGCGCCGGATCTCAGAGCGGGTTCCGCGCTTGTTGTAGCGGCTCTGGCGGCAGAAGGCACTTCCACCGTGGACGAGATCAAATATATCCAGCGGGGATATGAGGACTTTCATCTGAAGCTGCAAAGCTTGGGCGCGCAGATTGAGCTGGTTCAGACGGAAAAAGATTTCCAGAAATTTAAGCTGAAAATCGGTTGAAATTTTTGTTGACAGTATGCATTTTCTATAGTAGTATAATGGTGTTAATTGAATAGATTTTCTCTTATTCAGAGTTGGTGGAGATACATAGGATCGATGAAGCCACGGCAACCCCCCTTGTGGGAAGGTGCCTCCCCTGAGCGAATAGAATCGAACAATAAGAGGATTGACAATCGAAAGATTTTAAGTCCGCTTATTCCGTAAGCGGACTTTCTTAATGGGCAGACTCGTAACGCGTGCACAGAAACCGCAAAACAGCGGCTTTGCGCACGGCTGTCCAAGCGGGCATTCTATTCGCTTTGGTTTGAACACGCAAAAAGCGCGGGAAAGGTTATGTCTGTCCATGAAGGACGTATGGAACGGCCGCACCAACCCTATAACAATAAGTTTTAAAAGAAAGGAAGACACAAATGGAAAAACATTTATTTACATCAGAATCCGTAACGGAAGGACATCCCGATAAAGTCTGTGACGCAGTGTCAGACGCCATTTTGGATGCCTGCATGGTACAGGATCCCATGAGCCGTGTTGCCTGCGAGACCGCGTGCTGTACCGGTTTCGTGCTTGTTACCGGCGAGATTACCACGAAGGCCAATCTGGATATTCCTGCCATTGTCCGTGATACGGTGAACGAAATCGGCTATGATGATGCCAAGACGGGATTTGACGGACACACCTGTGCGGTGATGGTGGCGCTGGATAAGCAGTCCCCCGATATCGCTATGGGTGTTGACAAGGCTCTGGAAGCAAGAGAGCAGAAGATGAGCGATGCCCAGATCGAAGCCATCGGAGCAGGGGATCAGGGCATGATGTTCGGTTATGCATCCAATGAAACTTCGGAATTGATGCCTTATGCCATCTCTCTGGCACATAAGCTTACCAGACAGCTGACCAAGGTGCGTAAGGACGGCACTTTAAGCTATCTGCGTCCCGACGGCAAGAGCCAAGTGTCCGTGGAGTATGACGAGAACGGAAAGCCCGTTCGTCTGGAGGCAGTGGTATTGTCCACTCAGCATGACGAAGATGTGACTCAGGAGAAGATCCATGAGGATATTAAGAAATATGTGTTTGACGAAGTGCTCCCTAAGGAGCTCATCGACGATAATACAAAGTTCTTTATCAATCCCACAGGACGTTTCGTAATCGGCGGACCTCACGGCGACGCAGGTCTTACGGGACGTAAGATTATCGTAGACACTTACGGCGGGTATGCGCGCCACGGCGGCGGAGCGTTCTCCGGCAAGGATTGTACCAAGGTGGACAGAAGCGCGGCTTACGCGGCGCGTTATGTGGCAAAGAATATCGTGGCGGCAGGGCTGGCCGAGAAGTGTGAGATTCAGTTATCCTATGCCATCGGTGTGGCACAGCCTACCTCCATTATGGTAGATACCTTCGGAACCGGTAAGCTGAAAGACGAAAAGCTGGTTGAAATCATTCGTGAGAATTTTGACCTCCGTCCTGCGGGTATTATCAAGATGCTGGATCTGCGCAGACCTATTTATAAGCAGACTGCCGCTTACGGACATTTCGGACGGGACGATATCTCCTTGCCTTGGGAGGCACTGGATAAGGCGGAGATATTAAAAGCATACATATAAAGAATCGTATTCTTATTATCTGGCAGAGGGCACGGAGCCGCGGATTGGCGGTCCCGTGCTTTTTGTTGTGCGCGTCAGGCAATATTTTTCTGGTATTGCATTTTTATATCAGGTAAATTATTATGGTCCGTAACGGGAATGATAAGTGGTTTTAAAATGTGGAGAAGGGAATCAGATTGCAATATGTTAGGGATATATTTCAGCGGAACCGGCAATTCAAAATATGCGGCAGAAGTCTTTTGCGATGAATATGATAAAAAATCCAAAATATTTTCTATAGAAGACGTCAATGCCATTGAGGCAATAAGAGAGAGTGGTATGATTGTATTTGCATATCCGGTGCAATACAGTACCGTACCAAAAATACTGCGGGAGTTTATAAGCAATCATAAAGAGTTGTGGAAAGACAAGAAAATTTTTGTGATTGCTACTATGGGATTCTTCAGCGGTGACGGAGCAGGAGCTTTAGGGCGCCTTTTACGGAAATATGGGGCGGAAATCCTTGGCGGGCTGCATTTGAAAATGCCGGACAGCATAGGGGATGAGAAGGTATTGAAGCGTTCTTTGGAAAAGAATGTATGCTGCGCTTCTTGGCAAATGACAGCAAGTGAACAATAAATTGCGGTTTCCGTACTGAAACCAATATCCGGCAGTTCCCTTTACAAACGAAAAAATTTTCAGTATATTTGATGTAGCAGATTTTTTCGAAAGTAAATTATAAACAATTCGACAAACAAGATAAGGAGCCCTCATCATGGCATTTGTTCATCTTCACGTCCACACGGAATATTCTCTGCTGGACGGTTCCAACAAAATAAAGGAATATGTGGCAAGGGTAAAGGAGCTGGGCATGGATAGCGCAGCCATAACCGATCACGGTGTAATGTACGGCGCCATTGACTTTTACCGCGCCGCAAAGGCGGAGGGAATCAATCCGATTTTGGGATGTGAGGTCTATGTGGCGCCCAACTCCCGCTTTGACAAGGAACTGACAGGCGGGGAGGACAGATACTATCATTTGGTGCTTTTGGCGGAAAATAATACCGGATATGCCAATCTGATGAAGATTGTCAGCAAGGGCTTTACGGAGGGTTATTATTATAAACCCCGTATTGACATGGAAGTTCTAAACCAATACCATGAGGGGATTATTGCTTTGTCCGCATGTCTGGCGGGGGAGGTGCAGAGGTATATCTCCAAGAGGCTGCCGGAGGAAGCGAGGAAAGCGGCGAAAAAGTACGAGGCCTGTTTCGGCAAAGGGAACTATTTTCTGGAATTGCAGGACCACGGGCTGCCGGAACAGAGGTTTGTAAATACGGAACTGCTGAAGATGAGTAAAGAGCTGGATATCCCCTTGGTCACCACCAATGATGTCCATTATACATATGCGTCGGACGCGGATTCTCATGATACTCTGCTCTGTCTCCAGACCGGCAAAAAGATTGCGGATGAAGACAGAATGCGTTACGAAGGGGGACAATACTACGTCAAAAGCGAGGAGGAGATGAAGGGACTCTTCCCCTATGCATGGGAAGCGGTGGAAAATACCCAGAGAATCGCGGACAGATGTCATGTGGAAATTGAGTTCGGCGTCACCAAGCTGCCTCATTATGAAGTGCCGGAAGGGTATGATTCATGGACTTATTTAAATAAGCTCTGCGACGACGGACTGGCGGAGCGCTACGGGGACGGAGGCCTGCAGGCGGGAGATACGGGCCAGACGCTGAGGGAGCGGCTGGATTATGAGCTGGGTGTCATTCGGACCATGGGATATGTGGATTATTTCCTGATTGTGTGGGATTTTATCAATTATGCCAGATCCAACGGGATTCCGGTGGGGCCGGGGCGTGGATCCGCGGCGGGCAGCATTGTATCCTATTGTTTGAAAATTACCAATATCGACCCTATAAAATATAATCTGCTGTTTGAACGGTTTTTGAATCCGGAGAGAGTATCCATGCCCGATATCGACATTGATTTCTGCTATAACAGACGGCAGGAGGTCATTGATTATGTGGGCAGGAAATACGGCGCCGACAAAGTGGTGCAGATTGTGACATTCGGTACATTGGCGGCAAAGGGAGTGATCCGTGACGTGGGCAGGGCAATGGATCTGCCTTACGCTTTTGTGGATTCCATTGCAAAAATGGTTCCCAACGAATTGAACATTACCATAGACCGTGCTCTGGAACTCAATCCGGAATTCCGGAAGCTGTATCAGGAGGATGAGCAGGTACACCATTTGATTGATATGTGTAAACGTCTGGAAGGGCTGCCGCGGCATACCTCCATGCATGCCGCCGGAGTAGTCATCTGTCCTAAGTCGGCGGATGAGTTTGTGCCTCTGTCAAGGGGAAGCGACGGATCGGTTACCACCCAGTTTACCATGACTACTCTGGAGGAATTGGGTCTGCTCAAAATGGATTTTCTGGGGCTTCGCACGCTCACCGTAATAAAGGATGCGGTAGAATACATAGAAAAGACCCGGGGAGTGCATATTGATATTGATAATATTGATTACAACGATCCTAAGGTTCTCGCTTCCATCAGCACGGGCAGGACGGACGGTATCTTTCAGCTGGAAAGTTCGGGCATGAAAAATTTCATGAAGGAGCTGCGCCCCCAGAATCTGGAGGATATAATTGCGGGAATTTCCCTTTACCGTCCGGGTCCGATGGATTTTATTCCCAAGTATATCAAAGGGAAAAACAATCATAATGCGGTAGTCTATTCCTGTCCCCAGCTGGAGCCTATTTTAAAGCCTACCTATGGCTGTATCGTTTACCAAGAGCAGGTAATGCAGATTGTCCGCGATCTGGGAGGCTACACCATGGGGCGCAGCGATCTGGTGCGCCGGGCCATGAGTAAAAAGAAACAGTCGGTGATGGAGAAGGAGCGGGCGAACTTTATTTA
>ERZ808037.1084-NODE-1084-length-19977-cov-5.156533_pt1 | contig 19977 bp, 16 predicted proteins | sample MGYA00380190_ERZ808037 | MGnify/ENA primary metagenome ERZ808037 (study PRJEB31490, sample SAMN06133399) | mouse gut metagenome | isolation source: J9 | host: mice | place: China: Chengdu | collected 2015-05 ... | reverse complement strand
CGCTTACCGAAGCCAATATGGAAGTGCTAACCCCGCAGCGATTGTGGGGCCTGCGATTGCGGCAACCATGGCAAGTACGCTGGCGGCGGTGGTGTTTTGTAAGATGATGGACAGATAATTAACGCATTGTGCGGCTTGGCAATTTTTGTTTCCTTTCCAAGAATTGCCAAGGGTATATTTATAAAACTCCTAGTCATCATCAAATTCATGGACGAATTCAGGTATGAAGTTAGGAATAGACACAAGGCAGAAGATGGAAAAGAGGAAGAAGCGGTCAATGAAAAAGCAATTATTGTAGAAAAACGGATGGCACGCCCCAAACGGCGAATAATCATATTCATGCGGATTTTTTCTCCTGGCTGATAACGGATTTCCTGTGGACTTTGTCCCTGATAATCCCGAAATTCTTCATAATAACAGGGAAGCAGCTTTACTGTTGCATAAGCAATACAAATGAGAGTCAAAAGCCTTTCCATTCCGGTCACTGAACGAACCATATAATCTCGGAAAGACCAGAAGGTTTTTGTTTCATTATAACTGATTTCAATATTCCAGCGCAGCGAGAAAAGAGCCAGGGGCAGCATATCCCAGGTGTTGTATTTACGAATTTTTTCAGAAAGCTGTTCCTCTGGTCTGACCTCGATTTCTTCTGAAGCGATCGTGCATAAAAACAGCCGGAAACTACCTGGCTTCTGTGGATCTGTAGCGGTTACATAGGCATAAACGGTACGGCCTTTCCGCAGATTTGTGATAACTTTACGGTATACCATAAAATAATCTGCATATTTCGGATTTTCCAGAGGAATATCTGAAAGCGATAACCGCTCGCCACAAATACGTGGACGTCCGCGTTTACCTGTTCTTTCACCGGGAAGGTCATAGAGTACGGTATCCGACCGTGCAGCGCAGATTGTATGTTTTTTTATTGCCTAAAATGAAAAATTTTTAAAGTGCTGTAAAAACAAATAAATATGGTTTAAATATATAAAAAATATGGTATAATGGTTAAAAACAAATAAAAGGAGATAGTTATGGCATTACGGGCAGAAGATGTATTTAGGCCAGGGGCTTTTCCGGAGCATACGTATATATCACGAAAATCCGCAGTTTCTAATTTATCTTATGAGTTTCGTTTAATGCAGGCAATTAAAGTATCTGGATTTTTGACCTCTTTGGTAGGGCCGTCAAAGATGGGAAAAACGATTCTATGTGAAAAGGTAATTGGATTTGAACATATTATTGAAATTTCAGGGGCAGATTTTAATGAAGATACTGATTTTTGGAAATTAGTGTCGGCAAAGGCTGGTCTGTCTTATGAAGGTCAATTTGCGTCAGAAAAAATAATTTCAAGTACAAATGATAAGTACACAAAAAAAGAAATTTTTTTACTGACAAAGGATAAAATTATTGATTATTATAAAAACGAAGAACTGGTTCTTGTCATTGACGACTTTCATTATGCGCCAAAGGAAAAAAGAATGCAAATTGCCCAACAATTAAAAGATGCAATTCGCAGAGGATTTAAAGCAATTGTTGTTTCTCTTCCGCATCGGGCAGACGAAGCAATCCGTCAAAATGCGGATTTGTCAGGCAGGTTAAGTCTGATTAATATGGAGGCATGGAAGGTACAAGATTTAAAGGAAATTGCAAAGTTGGGGTTTAGTAAATTAAATATACCTATTGAAGAAAGTGTTGCAGAGAAAATTGCGGTGGAAAGCCTGTCTTCTCCCCAGTTAATGCAGTATATTTGTCTGAATATTTGTACAATATTAGAAATGATGAAAGGAGAATATATTCAGATTGGACAGGAAATTTTAGAAACGGCGTATCGCTATACTACAGCAAATTTTGAGTATGGTGATGTTATTTCATTGATGAAAAAAGGGCCAAATACAAGAGGAAAAAGCAGAAATGTATTTCAAACAAAGGATGGAAAAAAATGTGATATTTATGCGTTAATTATAAAATCTATTGCTGAAAATCCGCCAATTATGCGCCTGGAATTTGAGGATATTAAGGAACGTATTTATTACCTTATTGCAGAAGAATATGAAAAGCCGAAGCCGCAGGCATTGAAAGAAAGCTTGGCTAAGCTGAAGGAGTTGCTGCATGGTAGAGAAGATATTTTTAAGGTGCTGGATTGGAAAGAGGGAGTGTTGTATATCTTAGATCCGTTGTTTTTATTTTATTTGCGATGGGGAGGAGTGAGTGAATAAAAATGATGTTTAGTATCAACAGTATGGGACAGGCTGCAGAACTATTTAGGGAAGTACAAAATCCGCAAATGTTTTCATCTGCAATGTATGCTTTGCAAAAATATATGAAAAGTATGGGAATGGATTCCCGGTATCTGTTAGAGTTGGAAAAACATGCATATTATTTGAAAAATGAGTATTCTGAAAAGGATACGAGAGAGCATATGGAAGAAGCAAAAAATAGAGTAATTGCTTACATTGAGGGGATAATCGATAATAATGTGGAAAATGAGAAGTTGACGGAAATTTTGGAAAATTTCTATCTGTTTTTAGAAAACCTAATTGAGAGGACGCCTCATAAGCTTGCGGGTATTCAACGTGATCAGTTAGCAAATTTGAAAATAAAAAATGAGTATGATATACAGCATTTACTCTATGCTTTTTTAAAACCTCTTTATCCTATGGCAAGGACAGAAGTAAATGAAGATACGGGGTATTCTGTTGTGAGAACGGATATTTTTTTAGATGAAAATCATGTTATTGAGGTGAAATATACCAGGGAAACTACAAGATTAAAGAAATTAATTGAAGAAATTGAAGCAGATATGGTACATTATCATGCAAAAAATATTTATTTCTTTTTATATGACAAGGCAAAAATTATTGAAAACCCGTTAGCTTTTAAACAGACTTATGTGGATAAGGTAAAGGACAAACAAATACATATAATAATTCACCAGGAAAAGAAATTGTGAGCATATATTATAGAATACTCAAACTTCCCACATTAAAAATGGGATTCGTACCTTGAAAAATCAATACTTTAGTTCACAAAATAGCACTTAAGCAATGTTTTGTCATCCGTATTCCGTTTCTGGGCAACAGACAGCATCATATATCTTGTGAATACAATCGCCGTGTGAGCATTAAATGCGTCATAACTTGTGCCGCGGCACTCTTTCACTAAACGGAGATAGGATTTACAGGCTGTGAAAAAATTTCAATGTCCCACCTTTTCCCATAAACCCGGATAATCTCCTCTTCCGACAGGGCAGTATCCGTATTCAGAATTGCCAGCCAGTCTTTTATGGAAAGAAGGTATTTCGAACGTCCACGGCGTTTGCGGTTTCTGCTGTAAATCTCTTTGATGTTGAAATGGCTGTCCTGATACCCGTATTGAATCTTGCTGCTCTTTTCGCCATTGCAATGGTATCCAGCCCATGTTTCTGCTTAAACGTCGAAATTGTTTTGGGAGAGGAAAACCAGCTGTCAAACAGGCTGTTGTTGATGATGAATACATCTTTTCTGCTTTGTGCAGTCAATGGTTTCATAAAGTCATTGACAATTCTTGCGGAAAGCAAAGTCGTAAAACGCTGCCAGTTGGTTTTCGTGTTATTGAGGAACCGATAAACGGTATTTTTGCAGAAATCTTCTACAAAAACCCCTGTCTTTCTCTGCATGTACATACTCCTGTCAGAAAAGATGAGGCAAAAGAGATACCGGAAAATGTCCATCACCGGGATTCCTTTCATTTTAGAGCATTTAGTGCCTACGATAGACGGCATTCGTATAAAAATATAGTTTATAAACATCTCGGCTTTATTGTTATAAAACCATCAGAGTTTTTGTGGATCGATTAGTAATCACAAAAATCTTTTCTATATTGGACAAATCACCTAACTTATCCTTTGCAGTGAAGATAATATCATATAAATCATTTTACTTTTTGCAATAACTCCTGTTCTTCGATTTAGAATAGGTATTGTATAGAAATGAGTAGTTGGGAAGATAGATTGTCCTTTGTGTATTTCCGAAAATTAGTGGATTATTATTTCATAGATTTTCCTATTTGAAAAGCAATGGAGATTAATAATATCTATCTTATAAAATTCCAAAAAATGATTCTTTTCCTAACATATCATCCTGCTCAGGAACAGTACAATAAGAAAGCAATCAAATACCTGGAGAAGAGAGGCTTTACAATTATCCATCCCCTTGTCCCGCGTGACCTCCGTTTTGGAAAACCGGCTTGGTATATTTCCATAGTTGGAAGTAATGAGCTTTTCTTTTTTGCTTATTTTCTAATGAAAAAATGCTTGAAATCGAGCCAGCCTTATCTTCACACATCTGATTTTTTATGGAAGAATCGGAATCTGAAACCGAATTCTTGTTCCTTTTTCATACCAGCTTTCCAGTGACAGAAGGGCATCGCTTCCATAGAGCAGGCGCAGCCGGTTATTTACGTTTTGCAGACCAATATGGCTCTGCCCGGTTTTTTCGGTATGCAGCGAATCGATAATCGCGGCAAGCTTTTCCGGAGAAATTCCCCGCCCGTTATCTTCGACAATGACTTCATACCCCCCATCACAGAGTTGAATCGTAATCTCTATTTTACAGGGATGGGCAGCCGTTAAAATCCCATGAAATATACTGTTTTCTACCAGAGGATATAAAAGAAGCCGGGGGATTTTTAACTCCTTAGCCAAAGGATCGACAGCCCACTGAATCGGAGAAATATCATCATAGCTGTACTGTAAAATGGAAACATAATGGTTAATATGAGTGATTTCTTCGGCAATCGCAGCCATGGTTTTTGGCGTGGTGCGCAGAGTGACCTGCAAAAGCATAATAAAGATTTTTGTCAGTTCAATGATTTTTCCATAGTCCTTTTTCCGTGCCAGACAGATAATGCAGTTGAGGGTATTGGAAATAAAATGAGGATTAATCTGGTAAATCAGCATTTGCATGGTAATTTCATGCTCGCGCTTGTCACGGCAGATGATTTCTTCGGTGTAGGCATTGATGTCCTGTACCATCCGGTTAAAGACGTGGGCAGCTTCCTGGATTTCATCGTTGCTGTGCAGCCTGACCTGTACCTGCTGGTTTCCGGCAGATACCTCTTTCATTGCCCGAATCAGGGTGTTTAACGGGTGGATAATCTTTCGCGTGGTGATATAAGCGGCAAAAAGCGCAAAGCAGGAAAAAACCAGCATTATGGCAAAGAGGATGCGGAAAATGCCGAATACGCTCTCATAAATATGTTTATTCTGCGCAGTTCCCCTGAGCTTCCAGCCGTAAATTCCCAGTGGCTCCTCAACCTGGTAGGCAGGGATTTTTTCCTGTATAATGGCAGAATTGCAGGGATAAATAACCTGGTTTTTTTCATTTAATAAAATCAGGGAATCATGATTACCAATATTTTCCAATGGCTTAACCAGTTCATCGTATTTAATCAATATAACGATTTTCCCTAAAAACTGGCTGGGTGCGGAGGCGTTGTTGATATTGCACACATAGGCAATCACCTGAAACATCTCAAGATCTTTATTTACGGCAACCTGATGCGGCATGGAAAGACCGCTTTTTACCTCGGGACGGATAAGATCTTTGTAGACGGGAGTTGCCGTAATCCCGCCGTATTTCTGGCTCACTTCCATCGGGTTTCCATGCTCATCCAGCAAAAAAATATCAAAAAGAATATTATCATGAAGAATAATATATTGATCCAAATACTGCTCTACATCAAATAAAAGGCGGAAATAAGGATAGGTGTCCGGCTCTAAATCGGTGGTGTAAATTTCCTGAATCAGTGCATTAAAAGAAATATCACTGGAATAGGTAATCACCTCGTCTAAATAGTAGGACAGTTGGTGGGAACTGCTCTGCACGGCATACAGGGTATCTTTGGCAAAAATGCTGCGAAGGTAAGGCTCCAGATAAACAGAAATCGAAAGAAAACAGGTCAGGATGGTTACACTGACCGTAAGCATTGTGGAAGATAAGAGTTTCATCTGGATTGTATTCTTTTTCCATGGAAATGACCACTTCATTATAATTCTCCTTTAGGATAAGCTTTAACCTGCCCGTACTCGCTTGGCTTTTTCCCGGTTTCTTTTTTAAAGCAGTTGCTGAAATATTGTACGGTCTGGTAGCCCACCATTTCACTGACCTCATATACCTTATAATTTCCTGTTTTTAAAAGCTTTTTGGCTTCTCCAATCCGGCATTTGGTAAGGTAGGTCATTAAATTCATGCCCACTTCTTTTTTAAAAAGCTGGCTGACATAGAGCGGGGTAATGCCCACATGCTCTGCAATATCGGTCAGGGTGATATTTTCCTGGTAATGGTTTTGCAGGTAAAGAATGATTTCCTCCACTTTTTTGCTGTATTTGGGAACAAAAAGTTGTTCAAGCTGTGCAAGAATCTGTGAAAGTTCCTCACTTACCGCAAAGATGTTTGACTGCATAGCCAAGGTATTGACGGCAGTCAGGCGGCGGAGAATATCTACTGGAAGCTCTTGACCGGAAAAGGTTAATATTGCTTTTACCGTATGATCCAGCGCTACCTGATATAAGGAAACGGACTGAATGGCAGGGAGTTTTTCTTCAAAAAGGCTTCGTATGGCTTTCTGGGCATGGAAAAACTTATGCCGGATTAAATAGCCGGCAATATTTTCTATCTGCAGATCAAGCCAGGACAGTGTTTTTTCCTGCGAGCGGTAAACAGTTTTTGGGGTTAAAATGCAGTTCTGGCAGAAAAATACCTGCTCCTGGAGCTGCATTCTGGCAAACTCATAGGCTTTTTGAAGGGAGTGAAGTTCAAAAAAAGCCGGGCTGACAGAGATAGCATAGCGAAAGGGATGAAAACTGTCGGACTGTTTTGCAGCTAAGAGAAAGCTTCCAAGGGCATCCGAACCATCTGCTGCCGCTTTTTGCCCGGAAGCTGTGGTTTTAAGCAGGAACAGACAGAGTGAATCGGACAGGCTGTAGGCAGTTCCGCTTTCCCGGGACAGGCTTTGGCGCAGCTTCTGCTGAAAAAGCCGAAAGGGTGAGAAGCTATCCGGACATTGTGCATCACGGTTTTCCAGCAGCAGAAGAACCGTCCGCCCATTCCATGAGTAGAGGGGGAGGCAGGTGCTGTCAAGGGCAGTGCCGTCATTTAGGTGCTGGCGCAGCTTACTGCTTTTATTTAAGAACTGGTAGGTTTCCTGCTGTTCGATGGATTGCCGACACTGTTTTAATGCAGAAAGGAGTACGTCCTGGTCAAGTTCATGCTTTAGCAGATAGGAGTGAATTCCCATTGCCATTGCTTGTTTGGCATAGTCGAATTCTTCATAGGCGGTCAGCAGAATGAACTGAGTTTGCGGATTGAGGCGCTTGATTTGCCGGATCATTTCCAGACCGTCCATGATAGGCATTTTAATATCGGTGATTACAATATCAGCGGGTTCCTTTCGGTAAGCAGAAAGACCCTGCTCGCCGTTTCGCACATCGGCAGTAATCTGGTAACCACAGGCAGCCCAGTTAATCATTTCCAAAATATCTCTGCGGATTAAGTCAATATCTTCAACTAATAGTATTTTGTACATTGATTTATAATAGCCCCCTTTCGCTGTAGGCGTTTGACAGAAATATAAGGTTGTGTGTTGTGAATGGTTTTTGGTAAGTAGCTTCGTACATTAAAGCAGAGGTGTGCTTTGTGAATAATCGGCTTTGCCAGCTTCGGTAGTATTAGTATAGCATATTGCCCAAGAAGACAGTTATAAAATCTATTGTTTTCTTACAATATTTATAAGTTAATGCTAAAAAATATATAAAATTTATAAGATTTCCATGTTTTGTTCTATTGTGAACAGGTGAAACTCACCGTATAGTGTAGATGTAAATGCAGTCCCTTATTCATGTTGCAGGCAATGTTTTTGTTTCATTAAGATTGGAGGAGAAGGAATGAGAAGAATATGGAAAAAGAATTTGGCAGCTGCGATGGCAGTTGCGATGTTTATGGCTGTTCTTGGCGGGTGTTCGGGGGGAAAGGAAGCAGAAAAAGCTTCTGATCCGGCGGTTAGTGCGGCGCAGGAGGGGGATGCTAAGACATTGACCGACGAGAGGATTCCCATTGAAATCTGGACCTGGGATATTGCTACATGTACGGAAATTCATCAGATTTTTGAGGAAAAGTTTCCGCAGTATAAGATTGTTTTAACTCCGGTGGAATCTTCTCAGCTTACGCAAAAGCTCCAGACGACGTTAGCTTCCGGAGGGCAGGTGCCGGATATTTGCCTGCTTGAGTATACGCACCGGGGGAAGCTGTTCCAGCTGGATATTTGGGAGGATTTGTCCGCAGAGCCTTATCATTTTCCTGACAGTGAAATGCTGGAGTGGCTGGTGCCGAATGAAACGGATGATTTCGGCAATTATGTAGGACCGGAGTATGTGGCTGTGGGGGCTTTGGCTTATAAGAGAAATTTGACGAAGGAATATTTTGGTACAGATGATCCCGAAGAACTGCAGAAGATGTTTCCTGACTGGGATTCCTTTATTGCAGCAGGGGAAGTGGTGCAGGAGAAATCCGGAGGGAAGGTGTTTATGCTTCCCAGTGTGGGGGCAGCAGGCGCGATTTTAAAAGGGCAGTCCCCGGAAACTTATTTTGAGGGAAATCAAATTCGCTTTAATGCTTCGATTAAGCCGATTTTTGAGCGTCTGATTGAGATGAAGCAGAAGAAAACGGTGGATATGCTGGACTATGGTTCGCCGGAAGAAGCTGCTTCCTGCGGCAAGGACGAACATATCTTTTTTGAATGTCCTGCCTGGGCGCTTTCGCAGATTATCTATAAAAATGACCCTGAGGGAGCCGGGCGATGGGGATTAATGCTTCCGCCAGGCGGTGGCTATGCGGGGACTTCTGCCAGTATGGGGGTTCCCAAGGGGGCAAAGAATAAAGAGGGTGCAGCCGAATATATTAAGTTTTTCCAGAGTACGATGGAAGGCGGGGCACTGATACGGGATTATAAGAGTTCTTTGATTCCTTTAAAAGCAGCTTATGAAGATCCGGAGTTTTACAGCCAGGAAGATCCTTTCTTCGGCAATCAGGATGTATGGAGGGTTTTTGCCGAAACCGCAAAGAACATCCGGGGAGTAAGACCATTGAACAACTATGATCAGGACTTTGAAGATTCCTATGCTTTGGCAGTAAAGACGATTAATGCATCGAATGGGGATATTACTGCCCAGGAAATTACCCAGACCGTAGTTGACGAACTGGTGAATAAGCATCCGGAATTAGTTTTGGAGGAGTGACGATGAGAAAGAGAAAGCTTGCCCCATATCTCATGCTTTTGCCGTATTTTGCCGCTTTTTTTGCCTTTCATGTTTTTCCTATCCTGTTTTCCTTTGCTATCAGCTTTACCAACTGGAACGGGATTTCTGCGGAAAAGGAATTTATCGGCATAGCAAACTATGCCCGGGCGCTGACGAAGGATTCTTTTTTCTTTCTGTCCTTGAAGAATACGCTGATTTTAACGGCACTTATTATTCCGGGGCAAGTATTGATCGGACTTTTGATGGCATGTCTGCTGAAAGATTTTATCGGCAGCCGGTGGAGAGGCGCGCTTCAGCTGGTGAACTTTCTTCCCTATATTACGACCTCTGTTGCACTGGCAATTATTTTTCAGCTGATGTTTGACTGGAAAAACGGGATTGTCAATGGGATTTTGGGGCTGTTTGGACAGGAGGCAATTTACTGGCTGGGAAAGCCTCTGCCTACCCGGGCAGTGGTGGTGATTATGGAAATCTGGAAGAATTACGGCTATGCAATGATTATGTATATGGCAGGGCTGTCTACGATTCCGGAGGAATTATACGAAGCGGCAAAAATTGACGGGGCGGGGTGGAGCAAGTGTTTCCGCTATATTACGATTCCTATGCTGCGACCGATTTTTGCGTTTACAATTACAACCGGGATGATTGGCGTTTTAAACTTATTTGACGGACCGCAGCTTTTATTTTCCAGCATTAATCAGCCGCTGGGAGGACCGGGAAGGTCGGTGCTTACGATAATGATTCGTTTTTATGAGGCAAGCTTTCTGAATTTTGAGTTTGGCTATGGTGCATCGATTGCCTATTTATTCTTCTTATTGGTAACTGTGCTTTCCGGGCTTTTGGTCAGGCTGTTTCAGGATAAAGAGGAGAGGAGGGGGAGAGGATGAAGAAGGCATTTTTAATACTTGCAGTATTGGCAATTTCCCTGTTCGCCCTGCTTCCATTTTATGAAATGCTGATTATGGGAACCTATTATACCGACCAGCTTTACACGGGGATTAAACTGCTTCCCGGTACATACTTGATGGAAAATCTGAAAAATATTTTAAAGCATGATTTCTTTTTATTTTATAAAAACAGCCTGACCGTGACGATGGTTAATACGGTGATGGGAGTGACGATTTCTACGCTGGCTGGATATGCATTTGCGAAATATCGGTTTAAAGGGCAGGGGGTTTTGTTTTTTATCGTTATTTCTGCCCTGGCTATACCGCCGCAGCTTGGTCTGGTGGGATTTGTTATTGAAATGCGAAGCTTGGGCTGGTCAAATTCGCTTCTGCCCCTGATGATCAGCGGGGTGGCAAATCCCTTTGGGGTATTTTGGATGCGCCAGTATATTCAGGGGGCAGTGCCGAATGAAATCGTGGAGAGCGGCAGAATCGACGGATGCGGGGAGGGGATGATTTTAGCGCGGCTGGTGGTTCCGATTATTAAACCTGCGCTGGTTACTATCTTTTTGATTTTGTTTCTCTGGTCCTGGAATAGTTATATGGTTCCGTTGGTTATTGTTACCAATCAGAAATATTATACGATTCCCCTGTCTATTTCATTGTTAAGCACAGAATTTAAAAATGATGATGCAGCCAGGATTTTATGCCTGTCCCTGTCAACAATTCCTGTTGTTTTGATGTTTTGCCTGGGTTCAAAACATCTGATCCGGGGGCTGACGGCAGGAAGTGTAAAGGGGTGAACAATGAAAGCAGTTGGGCGCAGGATGTTTCTTTATCATACGGTGTGTGAAGTCATTCTTTATGCGTATGAGGGGCGTGCCGAGGTGATTTTGGATGCCTGTGAAGCCTCGGCACAAGCTGTTCAGAAGATGTTAAATATTTATGATAAGTCATCAGAATTATCCTTGCTGAACCAGAATTATCTTCCGGGAATTCCCTGTCGTATTTCCCGGGAGCTGTTTAACCTGCTGTATTCGGTATGGAAGTTTTCGCGGCTTTGCGGCGGTGCTTTCGATATGACGGTGGGCAGTCTGGTCAGGCTGTGGGATTTTACTTCCCCGATACCACAAATTCCATCCATTGCCCAGATTCAGGAAACGCGGAAAAAGTGTGGTTATAAGCAGATTTCCTTTGATGAAGAAACTTGTTCGGTGACGATAAACCAGCCGGGGATGGTTATCGACGGCGGCGGTTTTGGGAAAGGTTATGCCGTGCAGAAAGCTTTGGAATGTTTAAAATGCCATAAGGTGAGGTCAGCGGTTATTAATTATGGAGGAAATCTTTTTTTTTTTTTTTTTTATTCTAAAGATGAAAGAGGGGAGGTTTTGCTGGGCAATAAATGGGAAAACAGAAAAGAGGAAGCTGGATGGAAGGTTGGAATTCAAAAGCCCTGGGCAAAACGAGGGGAAAGTCTGGGAATTCTTTTGCTGAAGGATTTGGGGACAGCAACCTCAGCGGGGTATGAACGCTATTTTCAGGCAGGGGGAAGGTGTTTTGGGCATATCCTTAATCCGACCGACGGAATGCCGGCAGAAAGCGGTCTGCAGAGTGTTACCATTATTTCCGACAGCCCATTAATGACGGACTTAATGTCAACGGCATTTTTTGTGCTGGGGCAGGAAAAGGGAGATGCACTTGCCAAAGAGGTCAGGAGGTATGTGCTTTTGGAGTATGTGGCAGTAAGCGAAGACGGGATAAGCTTATCGGAAGGTGCAAGGTATATATTTTTGCCTGTGTCTGATAAAGCGAAGGGGTAATGCGCTAAGGCAGCAGTATAGTGGAATGTGCATGGTGAACTGTGTACGGTGAGCTATGTACAGAATGGAGGAAGATATGAGAGATATTATTGAGTGGAACCAGAGAGAAGAAGTAGAGTGGTTAAAGTATACCATCCAGCCGCCATTAGGTGTGATTACCGGTGATTATTACTGTGCGAAGCGGGAGTTTGGCGGCTCTGAAGATGTGAGGGGGCATTTAGGGAAGCTGGAGGTGGTGTACAGCCAGGGGAAAATTGTATTTGTGGAGTTTAATGAGCAAGCAATGGATGCCTATTATAATCAGTATTTTACCGGAAAGGATAAACGGCGTTCGGATTATGGGATCTGGCAGTCTTCCAAGGAGCGTCTGCAGGAAGGCGGTGTAGTGCTGGTGGACGGAATGCTCCATGTTGAAGCGCAGATTATGGAGCGTCAATCGTTGGAGGGGGAATTCCAGGTATTGACAGGGGCTTCGGGGAGTATGAAAAATATGCTGCCCATGACCGCAGAGATTGCCGAACAGATGAAAAATCCGTCTTCCAGAAAGTATTTTTCTATAGCTGAGGATTTTGGCTATGGGATTACGGGATGGCTTCAGGTAATTACGGAGGATGGCAGAATAGTTTCCTGCCATTATGACGAGGTGTTTGCCGATCATCAGGCACAGATTCGTTTTCCGGAACTGAAACGTTATTATAAGCAGTCCAAATATCATTCTCCATGTTATCAGGACCCATTTCCCAGGGGCTGGGATCGGCATGTCTGGAATATCAATTTCCGAACCTTAATGGATCTTTTGGAAAAGCGCGTAATTGAAACGCAGGATTTGCAAAATATTGACGGGCTTCCTTATACCGAGGGGGAGAATCAGGGGGTGATGTGGGATCAGGATGAGGCATTTGATGCGCCTGTTTGCAATACGGGGGCTGTGCGTTATCCTTCCTATGACAATTACCTCTGCCTTGCAAAAAAACTGGAGAAAATAATAAGGAACGGACGGGCAGCAGAGGAAAAGAAAGGTGGCAGAGCGCATGGCGAACATAACGATTAAAGAAAGCAGGGTTTTAAACCTGCGGGAATTTACCGGCACAGACGGACGCTCCTGGAAAGGGGCAGAGCTTCTCTGGCAGGGGGATGGAGGGGCAGCGTTTAGTCCCGGGCAGTTTTTAATGGCAGCCCGCAAGTCAAAGAGTTTTCCCTGGGCTACGCCATTGACCATACAAAAGAAAAGCGGAGAAGGGTTTTGGGTATGTCTGCATCCGAACAGCCCGCTCTGGGAGGTTTCTGCTCATGAAGCCCTTACCTTATGGGGACCGTGCGGGACGGGATTGGCTTTAGAGAGGGATTTTTTTGCTGTATCGGATGCGGCTGGGAGCTTATTTATCCGGTCATTTGCAGAACAAAAGCAGTGTAAGGGCTGGTACATTCTTGGACAGGTGCAGGACAGTCCCCTGTTTACGGGACAGGAAATACAGAAGATAAAGGCAATGGAGGAGGTATGGGAAATGGCATTGGCTAAAGATACGGTGACGGAATTTCTGGTGGCGCTTCCCATGAATCTGGCGCGGAAATGGAAGGAAAATGCACCTGCTGCTATTGGTCTTCGCACCCGGATATTTACCGGAGTGAAGGTAGGCTGCGGGATTGGGGCGTGCAGAGGGTGCTATATTGACAGCAGTGCGCTGCCGCAGGGAATTCCTGTCTGTCAGGAGGGACCTTTCCTTCCGGCAATGTCGATTGACTATGAAAAAGACCAGAAATTTCTGGCACATTATCTGTAAGGGGGGAAGGGGAAATGATGCAGGTTACTTGCAAGGTCAGAGGTCGGGAAATTCACCTGAAGAATCCATTAATGACAGCACCGGGAGGCTTTGGAAATATTCTTGAATACCAGGACTTTAACGATTTGGAAAAACTTGGGGCAGTGATTCCCAATTCCATGCTGAGCCAGGATGGAAGCCCGAACAGAATCAATAAATTTCTTATGCTTCCTCACGGTTATTTAAGCAGCTTTGGACCGAATAATATGGGGTTGAAAACATTTATTCAGGAGGTTCTCCACAAGCTTCCTCCAGATGCAGCACCGGTTATTGTTGATTTGAAAGCAAAATCTATGGAGGAAATGGAAGAATCTGTGGCATTGGCAGCAGAAACAGAAAAAATCTGGGGGATTGAGATAAATCTGAACTGCCCTTATGCCAGTGCAGAAGCTCCTTATTATCAGGATGCAAAAAAACTGGAAAAGCTGGTGGCCGGTGTACGGAAAGCGGCAGGCGAAAAGCTTTTGATTGCCAAGGCACCGGGGGGAATTTATCCGATGCAGGAGATGGCAGATGTTTTAGAGGATGGCGGAATAGATATGTTTGTGCCGTTTAACTGTATAGACGGCTGTGCCGTGGATATACGAACCGGTAAAGTGCAGGGCGGAGGTTATTTTGGGGCAGGAATTAAACCTGTAGCTATGGCACGCTTAAGGGAGGCGGCAGCCGTATTTAAAATACCGGTTATCGGGGCAGGCGGAATTACCTGTGCGGCGGATGTGCTGGAATATCTGATGCTGGGAGCATTTGCCGTGCAGGTCGGCTCTGCAAACCTTACCCGACCGGATTTTATGATGCGCCTGCTTGGGGAACTGGAAGCGCTGGTGCAGGAATTGGAAATTGAAGATTTGGATAAGATAAGGGGGAGCGCAGGGTAAGATATTAGGTTTGTAAGGCAATGGGAGTAGTGTAAATGATGGAGGATGGATTGCTCCGGGAAGTAATGGATCAGATGGAGGACAGACGGTATGGTAAAAAGATAGTTACATGCTGCTCCCGTTTTCAGTTTGCATAGGCAGAAAAAGCTTTCCGGAGTAGGTTCATCTGCGATAAAAATACATTCTGCCTGATACGGATAAAGAAGAGGAAAAGGTAACCTTTTATAGTCATGCGGTCAAAAAATGCGAAATATGGAAAAGAGGAAGAAGCGGTAATGAAAAGGCAATTATTGCAGAAAAACGGATGGCATGTTTAAATTCTGATCATCTGTCAGAAAATTTATTTTTATTTAGTATGGAATTTTCGATTTTTCAATAATAAAAAGATTATTAAATAGTAAAAGACTTGGGCATTATTATAGAATAGATGGGCAATATTTTATTAATTCTTAATTGCAGTGAATGATTAGAAGAATAGATGAAAAATAATTATGGAGGTAATTTGGTGAAGATAAAAAACTTATTTTAGATAATTTTATGCTTTTTGAAAAGCCGGAAATAAATTGATCAGATAACATTAATATTATTTGTGGAGAGAACAGTACAGGAAAGACTACTTTACTAAAAATTTTATATTCGATGTTAAAACCTATTGGCAAAAATCATACAGGTTCTTTGACTAAGGAAATAAGCAGGTTGAAATTTGGATTTCCTGAAGTAAGTAAAGTGATTAAATTTGATGATACATTGTATTACAGGAAATTTGGAATGAAAAGAAAAAGTATGTGATTTTATTTCTTGAGGGAGATTTTGGCGGACATACAAGAAGTAAAAAAATGATTATGCAAGAACTGCAAAGAAGTATGAACAGTAAGATGAGATGGCTAAATTGTAGGGTTTCTGTGGTTGATTCCAGTACATATGATAAAAAAATATTTCATATTTTGTAGTTGGAATAGAATTAGGTGTTGAACTTTTATCAAGTGAAGATAAACTGAGGAAATGAAAATAGGATTCTATACCCAAATTATCGGGATTATAATGTGGAAATGAGAGTTTTGCTGCTGCCTGGATATCAGAAAATAGACATAAAATATTAATTGCAATTATCGACAAAAAATCCTAAATATGCTTGACAAAATATGGAAGGCGCTTTATAATCAAATATATTAGAAAAAAATTATACATTTAATAATATCATTATAAAGCAAAAGATGGATTAGGATAATGCTGAAAGAAATGTTTATGGCAGCCTTTAAAAATCTTCTTTTTGTGATGTCACTTTCCGGAAGCGTGATTTTTCTTATGTATATTATTTTCTATCCATTGGCAAAGCGATATTTTTCGCTGCAATGGAAATATACAGTGCTGAAAATAGCAGTTGCCTTTTATTTAATACCATTTTCCAGCTTTAAATATTTGATTTTAAAGGGAATGTATCATTTGGGATTGTGGGAGCAGAAGAAAATATTCCAGAAAACAGATACTATAGTTTCGGAATACATGATTATTTTTAGTCGAAAACTTCCGCAGTTCTCTTTGAAGGTAAAGCAGATATTGGCAGTAATGCTTTTGATGAGTATTGTTGCGGCAGTGATTTTTTTAAAGCAGGCTGTAGCTTACCGGAAGATGAGCAGACTATATTTCACAAGTGATGAAAATGAAGAAGATAAGTACAGGAAGTGTTTTTTATATCTGAAAGAGGAACTGAACATTAAGAAGAAAGTAAAATTTATTCGTTCAGAGCATTGCCGCACGCCGATGTCGGGAGGACTTTTTTCACCAGCGATCGTTTTTCCTGTACAGGAGGATGAAACGCTGGAGGAAGGGACGTACCAGGATATTATTAAGCATGAATTGGCACATATAAAACATCGCGATTCACTGATGAAATTTTTAAGTGGGGCAGTGATGATAGTGCACTGGTTTAATCCGCTGAGTTATGCCCTGTTTTATGAACTTTCGATAGTCAGTGAAATGTATGCAGACAGTGTGGTTTTACAGGGAAAGGGCGATGAAGAACGCTGCAGATATGGAAAGATGATTTTGGAACTTGCTGCGAAGAGTGAAAATGCAGGAGAAAATCGATTCTTTTCAGGTGCAGCGAACAGAAGTACAAAAATAATGTATAGAAGGAGAGTATTAGAGATGAGAGCAAATCGAAAAACGAAGCGTATGTTATCTATTCTTACAGCAGGAGTTATTTGTATGGCAGGCGGTATGACGGCTTTGGCGTATGAACAGTCAAATATATATTATGATGAAACAGGTTATATGATGAGTACGAATATTTCGCTTGTAGCTGGAGATGTAGAACAAAAAGTGGAAGTTTTGCCTTATGATTATTATTGTATAGATGATAATGGCGGTATTCATGATTTAAGTAATGTCGATAAAGATGCCAGAGCTATATGTATTCATGAATTTATTAGCGGGACAGCAATTGAGCATCAAGATGATGGAAAGGGAGGATGTATAGTAAGGAAATATAAAGCACAGATATGTGAGATTTGTGGATATGCAAAGGGAAAAGAATTAATAAGCACTACGACATATACCAAGTGCCCGCACTAATTTCCGTAAATCCTCACAAAATAACAAAATTCATCTAATGGTACTAATAATTTGGGCAATGCAGGCAATAAAGTAATCATGCCGCAAATCTGGCAATTAAGCCGCAAATCAAGGAGAAGATGATACATTGATAAAGAAAAATTATGGTTTAACCAACACAGAGTTATTAATCATGGAACTGCTGTGGTCGGAGGGGAGGCCGATGTCTTTTCGGGAAATTATGGATGTAGCTACAAAGGAGTGGAAAAAGGACTGGAAGGTGCAGACATTGAATACTTTCTTAAACGGGCTGCAGAAGATGGGAATGATTCGTGCAGAACGGTCGATGACTTCCAGCTATAACGTATATTATCCTCTGTGTACTAAAGAACAGCACATTCATAAATGGACGAAGGAAATGGTAGAAGTATGTTATGATAATTCCTTCCGCCGCTTGGTCAGTGCTTTTATTGGTGATGGTAAACTATCCAAAGAGGATGCAGAGGAACTGAAAAAGCTATTGGATTAGCTATTGGATTAATTTGCGTTAATTCTTTCATAGCTATCAAAGGATTTTTGCCCGTTGCTGTGAACATGTGGACAGTAACAAATGAACAGAAGAAGGAAGAAAAGCATGAGAATACCAAAGCAGATGCGGACATCCCTTCTGGCTTTGACGGCAGTTTTTCTATTCTGTATTATCATTGTGTGTATGGCTTTTGCAGAGGAAACAGAGTTTGCAGACCTTACCGAACAAAATGCATCCGCTGAAGCCGAAATTGTATTTTTGCTGGATACCAGTGAGAGTATGAAAACGCAGGACAGGGCCATGCGTGCTGTTGATGCTATCCGGCAAGGAGCTTACAGTCTGCCGTCGAATTACCCGGTGGGCATGATTTCCTATGGCACGGAAGTTTGGGAGGTTATGCCGTTAAGCACAGACCGTCAGAAGCTGGATATGCAGTTGGATCAAATACAATATGGCGGCTATACAAATGCCGGAGCCGGACTTTCTCAGGCGGTTGCTCTTTTTTCAGAATCTAATGAAAAAGAACGATATATCATTATGCTGTCCGACGGCGAAATCGATATGCCGGATACTGAAAGAGCACGTCAGTCCAGAGAAGATTATCTCCAGGCAGCAGCCGATGCAAAAGAAAAGGGAATTAATATTTTCATCATTGCTGTGGGCAATGCGTGGAAAACGCCGCAGGTTCATATCTTTGATGCTGCCGAAATGACCAATGGAGCGATTTACTTTGAAGGCCAATCCGGTTCCCTGTCGCAGATTATCGGAAAAATTACAGGTGAACGTATAAGATTTCCACGCGAAGCATTGGAGATAACAGATAGAAGAGATGGAGAAGCCGTTATACAGGCTCCATTTCCTGTCGGAGCAAGCCGTGTAAGTATCCTTGTTCTTAACTCAGACGGGATCGAACAAGTGACGGTAAAGGATAAAATAAAGGAAGCGGACGAAACAAAAGATAGAGTAACAAAAGATAAAGCAATACAAGATAACGGAGAAAAGGGCGGCAAAACAAAAGATAACAAAACAAAGGCCAGCGAAACAAAAGATAAAAACGCTGAGAGTACCAAAGAAGAAAACGCTGAAATTACAGAAGACAGAAAGGCTATTTTAGGTGCAGTGGATATAAAAAATACAAAGGATATAGAGGATACAAAAAGCACAAAAGATAAAATAACAGGAAAAATCATCACCGGAAAGTATTTTGCTGCGGCAGAATTTGATTCTCTGACTTTTTTAACATCGGAAGAACCTAATCTGATAGAACTGCACATCTACGCCCCGGAACTTTCCTCTGTCCAGGCGTATTTATGCACAGAATTTGATATAACGCCGCAGGTAAAGGTGGATTATCGGATAGAATCTGTTTCCCCAATTTTACAAGGTGAGGCTAAGCAGACAGCACCATCCTTTCAGCATTTTGCAGATATAACAATTACGTTTACGGATACAAAGGATAACCAAACCATCCTCTTTGCCGAACCCCCTTTTTCGGGAAGAGAAATTATCTTCTTTCTCAATGGGGAACCCTATACAACGGCGATAAATCATGGAAAAATTCAGCAGACCATTCCGGCAGACGAGATAGAGCAGGTGGAGGTTTTCGTAGATCTTTATTTCCAGGATACCATTTGTCATATCAAGCAGCCTGGCCCGATTCAGATTCCCAAAACACCTGACCCCAAAATCCCGGAACCTGCTCCAAAACCTGATTATCGTCCTCTGTGGATTGTGCTGGGCATATTGGCAGCAATGCTTCTTTTATTAAGCTTCTGGTATCTGAAAAAGAGCCATACAACAATTATCTATATGGCTCAGCCGCAGACGCCAAACAATCTGTCGCAAAAATCTCAGCCGCAACCCCAATTACCTAAATCCCGATCATCTAAAAACCAATTGCCGAAAATTCAACTACTGCAAAAACGGTCCCCCCAGGCTGTCGGTACCTATACAGGAAAGTTCAATCTTTACCTGATACAAACCGCAGAGGATCTGGATATTCCACCGCAAACCTATCGGCTGTTTGGCCGTCATGGAGGGCCTTTAACCCTGGAACAAATCCTGTCTTCCTGTGAGATAAACCTTGGGAAAATCGGCGAGGAAGGGATTGTTTTTTATCCGGGACCAGATCATTCGGTCATTGTAACCGATCAGTCAGAACATTGTACTGTCCTTAAAAAAATGGAGATTTTGAAAAA
>ERZ808037.1083-NODE-1083-length-20014-cov-4.333099_pt1 | contig 20014 bp, 21 predicted proteins | sample MGYA00380190_ERZ808037 | MGnify/ENA primary metagenome ERZ808037 (study PRJEB31490, sample SAMN06133399) | mouse gut metagenome | isolation source: J9 | host: mice | place: China: Chengdu | collected 2015-05 ... | reverse complement strand
CAGCAGGTAAACAATTCTATTCCTATCAATATGTTGCAGATTCAGTAAGTGGGTTATTAACAATCCTTCTTTGTGGAAAAAACGGAGAAGCTTATAATATTGCTGAAGAACATTCTGATATTATGTTAAAAGACTTAGCAGCGGCTATAGCAGATATAAGCGGAAAAAAGGTTGTATTTGAGATTCCCGATTCTGTAGAAGCTGCAGGCTATAGTACAGCAACAAAAGCAAGACTAAATGGTCTTAAACTTCAGGCACTTGGATGGAAACCAAAATATGATATTAAAAGTGGTATAGAAAGAACTATTGCAATATTGAAAGAAATTCATGTATAAAGAATTTTAATCTTACACACTAAATGATATTATCTTTCTTAAAATATTGCAAACATATATTCGGTTTTCAAGGTTCCTGACATAAAAGGAATCTTTTATTTTACCCTTTTGTCGCCTAAATCATATGATCAATACCGAAACATTAATATTTGTTTTTTTAAAGTCAAAGATACAGAATCGAACTTGTGATGCCTGTAGATGAAAAATCAATTGTATATAATTTAATAAAGAAACAAGGTGCTGGTGCATACCATATTTGTTATGAATCAGATAACTTTAACCAAGACATTAACTTACTTAGAAATAGAGGCTATGTGCCTCTTGGTGAAGTAATGCCAGCACCTGCAATAGATAATGTTAAAGCTGCATTCTTTTTTCATATACATTTTGGTATTGTTGAATTGATTGAAACATTATAAGAAAATAAATCAACTTTTATATTTGCATTTATTAAGATATAATGTTTAATTTTACACCCCATAATAAAATTATCGTTTTCATTAGCGCCTTAAAACTTGATATAGTATAAAATTATAAATAGTCTTCTATATTATTTATATCATGTTTTAAGGTACTTTTATATGCTCACACTAAAACCTCCACCTTACAATAATGCCTTTTCGTCTTCCTGTTATAACTAATTCCAACCGCTAAAATTCGCCCCGTATACTTCGGTGTTTCTCCAAGTTTTCCCTTAAAACGTAAGCTGTACTTCTTTTCCTTAATCTGTTCAATAGCTTCTTCTGGTGATGCATCAACTTTCAGTTCCAGGATAATTCCATCTGCATTCTTCCTGACCGGATAAAAGATAAAATCTACATAACCTTCCCCGGCCTTATCCTCTCTTTCCATATGATACTGATCACGGGCAGAAAGATATACAAGATTAACTATTGCCGCTAATTCAATTTCACTGTTATAAGAAAGAATAGGCGATTCCGTATTATGGGCATATTCAAGAATTTCAATCATTTTGGAGGTATCACCTGTCAATGTAGCCTTTAGCATCTGGTTGGAAGCATTAGCCAGTTGGTAAATATAACCTAGAGATATTTCTTTTTTCATCATTGCCGCATAACTCTTCATTAATTCTTTATTAGGAATTAATACACAGCCATCATGATAAGTTAAAAGCCCATAAACTACCATTGCCGAATAAATCTCATCTTTTGTGGTTAATTGCATATTTGAAACAGCATATTCCATAACATCTGCTGAAACAGCTTCTCCCGCAAACATAAGAGCCAAATCGTCCTGCACATCTTCTATATTATCTTTTATATATCCAAAAATAGAATCATACGTTCCTGAACTCGTCCAATAATTGCGAAGCTGGTTATCCTTTAATGCAGACACAATAGAACGAGGATTATAAATTCGCTGTTCCGATGCCGTATAATATCCATCATACCAAATCCGCAAATCATCCCGTGTTATTCTCGGCTCGGATGTTATATTCTTATAAATCTCAAAAAGAAAATCTACTTCTGCATCCAGAAAGCCAAAATATCTGCTGTATTTTTCAGACGAAGCCATGGAATACTCTAAAAACATATTTAATTCTGAACCATCCGAATACTTAGCAATGGGAAGGATGCCTGTCATATATGCTAATTCAACATAAGCCTGTCCTTTTAAAAGTGAGCGAAGCATACGCAAATAAGCCTGCTGCTCCTGTTCTGTAACATAGGACAAGTGAAAAGGTGCATCCCATTCATCAATAACAAAGATAAACTTGTCCCCCGTCTTTTGACAGATAACAGCCAAAATATCCCAAAGGGACTGCACCTGGTTCAGAGAAAGTTCAGAATATGCTTCCCAAAGTTCGGTCTTTATTCCGTCTAAAATCCGCATAATGTAGGAATGATAGGAAGAACAACATTCTGGTTCAATACTAAAGTCAATATAAATTACATTATGACTGTTTAAATGCTTTTTAAAATCTTCGTTTTTTGCTACAGCAAGATCACAGAATAAATGCTCTGCCTCTGCCCCTTTTCCAAAGAAAGCAGCAATCATATTGGCGGCAACGGATTTGCCAAATCGTCTTGGCCTGGTAATGCAGATATAAGGACTTTCCGTGCCAATACTATCAAATAATTCAACAAGCAACTCGGATTTATCTACATAATATTTTGCTGTTTTACTGGATTTATATTGCTCATAAGGCAATTTACTGTTCAAAAACAATCCCATTATTGCTCTCCTATTTCAGCACCGCTTCATTATTGCTATTAATTTTGTTACTTCCATATTCTTCTGACATAAACCAATTATACAATACCGTTTCAAAAATCCGGTTAGAAATAACCGCCGTTCCCTCTACATTTCTTATAAATCCAAACATAGATGTAACTTCAATTGCATCATTCATTGCTGTGTAAGGTACAGGTTTTCCTGTAAAAAGAAGGTCATATAATACCCTCTTCAATTCTGGATAATCCTCCAATTTACCTTTCAATGATTGATACAATGGATTTGTTTCATCAATCAATAGTTTTAAGGCATCTAAAAATCCTTCTTTTGTCCAGGCACTGCTTCTGTCTGAAAATCCCTTCTTTCCCGCAATACGTTCATCCATAAATTTACATAATCGGGATACCAAGGTATGGATAACCTGATGTATAGTCATAAAGAAGTTCCGCCATTTTATGAACATTCATTCCCGTCTGGTAATCATCCTCATAGAGCTGCAGCATTCCGGCAATATCCCTTGCCGAAAAATTCATATCCACTAAAAAATCTGCAAGTGCATGGAGAATGGTTGTTTTTCCATACTGCCTTGCTTTATGAATGGTAAAATATTCACCCGCATCTATTATTGTTTTAATTTCCTGCAATCTGGATTCCAAATTAACCATATAATGTTTTGAATACCTGCAGAAACTATTAACATTTTTTCCTGTAATTTATCTTCAAGAATAGATTTCTCAAATATTTCCATGATTATTTTCGTTAGTTCCTCAAAGAAAATATCCATCTCCTTTATCAATCACTCAATCACTAATAATCTATACCAATTTACACAATTTTCTTCTTTTACTCAGTTTTTTCTTTATTATAATTCTCAGTTCTTTCTCTGAAAAAAAGAAAATTACAAGTATCAAATTTACAACATACCTGCAATAGCTACTAATGTATCTGAACTGGCGGAGAAATTACCTATTATTGAATTACTGGAACTAGCCATTAAGAGCATCGTATATCCCTTCCTCGATATCATTTTGTAAACTTTTTTTAATCGGTTTATAAAATTCACATGTGTTCAAACTATAAATTAGGATCATTTGCTTTTTTAGCATTTTTTCTTTTTGAACGACGCCGCTAAAATCTCATAATTTTTTCTTGTCTGTTTTTTCAAACTGAATTCTTATTCGTTTTCTTTTAGACATTGGATTAACCCCTTTTATATAAATGGGCGATTAAAAGATAAATTTAAAACATTTAGCCTTTTAATGATTATAATGGTAAGTAAGGTTATTTTACCATAAAATTACAGCGTTTTCAATCAAATATCAGTAAATTTCCTTATTCTATACAAATGATATTTGCGCAGCGCATACTGTACAACCAGCAAAAGAGATACCCGGGAACTCATTGTATCGAAGCTGGCTCTAGGGAAAAAAATTCCTGTTCAAATCCATGATTCAAGATCGAGGGTTCATCACGCAGCCAGGCAATTTTTTTTTGAACATAATAGATTTTCAGCCCCTGACGCAAACATTCATAAAGAAATGCATTTTCTCCTACCATCCGATATTTTGTGCCTGCACCGATTCGTTCATTTAACCGTATCTTATGCAGCCTGTCACTTTTAAATGTAATTTCCACTGAGTAAAGCCTTCCGCTAGCAGAAATTAAATATCCAAAAAAATGTCTTAATCAGCAGAATTATAACATACAACACAGGGGTTTGCAAGATAGCCGCTCCTGCTATTTGTTGTTCAATAAAAGATTTAAAAAAATATTTAACAAGTGTTCACAAAAATTAATATAAAAGTCGGATAAATTTTAATGTACAGTTGAGGCTTTCGTCGTTGGCATAAAATCTGCCGGTTAAAAACGCCTTTCCCTTTGCAAATAAAGCAAAAACCACTTGCCAAACCACCAATTCCATCGTATGATACTCGTATACACTTTAATACAGAGGAAGAGCACATGGCATTTGAAGAAAAAAAGGAATTTGATTTAAAACGAATTCAGAAAAATTTGAATATCCGACAAAAAAGCATTGACAATTGTCCTCTGGAATTCTCTACATTGGAAGAAATTTACAACCATTACCAGTCAACGATTCCAAGCCTGGAAAAAATTCGGACAAATATCCTTGCTGTATTAAACGACGAACTAAAAGGAAAAGTTCATTCTATCCGCTGCCGAATTAAAGAGCCGGATCATCTGATTGAAAAAATTATCCGAAATGCGAATAATCGTCCTGATAAGTACATGTTAATTGATGCCGATAATTACTATAAAATTATTACCGACTTGATTGGCGTAAGAATTATCATTTTGGATAAACGTGACTGGAAGGAAGTTCATCACAGTCTGCTGCAGGTTTTTCCGAATATTCCGGAACGCTACAGTATCCTGCCGACGGATATCATTAAAAACTATGACCGTTATTACCAGGAGGCGACCACGAGCAGGAAAGAACTGGAAAACAGCTACCATGCAGAGCGCCCGGTTGTGTACATTACCACAGAAGAAGACCGATCGGTTTATGTGGATGAGAGTTTAAAAATTGACACTTCCAAGTCGCATTATCGTTCTATTCATTATATTATACGCTATGGAACCGTATATTTTGAATTGCAGATGCGCACGCTTTTTGAGGAAGGATGGCTGGAATTTGACCATCGAATTAAGTACCCTTTTGATCAGAATAATAAACGCAAACAGGAATATGCAAGTGTTTTAAGCAGCCTGGCCATTGCCGCAGATCGACTGATTTCTTTTTATGAAGAAATCGACTTTGAACAGCATCCTGCAAATAATAATACAAATACCGTTCCTGACCATTTGAATAAAGAAAAGGATGAACCGGAATTAAATCTTAAAGGTAAAATGAAGCGATTATTTTAATTTAAGGAGGGCAAGATGAAAAACTTTTGGGGAAAGAATCGGATTGTAAATTCAGTAAAGGCCGTGGAGGGTGCCCAGCATCTTTTAGAAAAAATACATGACGGTGCACTGGTCATGGAAGTTCTTCCTAACAATTACGGCCGCTTCACCGGGGATTTGGAAGAAAATAATTATATCTCTTTTTGCCAGTTTTTAAAATCTTCAAACGGAAAAAAAGTATTAACAATGCTGGAGGAAGCCGATGCAGGAAGAACTGTTGAATTATAATGAAATCATTGCCTATTTTACGGAAGAAACCATAACCGAGCGTTTTAAATATCTTTATGATAAAATGCAGGAATATATCAATGAGCGCAATCAGCAGGACTGCCTTATGATCAATGAAGATATCCTGCACCAGGTACTTATGGATTATTTTACGGATATCTACCGTTTAAAAAAATTCCATAAAATTGAAAATATCAATATTACAAAGATTGTAGCTTATGAGGTATTTTGGATTTTGCGCAGAAAACCATTACAGATAAAAAAAGAAATATCAGATGCAAGACTGGTTTTTGCCAATGAAGGCTTTTTAACGATTTTTATTGCCCATGAGTTATTAATTCCGGAAGAAACCGAACCGTTATCTGCCGTTCAGGAAGAAAAATTTTTAAAATATCTTAAACATATTAATTATCATTTAAAATACAGAAATGTAGATAAGCAGTGCTTAGAAGCAATGTTTTACTCGTTTGAAACAGGAAAAATTATCGCTTAACGGTCATAAACAGAGCAAAGATTTTTTATTGTATATTTGTTTATATTTTTAACCTGTTCTTTGATAGAAATTGATAGAACTATATAGAAAACTCCCGGGAATGCCAAACGATTGGCTATATCCCGGGAACTTATTTTGTTATGTTTGGAATTTTTTCATCTATGTATTGTGTACGGAATTCTTTTACTAGTATTATAGTTTTTTATCTGGGTTTTATACAATAATTTATATGGCCTTTTTATAATATTTTTTATAACATTTTCTATAATGCTTTTTAAAATATTTTAGGTACTTCATCCTTATAGTGCGTAAGAATATCTTCAACATCACAATCCAGAATATTGCAAAGTGTATCCAGAGTATTGGTATTAATCACTTCATTCATACGCAGCCTGTGCAGCAATGAATTGCTGATATTATAATCCTTAATCAATACATATTGTGAGATTCCTCTTTTTTTCATTGTTACCCAAAAATTATCATATTTAATCATAAACTTACCTTCAACTTTGAATTGATATTTCGTTACTGTTCACATGTTCACAGCAACGATATTTCTTCTATCTCCTGAACAATTCAATGTTCCCAATGGATTTAAATTTATAAAAAAGAATATTTGTAGAAAAACGTTTTGCTTTGTTCATTTTTCCTGTGAATGTCTTATTCTTTTATCAATATCTTAAAGGGATTATCGGTTCAACTTTTTCGGGAATAATTTCCATTATTTCTTCCACAGAACAATCCAAAATAGAACACAACATTTCTAATGTATGTGTCGAAACATACTTGTTATGTTTCAGACGCCCAATCTGCCCGGCACTAACACCATAATATTTAATAAGGCAGTATTGTGTCATATGCTTTTTCTTCATGGTAACCCATAAACGGTCATATTTTACCATCACGCTCACCTCCCGATTTTCTTAATGTATCTTATAAGTTTAATCAACATAGCAATTTCTTCTCCAAAAATCTCCAAAAAGAAAAGAAGAAACGACTTATGATGTATAGAAATGCTTCTCTTCTATTTTCGCCTATTTTACCGAAATTTTCAAGTATTTTTCGCGTTTTATCAAAATTTTTGTGATATTTTTTTTATGTTTGCGATGAATACTGGTTCTTACAGGTTGATTCGGATACTTAAGAGAAGGAAATCTTGGTAAAAAAATATTTTTATCAGAAAAAAATAGAGTTTATTTTTAATTTTCAGAAAATTCTTGCTTTTTGTCTGTTTTTAGAGCAGGAGGGAATTTATTCCAAAAAGGTGAAGAAGAAGGGATAATATGCATTATCGGAAGTAAGTAACCAACTAAACAAAAGGAACGAATAATGCTTATGACCACTATGTTTGATTTCCAATCCGATCCACGATTTAAAGATTTAAAACCTTTTGAAAAGAAAATATGGCTTTCCTCTCCTACGATGCATGGGGAAGAACTGGAATATATCAAAGAAGCTTATCATTCCAACTGGATGAGTACCGTTGGAGAGAATATCAATGTGGTTGAAAAACAGCTTGCAGACTATGTTGGCGTGAATTATGCCGTTGCTTTAAGCTGCGGAACGGCGGCACTGCATCTGGCGGTTAAACTGGCTGCGGAACGCCTTTATGGAACTCCCCGTGCAGGCAATGGCGCATTGCAGGGGCGTAAAGTATTCTGTTCCGATATGACCTTTGATGCTACCGTTAATCCCATTGCCTATGAAGGCGGAGAAGCAGTTTTTATTGACACAGAATACGATACCTGGAATATGAGTCCGGAAGCTTTAAATGAGGCATTTAAGCTTTATCCGGAAGTAAAACTTGTTGTTCTTGCACATCTTTACGGAACCCCGGGAAAGATTGCGGAAATTCAAAACATCTGTAAAGAACACGGCGCACTTATTGTTGAAGATGCCGCAGAATCCCTTGGAGCAACCTATCAGGGCGTGCAGACAGGATGCTTTGGCGATTATGCCGTAGTCAGCTTTAACGGGAATAAAATCATCACTGGTTCGAGCGGAGGAGCCTTCCTTACGAACAATGAAGCCGATGCCGATAAAGTCCGCAAGTGGTCAACCCAAAGCCGGGAAGCCGCACCGTGGTATCAGCATGAAGAACTCGGTTATAACTACCGGATGTCCAATGTTATTGCCGGTGTGGTACGGGGGCAGATGCGGTATCTGGAAGAACATATAGAACAAAAAAAGAAAATTTATCAGCGATATAAAGAAGGATTAAAAGACTTGCCTGTAAAAATGAACCCATGGGATGAAACGAACAGTGAGCCGAATTTCTGGTTAAGCTGTCTGCTGATTGACGAAGACGCAATGGGGAAAATGGTTCGTTCCGAAAAAGAAAGTATGTACATTCACCAGCCAGGAAAAAGCTGTCCAGATGAAATCTTGGAAGTACTGAAATCCTTTAATGCAGAAGGCCGCCCCCTATGGAAACCGATGCATATGCAGCCGATATATATGAACCATCCATTTATTACGGTGGAAGGAAATGGGCGTGGAAGAAGCAATGCCTACATAGATAAAAAGAAGAATGTGGATGTTGGGGCAGATATCTTTGCTCGAGGGGTGTGTTTGCCTAGTGATAATAAGATGAAAGCGGATGAGCAGGATAGAGTGATTGAGATAATTCAGCATTGTTTTGATTAAGGAGAATAAAGAAAAGTGAGAAAATCCAGACAAATTGCCCTTTCTATAGTTATTGGAGTAATTGCAGGTATTGGAATAGAAAAAGCTACGGAAAAGAAACAACATCTTGCTAAAGTCAAAGGCAAACATATCCCCTTTGGTCCATACGAAGCATTTTTTAAAAGACCATTAGATATTTTGTTGGCAGGAAGCGCATTAATTCTCCTTAGTCCTATTATGGGAATTACAGCATTACTTGTAAAAATTAATCTGGGAAGTCCTGTTCTGTTCATTCAACAACGGCCAGGTAAAAATGAGAAAATATTTGAAATTTATAAATTTCGTACAATGACAGATAAAAAAGATGAAAATGGTAAATTACTCCCAGATGAGGAACGATTAACGAAATTCGGTCAGTTACTACGTTCAACAAGTCTTGATGAACTTCCAGAATTATTTAATATTCTTAAGGGGGATATGTCCATTGTTGGCCCCAGACCATTACTGGTTGAATACCTAGAACGATATAGTGATAAACAAAAGCATCGTCATGATGTCAGGCCAGGGCTTACTGGATATGCGCAGGTACATGGCAGAAATACTGTTAATTGGAATGATAGATTTGCAATGGATGTGAAATATGCATCAAAGATTACTTTTTTAGATGATGTAAAGATAATTGTGGATACTTTGAAAACAGTATTCAAACGTGAAGGTATTAGCTCATGTACATCCGTCACAATGGAGAATTTTATAGAATATTGTAAAACTGTAGAAAGAAGAAAGAGGAATTAAATAATGCATACTCCATTGATAAGTGTAATAGTGCCAATTTATATGATTGATAGGTATATTGGCTTGTGTATAGAAAGTATTATCAATCAAACATATAAAAATCTTGAAATTATATTAGTTGATGATGGAGGAAACGATAGGTGCCCAGAAATTTGTGACTTATATAAAAAAAAGGATAAACGAATTAAAGTTATACATAAACCAAATGGTGGTCTTGTAAGTGCAAGAAAAGCAGGACTTCAGCAATCTAATGGAAAATATATAAGTTATGTTGATGGCGATGATTGGGTTGATACAAAATTTATTGAAAGTCTTTATAGTGTTGCAGAAGTAAGTAATTCAGATATAGTTTGTGCAGGATTTACTCGAACTTTATTTTCTCAGTCGGCACAGTTTACAAATTCATTATTTACTGGCATTTATGAAGGTGAAAAATTGACTGAATTGTGGAAAACTATGATCTCAAATGGCAGTTTTTATCGTCCGGGGATTAGTACCTATGTTTGGAATAAGTTATTTAAACGTGAATTGCTTTTAGACCCTCAAAATAATGTTGATAACAGGATAAGTATAGGTGAAGATGGAGCAGTAACCTATCCTTCATTATTAAAATGTCAACGTGTAGCCGTTGTAGATAATGTAGCTTATCACTACAGGCAAAGAGAAGACTCAATGCTAAAGCAGAGCAGCAGTTATGTAGAAGAAGTGCAAAAACTTTTATATCTTTACAATTATATGTTACATTGGAGCAGCATTGCATCTCCTGAATTAGATATAGAATCGCAGGTTATTAATTACATTCTTTCAATTGCAATTATACGTTCTGGCGGACAATTGCCACAAGAAGATTTTTCAATATTTAATGCCAATTTTCATGATAAAAATGTAGTTATATACAGTGCTGGAACTTTCGGACAGCAATTAGTCAATCGTTTTAGAGAAACTAACTATTGCAAAGTGATTTCATGGATAGATGATGACTATTGGGAATATCGAAGGTGTTGTCTTGATGTTGATCCTGTAGAAAGTATATCCTCTTTATCCTATGATTTTATTCTAATAGCTGCAGTCGATAAAGCTATATCTGAAAGTGTAACAAAAAGACTGTTTAATTTAGGTGTTGCTAAAGAAAATATATTAACTGTAGCAGTTCCTGATGACAGGAAATCATTTATTAAACGTTTTTTAGATATAAGTGCTTTAAAAACTGTAGAAGCAAATAAAAAGAAAGGAATTTTATCTCGTGCTTGATTTTGCAGCAAAAGTCTTAGCAGCAAAGGAAACATGTCTTTTTTCGGTTGGTCAAGCTGGATTTATAATAAAAAGTTCTAGTGGTCAACTACTTGCAATAGATCTGTATCTTTCTAATTGTGTAGAACGTTTAGAAGGACATAAAGGATTTAAACGGCTATTGCCACAAATCCTAAGTGCATCAGATTTAACCTTTGATGCTGTAATCTGTACACATCCTCATTTAGATCATTTTGATATTGATGCAGTGCCGGAAATAGTAAGTAAAGGAGCTAAATTACATTGTTCTGTTGACTGCAAAAAGCTTATTCAGCAATTACAGATGGAGTATTACCAAGATGCTATTACTTATATTAAACCGGGAGATAAAATAAAAATTGGTGATTTTAATATATATTTTGTAAATTGCGATCATGGAATTAATGCTCCTGATGCGATAGGTATAGTTGTAAAAGTTGATGAAAAAACAATCTATGAAACTGGAGATACATGTCTTCGTCTTGACCGGGTTAATGAAATTCCGCAACCTCTTGATGTGCTCATTGCTCCGATTAATGGTACATATGGAAATATGAATAGCATGGATGTTGTAAAATTAGCAGAAGTACTTAATCCATCCGTTACAATCCCCTGTCATTATGGAATGTTCGCTTCCCATGGCGGTGATTTAAAACAATTTTATGATTTAATGAATGAAAAACAACTCCCTCATCTTATTATGCAGCAGGGAGAACAATATATGATATAAAAGTTAGCTACTTCAAAGCAGGTAAAAAGGGGAAAGAAAAAAATGAACAGAGAATTTGAAGGAAAGAAATTGCTGATTCTTGGTGGAAATCCTGAAACTTCTTCACTGGTAGAAATTGCTAATAACATGGGAATTCAAACCATTGTATCTTCTGCACGTCATACTGATCCAGCGAAACAAGTTGCATGGAAAGCTTATGATGTGGATGGTATGGATGTTCCAGGACTAGTTGCTTTAGCTCGTGAAGAAAAGGTCAATGGTGTTCTTGTTGGTGTGGCCGATATTCTTGTTCCGGCTTATTGCAAAGTATGTGAAGCTTTAGATCTTCCTTGTTATGCGACACAGAATATCGTCGATGTTTTTTCTTTTAAAGACGTTTTCAAAACAACCTGTGAACGATATGGAGTTCATGGTATCCCTGAATTTTATCTTGATGCGGATATGAAGCGTGAAGACTTAGATAAGATTGTATACCCTGTTATGGTAAAACCTGTTGATAATGGTGGCGGTGTTGGAATGACGGTTGCCTATAACGAAGAAGAACTAAAAAAGGGCGTGAAAACTGCTCTTGAGAATAGTAATAAAAAGAGATTTATTGTTGAAAAATATATGCAATGTGATGATATGGGAATGTATTATACATTCAAAGATGGTTATTGTTCTGCTTCTTGTATATATGATCGTTACACTACAAATGAACAGCCGGGGTTATCTCGGGTTTGTCTTGGCGGAACGTATCCTTCTAAACATTTGAATGAATATTTTGAAAGAATGCATCCTAATGCGCTACGATTGTTTAAAGAAATTGGTATCAAAAATGGTGTGTTAATGCTTTCTGGATTTTATGAAAACGGCGAGTTTTATGTGTATGATACAGGTTTTCGCCTTCAGGGTGAAGCTCCACATCTGCTTATGAAAGCTATTCATGGTTTTGATCAACGTGAAATGTTAATTCGGTTTGCCCTTACTGGTTCTGAGGGTGACATGAATCTTGAAATAGATGATGATCCATATTTACGAGGTATGTGGGCCGCTACATTGTGGTTTCTTTTAAAGCCAGGGAAAATAGAAAAAATTATTGGCCTTAATCATACTGATAAAGATAAGAAAGTTGTAGCCAATATCCAACGATTATACGAAGGTGACGTTGTTCTTCCTGAATGGATTGGTAACGAGAAACAGGTATTAACTCGAATATATCTTGTATGTAACAGCAAGATGGAATTAGCTGATACATTGAAGTATTATATGAACACGGTTAAAGTTTTGGATGAATCTGGAAATAATATGCTCCTTAAAGGATTTGATGTAAACAAGGCATTAGAACTTAAATAGCTTCCTTTCTATTTCTATATTCTTGATGATTATAAGAGAAGGTAGATTAATCAAAATTGTTGAACATAACAGAAAGGAATGGAAACATATGAAAGCAGAACGTTTAAAAGATAAAGTTATTATTATATCAGGTGGAACAAAGGGTGTAGGTCGTGCTTTTGCAGAGGTTGCCGGTCGAGAAGGAGCTAAAATTGTTATTGGTGGACGAGATGAAAAAGCAGGAAAAGAAGCTGTTAGGAATATTCGGACTTTTGGCTCTGATGGTATATTTGTATATACTGATTTACTAAAGGTTAATCATTGTAAAAATCTATTTGATATGGGATTTGAAAAATTCGGAAAAATTAATGGTTTTTTTAATTATGCTGGTGTAACTCCAGTATCTCCGCTTGATACTTGTGATGAAGAAACATTTGATTGGGTAACAGATGTTAATTATAAAGCTGCTTTTTTTAGCTGTCAACAAGCAATAAAATATATGCGTATGAGTGGCGGCGGCAGTATTGTTCTTACTGGTTCTGCTCATGCCTGGGGTGGACAAAAAGATAGGGCTGCATATGCCATGACAAAAGGTGTATTACGAATTCTCATGGAACATGTCGCCCATCAGTATGCATCTGAACAAATAAGATGTAATTACTTAACTCTTGGCTGGACACCTACAGAAGGTGAAGTTGCATTGAGAAACAGTCAAGGTGAAAGTGAAGCTGAATTAAGAAAAAGAGCATCTGAAATTTTACCTATGGGCCGGATGTGTGAGCGTAATGATTATATGGAAGGACTGATCTATCTTATGTCAGACGCATCATCAATGATGACAGGATCAACATTTAGATTAACGGCAGGGGAATATATTTAACAGACAGGGGATTAAGATGAAAATTATTTTCCTTTCCATTGGCGGGTTTAAAAGTATAGAAGCACATGATCAATATCCAGATTTGCTTCGTGAATTTCAAAAAAATGGTCATGAAATTTTTGTTGTTTGTTCCAATGAAAAAAAAACGGGAAAATCGACAGAATTAGAAATAGATCATGGTGCAAAAATCCTTCGTGTACGAACAGGAAATATTACTCAATCAGGATTAATTGAAAAAGGCATTGCAACAATTATGCTTGGATATCAGTATAAAATGGCAATCAAAAAATACTTTAGGAACATAAAATTTGATTTGATTTTATATACTACTCCTCCAATTTCATTAGCCAATGTGATTGCGTACTTAAAAAAGAGAAATAATGCAATTACATATCTTATTTTAAAAGACATATTTCCGCAAAATGCTGTCGATATAGGTATGTTACAATCTACAGGCTTATTATATCATATTTTTAAGAAACAAGAAAAAAAATTATATAGAAACTCTGATAAAATAGGAACAATGTCAAAAGCTAATCAAAAATATCTTTTAGTACATAATCCGGAAATCAATCCAGACAAGGTTGAAGTTTGTCCAAACTGTATTGATGCACGCATCATTAAAATTTCTGATAATGCAAAACGAAAAATACGGAAAAAATATAAAATACCCTTGAACAAAAAAGTATTCGTATATGGAGGTAATCTTGGAAAGCCGCAAGATATTCCCTTCGTAATTCGTTGTATTCAAAAAGCCAATGTCATTGAAAATGCCTTTTTCTGGGTCATTGGAAATGGAACAGAATATACACTGATTGAAAAATTTGTAAAGGAAAAGAAACCAAAAAATCTCAAATTAACTCAAATACTTCCCAAAGAGGATTATGATCGTATTATAGCTTCTTGCGATGTGGGTCTTATTTTTTTGGATCATCGTTTTACAATTCCTAATTTTCCAAGCCGTTTATTGAGTTATATGCAAGCTGGACTCCCTGTTTTATCATGTACTGATAGTAATTCGGATATAGGTCAAACCATCATAGATGGAAAATTTGGTTGGATGTGTAAAAGTAATAGTGAACAAAATTTTGTTCAACTAGTGCAAAAAATCACTTTAATTGATACAACACCACAAGCTCAAAATGCTAGAATACATTTAGCTGATTATACTGCGAATAAATGTTTTAATATAATTTCTGAAAGTATTTCAAAAATATTAAATGGAGCAATAAAATGAGTTTAGTTAAAAAAACTATGAAGATTTTTTCTCTTGATACCGTTGTCTATAAATACACACAAAAAAATCCAGATAAATTCATCACATTGAAAGATGAGGATATATACGCTTTACAAAGATGCCTATTAGAAATGCTATTAGAATTAGATAATACATGTCAAATGTACAATTTGGAATACGCATTGATTGGAGGAAATGTTTTGGGAAAAATCCGGCATAATGGGTTTATTCCATGGGATGATGATGTAGATGTTATCATGTTTAGAGAAGATTATGATAAATTCAAAAAGATTTTTTATAAGTCTAAATTATGCAAAAAATATGTGTTAAGAGGACCTGGATGTAAAGATGGTGCGGATTATAGATGTATGAAAATATATAAAAAAGATACTGTTATGCGACCAATCTTATCAAAAAAAAATGCTGAAAATAAAATATTTATAGATGTAATGCCTGTTGATAATGTTCCTGATAGCCTTTTGAGAAGGCAATTTAAAGCTTTTCATTGTAATTTTTTAATTGCTATTTTAGGTTGTTGTGAATTTAGAAATAATACCAATGAATTATTAAAGAAAGAGATGAAAAGAACACTAGTAGGTAAACTAAATTTCCTAATAAGAAATTTAATTGCTTCTGTTTTTCTTATTGTACCATTAGAAAAATGGTATCAAAAATTTGATAAGGCATCCATTTACTTAAAAAAAACCAAAGATGTAACTATTGTAAATGGGAAACTATTGTATATGGGAGAAATAGCACCTATAGATATGTTTTATCCTTTTCATAGATGTGAGTATGAAGGGATCAATACTTGGATAATTAACCGTCCTAAAGATTATCTGAAGCACAGATACGGCAAATATGAAATAATCCCCCATAAAGAAGATAGAGAATCTCATTGTGTTGAAGAATTGAAAATATAAATTATTATGGAGGACAAAATGAATATCGCTCTTATTATTGCAGGTGGTATTGGACATCGGATGGGACAAGATATTCCAAAACAATTCATTAATGTTTATGATAAGCCTATTATTATATATACCATGGAAGGTTTTCAAAATCATCCTCAGATTGATTTTATTGAAGTAGTGTGCATTGATGGTTGGCATGATGTGTTGAAAGCTTATGCAAAACAATACAATATCACAAAACTGCAATGGATTGTTTCAGGTGGAACTACTGGGCAAGAATCAATACGCAATGGTGTATTTAATCTTGAAAGTGTATGTTCTGATGAAGATATCATAATAATACATGATGGTATAAGACCCATGGTAGATCAATCTGTTTTGTCCGATATTATTGTGAAATGTAATGAATATGGTAACGCAGTTACATCACTGCCATATAACGAACAAATTTTTATAATTGATAATGAAAAATATACAACAAAGTATATTCCAAGAGAAACAATTAGGCGAGTTCAGACACCTCAAGCATATAAATTCGGAAAATTAGATTGGGCTTATCACGAAGCGTTTGAAAAGAAAATTGGTATCTACGGTTCATCTTATACTAATACCATGATGGTTGAACTTGGAGAAAAACTTTATTTTGCTGCTGGTTCTGAAAAGAACATTAAATTAACAACGCCTGATGAACTTGAATTATTTAAAGGATATTTACAGGCAGAACAAAGAAAAGGACAAAACCGATGAAATATTCTAACAGTTATTTTCTTGATCTTGAAAATAGTTGGAATTCTATACCAGACAACGAAACTTTCAATAAAAAAAGTATATTAATTACTGGAGCAACAGGATTAATTGGGTCATCTATAACGGATTTATTGCTAAGACGGAATTCCGTTCATAATTCAAATATTACAATTATTTTAGCAGGAAGAAGCCAGAAACGAATTTGTAAACGATTTAATTGCTACAAAGAAGGTATCGATTATTCTTTTATGCAATATGATTCAACAGTTTCAAATGAATATAATATTAATGTAGATTATATAATTCATGCTGCTAGTAATGCAGATCCTATAAGCTATTCAAAAAAACCCGTAGATATTATACTTGCAAATATAATAGGGCTACAAACCCTGCTGAATGCTGCTTCCCATAATAATGGAACTAGAGTACTTTATATTTCTTCAAGTGAAGTCTACGGAGAAAATGTGATTGCTCCATATAAAGAAAATCAATATGGTCAAATTGATATTTTAAATCCCAGGTCATGTTATCCCAGTTCTAAGCGCTGTGCTGAAACATTATGTGCTGCATACAAAGCACAATATAATGTTGATTCCGTGATCGTACGCCCTGGTCATATATATGGTCCTATGTTTACAATGACTGATAGTAAAGCATCAGCCCAATTTGCCAGATGTGCATTCGCTGGAAATAATATTGTAATGAAAAGTACTGGTATTCAAAAGAGGTCATATTGTTATGCTTTGGATTGCGCTTCTGCAATACTTACTGTACTTCTTAAAGGGGTATCGGGAGAAGCATATAATATATCTAATTCAGATTCATTTGCCACGATAAGTGACCTTGCACATACTTTTGCAAATGCTGTAGGAAAAAAAGTTATATATGAAAATCCATCAGAAATAGAAAAAACAGGATATAATAAAATGACAGATTCATCACTTGATGCAAGAAAATTAGAAAGGCTTGGATGGAAAGGTATATTTTCACTTCAAACTGGGGTTAAAAAGACTCTAGAAAATATGGAATAAGCCGAAAGAGGAATAAAGTTATGATTATTTGCTTCAGTAGAATAGTTGATCATAATGTTTTGCAAAAATATTCTAGTAGAGTACCAATTGCTGGTGCTGATGATAATTTTAACCGAAGAATAATAGAAGGCATAGAAGAAAATGGTGAGAAACCGATTCTGATTAACTTTATGCCTTATCAAAGTTACCCTGTTGGGAAATTTTTTATTTATAAAAAAGAAGAAACAAATATAGAAGGGCGAAAAATTATTAATATTGGATATATTAATATACCAATAATTAAATCCCTTATTCTTAAGAAAAATATTATTTACGAAGTAAAAAAATTAATTAACAGAAAAGAAAACATAAATATTTTAATATATGATTCCTATTCTGCCTTTCTAGATGCTGCAATCAAATTAAAGAAATGGAATTCAAATATTAAAAGTACATTAATTGTACCTTCAATACCTTCATTTGATGTACCTAGAAAAGATTTTAAGGCACAAATTTCTAAATGTTTTTCTAAGAAATTGCTAGAAAAAGCAAAACAAATGGATTCATATGTTTTTCTTACAAAACAAATGAATAATATTCTAAACAAAGAAAGAAAACCATATACAGTTATTGAAGGAATAATCCCTAATATAATTCATGAAAAGTGTGCTGAATTAGATAAGAGATTAATTAATAAAAAATATGTTTTATATTCTGGTCGTCTAGATAAAATTTATTCAATTGATAAACTTGTTAATTGCTTTGAAAAAAGAAAAGATGATATTTATCTTGTTCTTTGTGGAATTGGAGATTATGTAGAAGAAATAAAGAAAAAATCGAAAGATAATAAAAAAATTATATATTTGGGTTTTAAAAATAGACCTGAATTAAATACAATTCAGCAAAATGCACTTATTCTTATTAATCCTCGTTCTCCTGAAGGCATTTATACTAGATATTCATTTCCATCTAAAACTATGGAATATTTATTAACAGGTAAGCCTGTTGTAATGCATAAATTACCAGGAATACCAGATGAATATGATAAATATCTTTACTATATTAAATTAGATTCCGAAAGGAGCATTAATGATGCTATTTCAACTGTCTTAAAAGACATAAAAGATGGAAAGGCAGAGTCTAAATCAAAAGCAGGGAGATATTTTGTGCTCCATGAAAAAAACATAAAAAAACAAGCAACTAAAATAATGCAATTATTCAAGAAAATTTAAGTTTTGAACTCACTTTATATGGGGATATAGTATATGTTAAAAAAAATAGCATTAATATTATTTGTATTTATGATTTTATATTATCCTCCATTCTTTACAATAAAAGGGTTGAGAATTCTGACATTAATTTCATGGATACTGTTATTGATAAATATAAATGGATTATCTAAAAGCATTAATTTAACAGAAATTATCAAAGTAATATTTGCTGGTTTATTTGTAATATTATATATAGTATTTATTGGTTTACTACATCAAAATGATATAATTCCATCGATTGCCGGATTTATATATTGTTATATAGCAATTCTTCCAGCAAGTATTCTTGTTGCCTATACACTTAAATCTATGCAATATGATATATATGATTTTGTTACCATTATTTTAAAATCAGGTATGCTACAAAGTATTGTTTCACTATCTTCGTTACTGATTCCAACAGTAAAATCAATATTAATCACAGGAATGTTAAAAGGTCATGTTTTTCAAGAAACAACTTATACACATGCACTTACTCTTAGGATGTTCGGTTATTCTACGGGTTTAACCTATGGAATGCCAATTGTTCAAACATTTTTGGCTATGGCTGCATTGTATTTAGCTTTTGAAAAAAAGTTAGGGTATATGTTATATATTCCTTTTTTGTTAGCTTCTGCATTCATTAATTCACGAACATCTGCAATTGTAGCGATGGTTTGTTTAAGTGTTTTATTGATTATTCGAAAAAGAAAGATTACATCTAAAGTTTTATTTAGAAGAATAATAATAGTTGTAGGAATTATTGCTATCATTATTCTATTACCTAGAATTATAAGCCTTGTTTCTCCTGAAACTTATAAATGGGTTCAAACGGGATATAATGAAATTTTTCGTTTTGTAAAGGGTGATACTTCAAGTGGATATTTTAATTATTTAGTTGATATTAAACGATGGGAAGTACCAAAAAATCTAAGTTTATTATTTGGAACAGGTATTAGGATTATGTCTGGTAATAATCAATATAATATACAGTCTGATATAGGATACATCAATGACTTATGGCTTGGCGGTATTTTTTTAACTATATGTACGTATTTTTTTT
>ERZ808037.1079-NODE-1079-length-20052-cov-7.707584_pt1 | contig 20052 bp, 21 predicted proteins | sample MGYA00380190_ERZ808037 | MGnify/ENA primary metagenome ERZ808037 (study PRJEB31490, sample SAMN06133399) | mouse gut metagenome | isolation source: J9 | host: mice | place: China: Chengdu | collected 2015-05 ... | reverse complement strand
CTATTGACACCGGGGCGGATTGGCGTTACAATCCGCCCCGCAAATTTAGAAAGGAGTGTTTGAGATATGGCGAAACGGGCTAATGGAGAGGGCAGTATCAGAAAGCGCAAGGACAGTAAGTGGCTCGTGACGTTCCCCAGTGGACTGTATAAGGCCAATGGAAAGCGTGAGTACCTATACAGGTATGCGGCTACGCAGGCAGAAGCGGCGGAGATTCTACGCCAGCTTCAAGCGGAGAAGGGGATGGGGGTCAGTCAGAGCAAGGCGGCGGTTAAGACAGGAGACTGGATGGAGAAGTGGATTGAGGGCAAGGCAAAGGGCCAAAAGCCGATAAAGCCATCCACACTGACGAGCTACCGCAATAATTTCAGAATCCACATCAAGCCCTATATCGGGGATATTGTATTGCGGGAGTTGAGTACATATCATATCCAGCGGTGCCTTGACAAGATTGGGAAATCCTGCTCCACGTTCGTGAAGAACTACAATATTATCCATGGAGCATTGGACAAGGCTGTTGAATTGGGTATGATAGCCCGCAATCCTTGTAAAGGTGTGGAGTTTCCGGAAGATGATACAGAAGAAATGAAAGTGCTGTCATTGGCGGAACAGCAGAGGTTTATTGAACAGTTGGAGGGTGAATATTATCGGCCTATGTTCTTGATGTATCTATACTCGGGGTTGCGAATGGGGGAGGGAATCCCTTTGACATGGGAGGACATTGATTTCGATAAACAGAAAATCCGGGTCTGTAAAAAGGCTATCGTTTGCCATGATTACGCCAGCCATTCGGCAAAACAGGTCGTTCAGGATTTCTGCAAGACTAAAAGCAGTAAGCGCCACGTTAAAATCCCAGTGGGCCTTGTGGAAGTACTGAAAGTACATAGGGCAGAAATGATGGAACAGGCGGAAAGGCTGGGTAAGGTTTGGAGCGAAAGCAACCTTGCATTTCCAAATACAAAGGGAAACATGGTATATAGCCGGAATTTGCAGAACACCCTTACTAAAATTTTTGCAAAGTGCGGCATTGAAGGGGCAACAATGCACACACTGCGCCATAGCTATGCCACCCGGTGCTTTGAGGCCAAAATGCCGCCTAAAATGATTTCAAAGCAGTTAGGCCACCAGAGTGTTAAAACGACACTTGATATTTACGTTCATGTAACGGAAGAACTGGAAGAAGAAGAAATTGTCAAGCTGGACGAGATCAACAAACTTCTTGCATAAACAGATAAACCCGGTAGCTCTGGGATAGGGCTACCGGGTTTACCGTATCTTTACCCCTTCCAGGCTGGGATTAGGTGTGAAATGCTGGGACTGCTTGGGAAAAGGAGGGCCGGAAAACGTTGACAGATGGGACTAAATGTGGTATGTTAGCACTATCTAATAGCGTGACCCCATAAAGGTGAAGGATATGTTACTGGCTGAAGCTCTGGAGGAGCGGAGAGCGGCGGACGATGCGGCAATCCGGGCCTTTGGCGGTAATCCAGAGGAGCCCCGGCAAATTTGAGCACGCACCCATCACTATCGTCAAGAAGCCCCCTGGCCAATGGCCAGGGGGCTTTGTCATGGACGGGCCCGCAATCAGGGCTTCTTCACACTGAAGTTCAGCACCAGCGCCACGGCGGACAGCACCAGCAGCAGCGCGAAGGGGGCCACATAAGTACCCGCGCTGGTCAGCAGCATACTGGACACGGTGGCCAGCAGGGAGGCCCCCATCAGGTTGAAGTTCATGATGGAGAAGTTCATGGGGAAATGCTTGGTGCCGTAGAACGCGGACACAAAGGCGGAGGAGATGGTGGGGCAGGAGCCGTAGGAGAACCCGGTGACGCACAAGCCCGCCACACACAGGGGGACGGAGCCGATGAGCACGGACAGTAGCGTCACCCCGGCGGCGGCGATGGCCACCACGTTGGCCAGCAGCATGGTTTTGCGGCGGCCGATCTTGTCAAAGACGGCACCGGTGGCGATGCGGCCCAAACCGTTGCAGACGGACAGCACGCCCACCAGGGTGGTGGCCAGCGTGGCCTGCGCCCCCACGGAGATGGCCAGATCCCGGGCGAAAGAGATCACCGTGTTGCCCACCGCTGCCAGGAAAATGATGCACACGAAGGCCCGCCAGAAGGTGAAGCGGCGCACCATCTCCCCGGGGGTGTAGTCCCGAACCTCAAACTCCTCGGCAGCGGCGCCCGCCTTGCGCTCCGGCTTGGGCAGCTCCAGATCGGCAGGGGGGAGTCGGAGGAGAAACCCGGCGGCCAGCAGGATGACCCCCAGCACCACACCCAGCCCGGTGAAGGCGGCCCGCCAGCCCACAGCGGGGTTTTCCATCAGGACGCTGACCGTGTTGCCCACCACCAGGGCGGAGGCCCCGAAGCCCATCATCAGCGCCCCGGAGCAGGTGCCCTTTTTGTCGGGAAACCAGGCGTTGACGGTGGAGATGATCACATTGTAGGCGATGCCGATGCCCAGGCCCGCCAGCAGTCCGTAGCTGACGTACAGCATCACCACGCTGCCGCCGTCCAGCCGGGCGGTGAGGAAAAAGCCCAGGCAGGACAGTACCGCAGCCAGGATCAAGGTCAGGCGGACGCCCGCCTTTTTGGTCAGCACGCCTCCGGCGATACCGCCCAGGCAGAAGAAGCACATCGTCAGGGTGAAGTTCAGGGCCAGCTGATCGGCGGTCCAGCCAAAGTCCGCCGCCAGGGGGGCCTTGAGGATAGACCAACCGTAGATAATGCCCGCGAACAGCAGGGCGACGACCCCTGCCGCCAGGTACAGCCAGCGGACGGACAGGCTTTTTTGATTCATGATATCCCACACCTCTCACATAGAATGGAGGAAACGCCCTGGAAGGGGCGCCCCCTTGAATTTTGCAACATATATCTTACTAAAAATGCTTGGATTTGTCTACCCTCAAACGGCCAAACCCGCTGAATTTTTTGCGGCGGAGGAACGGGACGGCTCTTGCCGCCAATTATCTTGCAAAATATAAAATATTTTTTGTAGAATATATAATTTGCTCTTGCGTTTTGCCGCGCGATGAAGTATACTCTGATCAGTGGTAAGGAGGTGCGAACCCATGGGTAAACTCACCGGCCTGCCGGAAGGCCCCTGGCTGGACGGCACACGGCATAATTTCCTCTTTCTGGGAGAAACGGGCAGCGGCAAAAGCGAGATCGCCATCAGCTTTGCCCGGGCCCTGGCCCGGACGGATCCCCGCCCCGTCCATTTTTTCGATCTGGACATGACAAAGCCCCTGTTCCGCTCCCGGGATGCGGGGGCGGAGCTGGAGCGGGCCGGGGTCACCGTCCACTACCAGGAGCAGTTCATGGACGCCCCCACCCTGGTGGGTGGCGTGGCCCCGCTGCTCCGGGATGAGACCTGCCTGACGGTGCTGGATGTGGGCGGCGACTACATCGGCGCCCGCTCCATCGGCGGCTTCGCGCCCCAGCTGAACCAGCCCTCCGCCTCCGTATTCTATGTGATCAACGCCTACCGTCCCTGGTCGGACACCATCGAGCACATCGACGGAACGCTGGGCAAAATCCTGGGCGTGTCCCACGTAAAGCTCACCCAGCTGTTCCTGGTGGCCAACCCCAACAACGGCGTATCCACCACCCTGGACGAGGTGGTGGAGGGCTGCCGCCGCACCGACGCGCTGGTGGGGGAATACCTCCCCCTGTCCTTTGCCTGCGTCCGGGCGGAGCTGGCGGGGGAGGCCGCCGGGGCGCTTTCCATCCCCGTGTTCCCCCTGGAGCTGACGCTGACCTATCCCTGGCTGGACAGCGGCGAAACCTAATGAGGCCGGGCCTTTGCCCAGTCCCGTGGTTGATAAATTTGAGGAGAAAGGAGGGCTTTCCATGGCAATGATCAAGGTGATCGCCGAGCGCTGCAAGAGCTGCGGGTACTGCGTCAAGTACTGCCCCAAGCAGGTGCTGGCAGTGGGCAAGCACGTCAATTCCAAGGGCTATGAGTACATCGAGCCGGTGAACCAGGACGCGTGCATCGCCTGCTGTATGTGCGCCCGGATCTGTCCCGACGGCGCCATTGAAGTCTACAAGTAAAAGGAGAGGAACGATTATGGCAAGAGTATTGATGAAGGGCTGCGAAGCGATTGCAGAAGCGGCCGTCCGGGCCGGCTGTCGTTTCTTCGCCGGCTACCCCATCACCCCGCAGAACGAGATCCCCGAATACTTCGCCCGCCGTATGCCCGAGGTGGGCGGCACCTTTGTCCAGGGCGAGTCCGAGGTGGCCTCCGTCAACATGGTGTACGGCGCCGCCGCGGCCGGCACCCGGAGCATGACCTCCTCCTCCTCCCCCGGCATCGCCCTCAAGAGCGAGGGCATCAGCTATTGCGCCGCCGCCCGCATCCCCATTGTGTATGCCAACATCTCCCGGGGCGGCCCCGGCGTGGGCGCCATCCAGCCCGCCCAGCAGGACTACTTCCAGGCCACCAAGGCCAGCGGCAACGGCGGCTTTGAGATGCTGGTGCTGGCCCCCTCCACCGTGCAGGAGGCGGTGGATCTCACCTACGCCGCCTTCGACTACGCCGACCGGGACCGCAACCCCGTCCTCATTCTGGCCGACGGCGTCATCGGCACCATGATGGAGCCGGTGGAGCTGCCCCCCATGAAGTCCGACGGGGAGATCGCCGCCATCAAAGCCTCCAAGGCCGCCTGGGCCTGCACCGGCCACCAGCTGGACTACGCCAACCGCTCCTGGATCCAGCCCGGCCAGTGGGACACCGTGAAAATGCAGCAGGAGAACGAGAAGGCCGCCGCCCTGTACGCCTCCTGGGAGAAGGACGTGCAGGTGGAGGAGTACCTGGTGGAGGACGCGGAGGTGGTCATCGCCGCCTATGGCGTGTCCGCCCGCATCGGCAAGTCCGTGGTGGATCTCTGCCGGGCCGCGGGGAAGAAGGTGGGCCTCATCCGGCCCATCACCGTCCACCCCTTCCCCTACGCCGCCTTCGATCACATCAACTACAGCGTCTGCAAGGCCGTGCTGGACGTGGAGATGTCCATCCCCGCCCAGCTGGTGCAGGACGTGCGCATGGGCGTGAAGGGCCGCTGCCCCATCGAGACCTGCCTGTGCTCCGGCGGCAACATTATGAGCCGGGAGGCCGTCCTCAAGGCCGTGGACGCCATTCTGGACAAGTAAGGGGGAGACAGACATGGAAAAGATTTATTCCCGCACCACCACCATCCAGGAGGATAAGGTGTCCGGCTTCTGCCCCGGCTGTATGCACTCCACCGTGGTGAAGCTCATCGGCGAGGTGCTGGACGAGCTGAAGCTGGTGGACAAGGCCGTCATGGTCACCGGCATCGGCTGCTGCGGCCTCCATATGGACTACATCGCCTACGACACCATCACCGCTCCCCACGGCCGGGCCACTGCCGTGGCCACCGGCATGAAGCGCACCAGCCCCGACAGCCTGATCTTCACCTACCAGGGGGACGGCGACTTCGCCTCCATCGGCCTGGGCGAGTCCATCTCCGCCGCCAACCGGGGGGAGAACATCACCGTCATCTTCATCAACAACGGCATCTATGGCATGACCGGCGGCCAGATGGCCCCCACCACCCTGCTGGGCATGAAGGCGTCCACCGCCCCCAAGGGCCGCATCGCCGAGGAGCACGGCTACCCCATGCATATGTGCGAGATTTTGAACCAGCTCACCGCCCCCTGCTACCTGGAGCGCACCAGCTGCAACACGCCCCAGAACGTGATCAAAACCAAGAACGCCATCAAAAAGGCGTTTAAGAACCAGATCGAGGGCAAGGGTTTCTCTATGGTGGAGATCGTCACCAGCTGCCCCACCAACTGGGGCCTGGATCCGCTGGACGCCCTGGACTTCATCGAGCAGAAGATGCTGCCCGAGTTCCCGCTGGGCGTCATCCGCGACAGATAAGGGGGTACGGATATGGAAACCAATCTGTGTGTAGCCGGCTTCGGCGGGCAGGGCGTTATGACGCTGGGCAAGTTCCTGGCCAGCGCCGCCTGTGACGCCACTGAGAAAAACGTCACCTTCTTCCCCTCCTACGGTGCGGAGCAGCGGGGCGGCACCGCCAACTGCTTCGTGGTCATCTCCGACGGCATGATCGGCGCCCCCCTGGGGGATGTGATGGACGATCTGATCGTCATGAACGGGCCTTCCCTGGCCAAGTTTCTGAAAACGTTGAAGCCCGGCGGGACGCTGTTTATCAACAGCTCCATCGTGGACGAGAAGGACGTGGACCGGGACGACGTGAAGCTGGTGAAGGCCCCGGTCACCGAGCTGGCCCTGGAAATGGGCAACGCCAAGGTGCTGAACGTTATCATGCTGGGCGTGTACGTGGGCTATACCGAGGTGGTGCCCCCCGAGGTAGTGTGGGACACCATCGAGCACAAGCTGGGCAAGAAGCCCAAGCTGCTGCCCCTGAACAAGGCCGCCTTTGAGAAGGGCCTGGAGCTGGGCAGGGCGCAGAAATAAAACAAAACCCAGGCAGTTCCGGCCCGAGGTACAGCAAAAGGGCCGGTTCGCGGCGCGAACCGGCCCTTCCGGGCAGAAGCTATTCGTGATTTTTCAGCCATTCCAGGATGGCAGGAGCGGATCCCTCCATATAGGACTGAAGGGCGGCGCACACCGCCTCCGGATCCTGGTTCCTCACCCCGTCCCGCACCGCCGTCAGGTCGGGAAGGTGGCCGCTCCAGCCGGGGCACTCGGCGTAGATGTGCCGCAGCAGGAGCATCTGCCCCTGGATGGCTACCATACTTCGATCCAGGCGGCGGTTGCCGCACTGGTGGTAGAACACCCCGATGAGGTTGTGCACCGCCTTCACCCCCTCCCGGGGGGAGCGGGCGTTCTCATAGCGGTCAAGCTGCTCCTCAATGGCCTCCAGCATCTCGTCCGCGTTGCCGTTCTTCATGGCCAGCCGCACCGCCGCCTGCTGGAGGGTGAGGGCCAGCTCGTGGATCTCCCGGACGTCGTGTTCGTCCAGGGTCAGCACCCGGGCGCCCACGTTGTTCTCGTAGATCACCAGCTCCTCCTGCTGGAGCCGGTTCACCGCCTCCCGGATGGGGGTGCAGCTCACCCCCAGCTCGGACTGGAGCTCGTTCACGTTGAGCCGGGCGCCCATGGGGATCTTCAGGGTGATGATGTCCTCCCGCAGTCTGGAGTAGATCTGATCCACCAGAGACGCCTTCTTGATTCGTGCCATTGCGCAACGCTCCCATCCGTCACATGATTTTATATCTTGCAAAGTACATTATACCGGGATCCCCAAAAATTGCAAGGGGAAATTTCCCCGCCTGTCCCCTATCACAACACAGAAAGGAAGCTCCGCCATGGTATTCAAAACCTTTGATCAGCTCATTGAGCATCAGAAGGGCCACCCCACCATGTCCCGCATGGCCATCGCCGCCGCCGGGGACGAGCACACCATTGAAGCCGCCCTCCACGCCCGGAAAGAGGGTATCGCCCACCCCGTCCTGGTGGGTGACAAGAAGCTGATCGACGAGGCCCTGACCCATATGGGCGAGACCGTCGCCCCCGAGGACATCTATGACGTGCCCGACCTGGCCGAATCCGCCCGGTTCGCCGTGGGCCTGGTGCGGGAGGGGAAGGCCGACTTCCTCATGAAGGGCAAGCTGGACACCTCCGTGTTGCTCAAGGCGGTGGTGGACAAGGAGCACGGCCTGGGCAAGGGCGGCGTCATGAGCCATTTCACCGCCTTTGAGGTGCCCTCCTACCACAAGCTGCTGGTGCCCGTGGACGGCGGCATGGTGACCTACCCCACCCTGGAGCAGAAGAAGTGCATCATCGAGAACACCGTGGGGGCCCTGCGGGCCATGGGCTATGAGTGCCCCAAGGTGGGCGTGGTGGCCTGCGTGGAGAAGCTCAACCCCAAGATGCCCGAGACGGTGGAGGGCGACGCCCTGAAGCAGATGAACCTGCGGGGCGAGATCACGGGCTGCATTGTGGAGGGCCCCATCTCCTACGACTGCGCGGTCAGCAAGGAGATCGCCGACTTCAAGGGCTTTGAGAGCCCCTGCGCCGGGGACTGCGACGTGCTGGTGGCCCCCAACATCCACGCCGGCAACCTGATGGGCAAGATGCTCACCGTCACCTGCGGGGCCAAGATGGCCGGCTTCATTGTGGGCGCCAAGTGCCCCATCGTCATGACCAGCCGGGGCTCCACGCCGCTGGAGAAGTACCTGTCCATCGTGATTTCCGCCGCCGCGGCCAGACAGTAAGGAGGCACCCATGGAAAAGCTGCTGATTTTGAATCCCGGCTCCACCTCCACCAAGATCGCCGTCTTTGAGGATGAGACGCCGCTGTTCACCGAGTCCATCGTCCACTCCCCCGAGGAGCTGGCCCCCTTTGAGCACGTGGCCGAGCAGTATGAGTTCCGCAAGGAGCTGGTGGTCAAGACCCTCCAGGCCCACGGCGTGGCTCTGGACAGCCTCACCGGCATTGTATCCCGGGGCGGCCTGCTCACCCCCATCGAGGCCGGGGCCTATGAGGTCAACGACGACATGGTGTGGCAGCTCAAGAACAGGCCCCAGAATGAGCACGCCTCCAACGTGGGCGCCATGATCGCCCGGGCCATCAGCGTCGAGTACGGCATACCCGCCTTCATCTACGACGGCATCACCGTGGACGAGCTGCTGCCCATCAACAAGATCACCGGCATCACCCAGTTCCGGCGCAAGGGCATGGGCCACAACCTCAACACCCGGGCCGCCGCCATGCGCTACGCCCGGGAGAGCGGCAAGAAGTACGAGGACATCACCGTTATCGTGGCCCACCTGGGGGGCGGCATCTCCGTTAACCTCCACCACAACGGCAAAATTGAGGACTTCATTAACGACGAGGAGGGCCCCTTCTCCCCGGAGCGCTCCGGCGGCCTGCCCATGTTTGACGTGATCAAAATGTGCTACGACGGAGAGCATGACTACAACTCCATGATGAAGCTGGTGAAGCGCCAGGGCGGGTTGATGTCCCACCTGGGCACCACCGACAGCCGCGCGGTGGAGAAGATGATCGCCGGCGGCGACGAGCACGCCAAGCTGATCTATGATGCTATGGCGCTGAACATCGCCAAGAACATCGCCAAGTGCGCCCCCAACGTGTGCGGCAAGGTGGACGCCATCCTGCTCACCGGCGGCATCGCCTACTCCAAGTACGTCACCGAGTACATCCGGAAGCGGGTGGAGTTCATCGCCCCCGTGGTGGTGTACGCCGGGGAGGACGAGATGCTCTCCCTGGCCCTGGGCGGCCTGCGGGTGCTGCGGGGTGAGGAGAAGGCCAAAACCTATACCAAGGTGGAGAACCCCGGCTACTAACCTACTTTTTCTCGAGAGAAAAAGTAGGCAAAAAGAGCTTGAAGCTCGCTTCGTTCCGTCTCCTGAAACAATCCTTTTTGCGACGGTGACGAAACACTGAGAAAATTTTGAATTGGGTAAAAGCGTCCTTTCCCATGCGGGAAGGGACGCTTTTTTGCGCAAAACCATAGACTGGGACAGCAAATTGTAAGGAGGCTCTCTCCATGAAGCTGTCCCAGCTTTTGGCCGCCGCCGGGGCGGACTGCCCCCGGGAAGCGGACATCTCCGCCCTCACCTGCGACGCCCGGGAGGTGATCTCCGGAGCGCTGTTCGCCGCCCTGCCCGGGGCTCGGGCCGACGGCCGCGACTTTATCCCCCAGGCCCTGGCTGGGGGGGCGGCCGCCGTGATCTGCGCCCCGCCCCTGCCGGAGGGGGTGAACGGCGCAGCCTTTGACGACCCCCGGGCAGCCTTTGCCCGAATGGCCGCCGAATTTTACGGCCGCCCCGCCCGGAACCTTACCCTGATCGCCATTACCGGAACCAAGGGCAAAACCACCACTGCCCATATGCTCCGGGAGATCTTTTCCGCCGCCGGGTACAAGACCGGCATGATCGGCACATTGGGCTCTTACATTGGCCGTGCGCCGCTGGCGGACGTGTCACAGGTGACTCCCAACACCACCCCGGAGCCCGCCGCCCTCCACCGCACCCTGCGGCAGATGGTGGACGCCGGGTGCAGCCATGTGGTGATGGAGGTGTCCTCCCAGGCCATGAAGCTGCGGCGGGTAGAGGGTATTGTCTTTGACGCCGCCTTGTTCCTCAACCTCACCCCCGACCACATCGGCGGAGCTGAGCACGCCAATTTCAACGAGTACCGCGCCTGCAAGGCCGCCCTGTTCCGCCAGTGCCGCCTGGCCCTGGGCAACGCTGACGACCCCAGCTGGCCCGTGATGGCGCAGCAGACCGCGGCTTCCGTCCCTGTCCTCACCTTCGGTTTCAGCTTTGGGGCGGATACGCGGGGGCTGGCGGCGGGGCCAGATCCCGACCGTCCCTTTGCCGTCCGCCTGGAGACGGAGGGCGCCGCCCCCTACCACATCCCCCTGCCCGGGCGGTTCAATGCCGAAAACGCCCTGGCCGCCGTGGCTCTGGGGCGGGCTCTGGGTCTGGACGATGGCGCCATCCGGGCGGGTCTGGCCCACACCTCTGTGCCCGGGCGGGCCCAGCGGTATCCCGCCCCTGCCCCTTTCTCCGTGTTCATCGACTACGCCCACAACGGCGACAGCCTGCGCTCCCTGCTGTCCGCGCTGGCGGAGTGCCGCCCCCGGCGGATCCTGCTGGTGTTTGGCGCGGGAGGCGACCGCCCCAGGCTCCGCCGGACGGACATGGGCCGGGCCGCCGCCCAGGGGGCGGACTACGCCATTTTGACAGAGGATAACCCCCGTTCCGAGCGAACAGAGGACATCTGTGCGGACATCGAGCGCGCCATCGCGGGGGCCATCCCCACGGAGATCATCCCCAACCGTGCCGCCGCCATCGTCCGGGCTCTGGAGCTGGCGGAGCCGGGAGACGTAGTGGCGCTGGCGGGCAAGGGCCACGAGGGGTACATTGAGGAAAACGGCGTGCGCCGGCCTTTTTCGGAGTGGACGGTGCTGGACGAGTATTTCCGGGGCGCGGAACAGCCCGCCGGATAACCGGAAAACGCGGCCTGTCCCCAGGAGGGGGCGGGCCGCGTTCCGCTATGCCAGGGCGGGGACAAAGACCTGCCAGGGCCGTCCGCCCCGGAGCTCGTCGTCTTGATCGTCTGAGAGGGTGAAGTAGTACACGGGCTGGCGGTAGCCCTTGCTGTCGGCGAGGTATTCCAGGTCACACGCCACAACATGTACCTCTGCCGGAGCCAGCTGGCTAAAGCTGTAGGTGTTTCTGCTGTCGAAACGGCCTGCCCGCAGGCGGTCGTAGGCCTCGCGTTCCGAGATCACCGGGGCGTCCCCGTGGAGGGTGATGGCGGTCATGGTGCTGTTTACCTCGTAGAGCGCGCCGCCCTTGGCGATCCGGCACTCCAGCGCACCGTCGTAGAATGCACCGTCCTCCTCCGCGTTGGCGGCGCGGAGCGTGTATTTGCCCTTGCCCTCGTCAAAGAACTGGGCGTCGGTGGGGACGGGGATGCCCAGCCCTTCCAGAGCGGCGCGGAGCTCCAGTTCGGTGATGGTGTCCCAGTTGTCCTCACCCCAGCTGTCCACCCGGTAGTCGCTGTATTCGTAGGAGCGGTCATTGTAGTTCACAATGATACAGAAGGTGCTGTGATCGGAGTAGTAGGCGGTGTTGTCGTAGTATTCGATGTCAAACCACTGGCCGTTGATGTCCACCCCCCGGCGGCGGGCGAAGTCCAGGGCGAACTCATCGCAGCTCTCCTTGGTGAAGGGCTCCGCCCAGTACACCCCGGCGGGGCCGGGCTGGTCGGACAGCGCACAGTCCAGCACCCAACTCGTCCGGCTGGTGTCGGCGGGGGCCACGGGGATGGGGCCGTTCGCCAGGTTGCCGTAGGGCTGAAGGTGGTAGATCAGGAAGATCCCCGCCAGCACGGCGGCGGACAGGACGGGCAGGGCGGTGTAAAGCCCCAACGCCTTCCACTCCCGCCGGGAGAAGTTCAGGACAATAAGGCACAGGCAATAGCCCAGCATGGCCCCCAGGGTGTTGCAGAACAGGTCGTCCACGTCGGCCTGCCCCCGGCCGGTGACGAACTGGAGGAGTTCCACCAGGAGGGATGTGCCCACCCCCGCCGCCAGCATCTGATACCACCGCTGAAACCGGGGAAAGGCCAGGGGCAGGAGGATGCCAAAGGGGATAAACATGGTGATATTTAACAGCGGGTTGAGCCAGACCTGGAGGGTAAAGGCGTTCCATGCCTCCCAGAAGGCCAGCAGGAAGCAGGTCTGCACAGGCATACGCCCGCCGCCCCCCATGCGTAGCAGCAGGGTGACGGTGACCAGCCCGCCCAGATAGCACATCAGCAGGAGCAGGGCGGTGGCCTGCCTTTTGGGAACGGGACGTCCCTGTTTCCGCTGCCGTTCACAGTATCGGAACAGCGGCACGCCGCCAAGCAGGGCGGCCAGCAGTGCGGGGCCAACGGCCTTGGAACAGTACGTCAAAATGGTGTCGATGAAGCTGTGCATGGCGGCTTCTCCCTTCTCTGTGTCGATTCCCATTATAGCAGGGGGCACAGAGAAATGACTGACGGTTTCCCCACAAATTTCTTGCGATTTTCTTACGATTTGAGGAGACGCACGGTAAAGCCCGCGTTCGAGGGCGGACGGCAGCAGCGTTTCACCGTCCACGCCGGGGCAATTGCTTTTACAAATTGTGGGGTGGGATTATTGGGGCATAGACTGGCGTTCTTCACAACTTTTTCGAGAAAAAGAGGATGACCCATCCTCACGTTTGCGCGTTAAAAGCGAGGGAAACAAGCGGGAAAAAGAGTGGACATTCAGAATGTTTATGGTATACTTTAACGGGGCGCGGCCGCGACCGCGCATTTTTCGCAAAATTGAAGGGGGTATCGCAATGGCACAGAGCACCGAAAAAGCCTGTCGAAACCAGATCATGTACTCTGTTTTTGTCAGGAACCATACGCCCGAGGGCACTTTTGAGGGGGTGGGCCGGGATCTGAAGCGGATCAAGGCCCTGGGGACGGATATTGTCTGGCTCATGCCCATCCACCCCATCGGGGAAAAGCACCGCAAGGGGACGCTGGGCAGCCCATACGCCATCCGGGATTACCGGGCCGTCAATCCGGAGTATGGCACTCTAAAGGACTTCCAGCATCTGGTGGACGAGATCCACGCCTTGGGCATGAAATGCATCATCGACGTGGTATATAATCACACGTCCCCCGACTCCTGGCTGGCGGAGCACCACCCGGAGTGGTTCTACCACAAGCCGGACGGCAGCTTCGGCAATCGGGTGGGGGACTGGTGGGACGTGATCGACCTGGACTATGGCAACCCCGGTCTGTGGGACTATCAGATTGAGACGTTAAAATACTGGGCAGGGATGGTGGACGGCTTCCGCTGCGACGTGGCCCCCCTGGTGCCGCTGGACTTCTGGCTGCGGGCCCGGGCGGAGGTGGAGGCGGTGCGCCCCGGCTGCCTCTGGCTGGCGGAGTCGGTGGAGCCCGAGTTTGTCCGGGAGGGCCGGGCGGGCGGCCTGGCGGTGCTGTCCGACGCGGAGTGCTTCCAGGCGTTTGACGTCTGCTATGACTACGACATTTTCCACGACTTCCACAAGTACCTGCGGGGAGAGGTTCCACTGGCGTTCTACGCGGATCGGATCAACCGCCAGGAGATCACCTATCCCGACAACTACGTGAAGCTGCGCTTCCTGGAGAACCACGATCAGGCCCGGGCGGCCTTTGTCATCCCCAGCGGGCTGGCCCGCCTCAACTGGACGGCCTTCACCTATTTCCAGAAGGGGATGACCCTGATCTACGCCGGGCAGGAGGCGGAGTGCACCCACCGCCCCAGCCTGTTCGACAAGGACGACGTGGCCTGGAACCTGAACGAGGGCGTGACAAGGCTGTTCCAGCAGCTGGCAAAGCTGAAGCGCCACCCGCTGCTGGCGGACAGCCGGTATGAGGTGACGGCCCTGCCCCGGGACGTTCTGCGGGCGGAGCATCGGAAGGGCACCCAGCGGCTCACCGGTCTGTTCAGCGTGGGCGGGGAGCCCTCGCTGGCGCCGGTGGACGCGCCGGACGGCCTCTACCGCAACCTGCTGGACGAGCACGGCGGCTCGGTGGAGGTGTTTGGGGGCATGGTCAGCGTGAAGGGCGCCCCGCTGGTGTTTGAGTGGTCAGTTTAAGGAGGCCGGCCCGAACCCGTGGGGCAGCAGCTCCTTCAGGGGCAGGGTGACGAACTGCCCGTCCCCCCGGGCCACCAGCACGGTGAGGCTTGGGGCGAACTCATAGAGCATCTGCCGGCAGGCTCCGCAGGGCCAGCAGTAGTCCTCCCCCCGACCCACCACAGCCAGCCGGACGAAGTCATCCCGATGCCCCTCGCTCACCGCCTTCACCAGGGCGGTGCGCTCGGCGCAAATGGTGGAGCCGTAGGCGGCGTTTTCCACGTTGCAGCCAGTGAACACCGTCCCGTCGGCGCACAGCAGGGCGGCCCCCACCGGAAAATGGGAGTAGGGGACATAGGAGCGGTCCAGCATGGTGAAGGCCAAGTCCACCAGAGCCTGATCGGTCATAAGAAAAACTCCTTCCTTACCTATTATATAATGTAGTCGGGAAAAGGGGCGGGATGGCGGCGCGGGCCTGTCCATCCTGCCCCCCCCGGCCCCATTATATCAGATTTTTTCGTCCGGGGGAAGGGGTCCAGGCCAGCGCCGGAAGTTGTTCGAGAGTTGTTCATATTTTTTCTGTTGCAATTCGTGTCGGTTTCTGCTATACTGTTATCTGCTTAACGCCGTGGGGCGGATTTTCTCTGGGGCGTCTGCACAGAATAATACCGATGCGGCCGGACAGATCAAAGGGTTCGGCGCGACTGAAGATAAAGGACGGATGAGAATGTTCGATAAGGGGAAACGGGAAGAACGTTACGAGAAGGAGAACGCCACATTTAACAAAATGCTCCTCTGGCTGGTGGGAGCCGTGGTGGTGGAGCTGATCATCCTGCTGGTGAAGCAGGCCTATGTCAATATGCGCCTGGGTGTTGGGCTGGCGATGGCACTGATGTACTTCTTCCAGGTGTTCTCCGTGCTGGGCGTGGTGCTCACTGTGGCCGGGATCGTCTGGGCGGTAGTCTGGCACAGAAAGGGGAAGGGCATCGTTCTTCCCTGCGCGTTGACGGCGGCGGCAGCGGGCCTGTGGGTTTTGGCCCTGTTCACCTACGTGCTGTCCGACGTGGGGCTGAACATCGTGATGATCCTGCCCGCCGTGGGGGCGGTGCTGATCGTGATCTTCTTCCTGTACCAGCGGGTGTTTTTCCTCAACGCCCTGGTGTCGGCGGGGGGGCTGATGGCCCTGTGGCTGCACCGGCAGTACTACGCCACCCATGACAGACTGATCACAGTCCTGTTTGTGGCGGGCTTTGTGGCCCTGGCCGCCGCCCTGGTGCTGACCTTTGTGCTGCGGGCCGGGGACGGCAAGCTGGGCGGCGTGCGGGTGATGCCCGCGGGTACCAACTATGTCATCACCTGGATCACCTGCGGGGTGACCGCGCTGACCATGGCGCTGACCTTGATCCTGGGCGTTTCGGCGGGGCTGTACCTGCTGTTTGCCCTGGTGGGCTGGGTGTTTATCCAGGCGGTGTTCTTCACCGTGAAGCTGATGTAAAAACAAAAAAGCGGCGAGCCGCCCTCGGGCGGCCCGCCGCAAACAGTGTTCAGGGCAAGGCGAACTGGATGGTTTGCCTTGCCCTGTTTTGCTCAGATGTCAATGGGCGTGCCCGTGTCCGAAGATCAGCAGCACTCCCAGGGCAAACCCCACCACCGTGGCCAAAATCGACCACTTGGATTTCCACTGGAGCGCCGCCTCGGGCAGCAGCTCAAAGAACACCACGTACAGCATGGCGCCTCCCGCCAGGGCCAGGGCGGCGGCCAGGGCGGTGGGGGCCTGGTTGCCGATAAAGTAGCCCAGTAGCGCCCCCGCCACCGTGGGCAGGCCGGACAGGGCGGCCACGGCGATGGCGCTGAAGGTCTTGGAGCCGTCGTGGAGGAGGGGGACGGCGATGCTCATGCCCTCGGGCAGGTTGTGCAGGCCGATGGTGACGGCGGCCAGGGTGCTGGCCAGGCAGATTCCCTGTACCGCCACCGTGGCCCCCACCGCCATGCCCACCGGAACGTTGTGCAGGGCCACCGCCGCTGCCAGCACGATGCCAGCGGTGTGCAGGTCGTGGTGGCCACAGGCGCAAGCGTGGGGGTGTTCAGCGTCCTCGTGGTGGGCGCTCTTATCGATCCAGCAGTTCAGCAAATAGGTGACCACAAAGCCCGCCACCAGCACCCCGGGCACCAGCAGCAGGGGGGCGGCGTCCCCCTCCAGGGCCTCCACCGCCTCGGGCACCATGTCCAGCGCCACGATGGACAGCATCAGCCCCGCGGTAAAGCTGAGCAGCAGGCTTGTCCCCCGGGGGGACTCCCGCTTGATCAGGGCGGCCAGCCCACCCCCCAGCGCCAGCCCGCCTACGCCGGTGGCGGCGGTGAGCAGCACGACGAATAAGACAGGGTTCATAGATTCGCGCTCCTATGATAAAAATAGGCCGGACAGGCCGCGGGGCCCGTCCGGCAGGGACTATCATATCACGACAGGGCGGGAAAGGCAAGGAAAAATATGAGAGCCGATGCGAATATAGGCTCTTACTGTTCCTCTCGAAACAGCTCCCGCAGGCCAATGATTAGCAAAAAGACCCCAAAGCATTTCCGCAGTGCCTCCACGTCCATACCGGTGGCGGCCCAGGCCGCCAGGGCGGAGCACGTCAGCCCCGCGCAGATGGCCGGGATCAGGGCCCGCCGCTCCACATAGCCGTTTTTGATGTGGGCGGGGAGGGCGGTGGCGGCGGCGGGGAGAAAATAGAGTAAGTTGATCCCCTGGGCCTGGGGCTGGGCCAGCCCGGTGAAGCTGGTCATATAGATCAGCAGCAGGGAGCCGCCCCCCACGCCCAGGCCGGACAGCACCCCAGTTGCCGCCCCCACCAGGGCGGCAACGAGCCAGTCAAGCATTCCGGTTCCCCCTTTCCCAATGTGCCATCACAGCAGGGCTTTCACCCCGCCGTACAGAATCAGCAGGGCAAAGCCCCGGCGCAGCCACACCATGGACAGCTTCCGGAACACTTTGCCGCCCACCAGTCCGCCTACCAGCCCGCCGGCCAGATAAGGCAGGGCGGCGGCCAAGTCCAGATCCCCCCGGAACCAGTAGATCCCGGCGGACAGGGCGCACAGCGGCGCGATAATTGCCACCGACGTGGCGAAGGCCTTCCGCTGATCCAGCCCGCACTTTCCCGCCAGCAGGGGCACCAGCACCATGCCGCCGCCTCCACCGAAAAAGCCGTTTACCACCCCTGCGGCGGCCCCGGCCAGGGCGAACCACAGGGCTTTGGAGTTCTGTTCCTTCAATGCGCATCACCTGTTTCCAGTATGCCGCCGCCGGGGGCGGGCTATTCAAGATTTTCCGCCAACCCCTTGACAGCTATTACGGATAGTGATATATTTATTACAGTAACCGTAAGAAAGGGGGGACGCGCCTTGCGAGATAACGCCAAGGGCGGCGCGCTCACCGAGGTGACCTTTTATATCCTGCTGGCCCTGCATAGGCCCCGGCACGGCTATGCCGTCATGCAGTTTGTGGAGGAGCGGACGGCCGGGCGGCTGACCCTGGGGGCGGGGACGCTGTACGGTGCCTTGAACGCCCTCCAGGAGAAGGGGTGGATCGCCCCCGTGGGGTCGGACGCCGGACGGAAAAAAGAGTTTGCCGTCACCCCCCTGGGCCGGGAGGTGGCGGCCCGGGAACTGGCGCGGCTGAAGGAGCTGGCAAGCACGGCGGAGAAGATTTTAGAGGAGGAGCGTAATGGAGAAGCGATACCGTTACTTCTGGAGCCTGCTGGGGGTCCAGGCCCGGTGGCTGGATAAGATGTCGGATCGAGGCCTGCGGCTGGTACGGACGGAAAAGCTGCTGTACGAGTTCGAGACCTGCGATCCGGGGGAATACCGCTACTGCGTGGAGTTTGTGGCCCACCTGTCCCGAGACAAGGCGGAGGACTACGCCCGCTTCCTGGAGGACTGCGGCTATCGGGTGTGGTTCAAGAACGTGAACCTGGACTGGAACGTGGGCAAGGTGGAGGCCCGCCCCTGGGCAGAGCCGGGGGGTCGCCTGGCCTCCAACGCCACTACCTACAACCGGGAGCTGCTGATTGTGGAGAAAAAGAACGACGGGAAGCCCTTCCAGCTCCACACCTCCAACGAGGACAAGGCGCGCTATTACCGGGCCCAGCGGAGGCCCGCCCTGTTCCTGCTGGCGGTGATGGCACCTCTGGCGGCGGTGCTGCGCTCTTGGCCGGCGGGGGTCTTCGCCGCGCTGGCACTGGCGATGCTGCTCCGGTATCAGCTCGCCCTGGCCAGACTGAAGCGGCAGGGCAGCCTGACGGAGTGAGCCGCGTCTCCGTTCTTTGACAGCTAAGGGGAAATGTCAAAAGCCCGTCTCTTGCGTCCTGGGGAAAAACCCGGTATAATGCTTTCCAACAGCCGGGGGAGGTTCGACAAAAAATGCCAAAGTCTACCAAAAACCAGATCATGAGCGCCTTGGCGGAGCTACTCCAGACCAAGCGCCTGGACGACATCACCGTCACGGAGTTGGTAGAGCGGTGCGGCATCTCCCGGCAGGCGTTCTACTATCACTTTTCCGATCTGTACGGCGTGGTGGACTACGGCATCCAGCAGCTGCTGGACGGGTTGGGTGTCACGGATCCGGAGCAGTGGCGGGAGCCGCTGGAGCAGGCGCTGACCCTGCTGCGGGAGAACCGGACGCTGGTGCTCAACGTATACCGGGCCTATGAGCGCAGCTATGTGGAGCATGATCTGCGCCGCTGGGCCGCCCCGCTGGTGGAGGCCCGCACCCGGTTGGCCGCCCAGAGGTACGCCGTGACAGAGGATCAGATCAGCTTCATGACCGAGCTGCTGACCCAGGCGTTGGCCAGCATTGTGTTGAGCTGGGTGGAGCGGGGGATGCCCTCCAGCGTCATCGAGCGGCTGGATGATTTCGACATTCTGGTGGGGGGCTGCCTGGACTATACCATGGAGCGGCTGGCCCAGAAAAACGGGAAATAGCGGGACAATTCGACAAAATTTTACATCGGCGCGGCCTTGTCAGACTTTTGACAGGGCCGCGTTTTCTGTCTATGGAAACCCGGGGGCGGGGGAGGTAAGATGGGCCTGAGCAGCGGGGAAGACCCCCGCGGAAAGGACGCGAGACAAATGAGTATGATGCACAGCGTAAAACGGGCGGGCTTCCGGGCGATGTACGGCTACCTGGACAAGGACCCTGACGCCAATATTCCCAGGCTGATGGACTGGGTGGATCGCTTTGCCGGCAACGGCCCCAACAGCTTCCCCGACCAGCGGGCCGCCTTCCGCAGGGTGATCCAGAACCCGGACAACAACTGGTATCGGCTGATCCGATCCATGTGGACGGACGTGGACGACGAGGTGCGCAAGACCTTCTTCGAGAACTTTATGCTCAACGGTAACCTCATCGGCTGGGGCATCCAGGAGGAGGCCCGGGAGCGGTACGGCTGCAACATCCCCTGGGCCATTCTGCTGGATCCCACCTCCGCCTGCAACCTGCACTGCACCGGCTGCTGGGCGGCGGAGTACGGCAACAAGCTGAACCTGACCTTCGACGAGATCGACGACATCATCACCCAGGGCAAACAGCTGGGCGTTTACATCTACATCTACACCGGCGGCGAGCCCATGGTGCGGAAGGACGACCTCATCGCCCTGTGCAACAAGCACAGCGACTGCGAGTTCCTGTGCTTCACCAACGCCACCCTCATTGACGAGGACTTCGCCGACCAGATGCTGCGGGTGAAAAATTTTGTCCCCGCCATCAGCGTGGAGGGCTTTGAGGAGGCCACCGACGGACGCCGGGGGGAGGGCGTGTTCCGGAAGGTGCGGAGGGCTATGGACATACTGAAGGCCCGGAAGCTGCCCTTCGGCACCTCCTGCTGCTACACCAGCGCCAATCTGGACTCCATCAGCTCGGAGGA
>ERZ808037.1078-NODE-1078-length-20054-cov-3.857736_pt1 | contig 20054 bp, 13 predicted proteins | sample MGYA00380190_ERZ808037 | MGnify/ENA primary metagenome ERZ808037 (study PRJEB31490, sample SAMN06133399) | mouse gut metagenome | isolation source: J9 | host: mice | place: China: Chengdu | collected 2015-05 ... | reverse complement strand
AATATAATGATGATGGTACTGTACATGACGCGGAGCATATACCAGAAGGGCTTCAGGCCTGAGTGCATGCTCTTCCCGGCCGTCCTGGCATGCATCACCGCCGGAATCTCCACCACCTTGAACTTGATCAGCAGCATCAGCACCAGCATGTTCGCGTCCGGATATTTGTCGTCAAAGTGATTGTACTTGGAATAATAAAGGAAAGCCTTCCGGCTCAGCCCCTGCAGTCCCGTGGTGGGATCTGAGATTCTCTCCCCTGTGACCAGGCGGATCATGCCCCTGAACAGGGAATATACTATCCTTTTCGGCCAGGAAACCGGAAAATCCGCGCTGTCCTTCCGGAACCTTGCCCCCAGCACGATGTCGGGATACCGTCCATCTTCATCTGCTTCTTTCAGCTTATTGTAGATGGCGGGAATGTTGCAAACATCGTGCTGTCCGTCTCCGTCCATCTGAATGACGTATTTGTATCCGCGTCTGACCGCATATTTGTACCCGGTCTGCAGCGCGCATCCGTATCCCATGTTGAACGCCTGGGATATCATGGGATACTGCATCTCCTTCACGATCCAGTTGGTGGAATCCGTGGACGCGTCATTGATGACGAGGATGTCCGCCACGGAGGACATTTCCAGCCCTTCCACCTGTTTCAGCACTCTTTGAATGTTCTGCCCTTCATTGTAGGCAGGTATGATGATCAGCAATTCTTTCTTCATATTTTAGTCCCGCATTAGCCCTCCTGAGACCAATCCCAACAGAGAACCTCCTGTTCTTCTCCTCCGGATGCTCTCAGGTGAGAAGCTCCAGCAGTTTCTGCAGCTCCTGCTCCTGCGCCATGTTCTTCCTTTCTGCTGCTCTTCCCAGCGATTTTCTCTTCTCTTCATCCTGAAGCAAGTCCTCGATGCTGTCAGCGATTCCCTCCGGCGTCAGCTGACAGAGGATGCCGTCCACCCCGTCTTCAATCTGTTCCCGGTTGCCGTTGCAGTCGGAGGCGATGACGGCACAGCCCAGCGTCTGCGCTTCCTGGATGGCGATGCTCTTGCCCTCGAACCGGGTGGCATGTACGTAGATGTCCGCCTGGGCATAATAGGGATAGGGATTCTCCACGGCCCCCAGGAGCACGAAATCCTCTTTCAGCCCAAGCGCCGCTATCTTTCTCTCCAGTGCTCTCCTCTGGTCGCCGTCCCCCAGCACATACCACCTGACCGCCCAACCCCTCTCCTTCAAGAGCTTCATGGCATCGATGGCGATGTCTATGGCTTTCTGGTAAGTCAGCCTCCCCACGGTCAGCAGCCGCTTCCCTTCAAATCCGTTGGAAACGCCCTCCCTTCCATCGGAAACGCCCTCCCTTCCGTTGGAAACATCCTTTGTTCCGTCGGAAAAGCCCCCCCTATCCTTGCTGCGGCGGCGGATGCCCTCCTGATCCACCAGGTTGTGGAATATCTCTGCCTTGTCCGCGTATTCCGGATACACAGCCAGGAAATGCTCCTTTACTTCCTGGGAGACCATGAAGATCCTCTCAAAACTGTCCCAGCAGTTCTGATCCATCTCCCTTGTGTACCCTGCGCTCTCATAGTCGATATGGATGAAAGCGCACTTCCTGGCGGCTTTCACATGATCCGCCACATAATAGGCAGAAGCGCCCTCCAGCCATGCCACTGCCAGGTCGAATTCCTCCTCAAAACGCCGGCTCCCGTCCGAGAGCATCCTCCACAGCAGCTTATCCGTCTGCAGCTTGCCGCGCCTGCCCATGGACCGGAAGCTTTTCACCATATCACGTACCTTTTTTACCTGTCCGCCGTTTCGAAAAAAAGCCCTGCAGACCGTTTTCATCATCCTCCCCTTCCCCTTGCGGGACAGGACGGAATGCTCATCGAAGGTATGGTTCCGCAGCCTGACATGGGAGGGCAGCTTTCCGATCATCTCCCCCTGCCCCATGATGACATAAAGGGAGATGTCGTTCTCAGAGCTTTTCAGAACCTTGAGCAGCTCCAGCAGCGCCGTCTCCGCCCCTGCCCGGCCCATGGTGTTAATCACGAACAGAATCTTTTTTCCCATAGGCTTCCTCTTGCTCCCTGGCCAGTTCCTCCAGTTCCAGCATCATGCGCTCGCTCTCCTGATTGAGCAGGGAAACCTGCATGGCCAGTTCCCTGTTCTTCAGGTTCAATTGGGAAATCACCAGGCTTTCCTGCACCTCCGTGAACAAAATCAGAGCGCCCACACAGAAAAAGGCAAGTCCCGTCCCCGGCGCCATCATAGTCGTCCATTCCGACAATACGGGAATGGCGCCCACCAGAATCATCACAATTCCAAGCAGCCCCCAGATCACGGCGTAATTGACCGCCAGTTTCTTGATGGAATGCGTCCAGAATCCGAATACGATAAGGATGACTCCCCCTACGACCAATCCGATTCTGATGATCGTTCCGTCCATTTTCTATCCCTCCTGTTCCATTTTATTTATGTTTCCTGACAACCCCCGTTCCCGCGGATGATTTTCCGTTTTACTTAGCCACAGGCATTTCTTCGGCCTTCTGTTCCGCTTTCGAATATACCTTAGCCGGCGGCTGGGTGCCCATGCCGGGCTTCAGCAGAGAGCCCTTGCAGAATATATGGGCATCCAGGTTCCGCTCTATGAACCGCAGCCTGAAGTAAGCGAAAGTCCAGCCGCTGAACGCCCCGATGACCACGCCGATACCATACCACAGCTCCGACAGATGGGTCGCCACGATGCTGCCCAGAAAAGTCACCAGGCAGAAAATCAACGATGTCATCATAGCCCCGGTCAGATCGTTAAAGTAATACAGAAAAATGATCTCCGAATACATCAAAAACAGGATAAAATATCCTGCCGCCAGACAAGGATAGATCCGCATGGTCAGGCTGGATATGCCGAACCCGGGCAGAAATACCACCGCCAGCAGATAGACCACGGAAGTGATGATGAACTGGATCCGCACCAGGTTCATCAGCTCTGCGGAAAGCTGCCGGAACATCTCCTTCTTAGCGCTGTCGATATCGGCCCCTTTGCCGCCTATGACCGACTCAGAATAGGCCTTGTACTTGTCATGGAAATACATCTCCACCCTTGTGATGAAGATGATGGTGGTGGAGATATTCGTGAACATGGCCAGGCATGTGGCCATGTCGTAAGGCTGGTTGCAGACGAAGGTCTTCACCACCACCAGCTTCATGTCCGTGTTCCAGAAGACGAAATTGTGGATATACAGCCCCAGGATGTAAAAGAAGTTCGCCACCACCAGCTTCCAGTATTTCCCGAAATACCGGAGCACCGATTTATAGCGGTTGCTGTTCTTGACGAAATACCGTTTCACGATTGCCAGCTCCAGGAACGCCGTGAGGAAGAACCCCGTCATCAGGGCGAAGAGCATGCTCTCCCTGATGCCCCATTTCATGACGAACCTCAGGAACAGAGAGAACAGGAAGGCCCACAGCATCCCGATAAAGAAAAACAGCGATATCTTCTGGTAATCCTTGGAGATGGACAGATAGATCATGGAATAGAACACCAGCACCAGCCCGATATAGCCGCAGTACCCTGTAAAGATATAGAAGACGTCCACCTTGCCCACGAAATGCTCCCACAGGCAGAAAGGGATTCCCAGCAGGCTGCTCAGGGAAATGTTCAGGAACAACCCGAAGAAGAAGCAGGGCCGGATATCCTCGTAGCGCTCCTCGTACACCACGTCCGACATGTACTTGGACAGCACCGAATTAAAGGGGGCGGCGGTCAGCAGGGCGAAGATGAAGATGTAGAGCACCGTACAGGAAAAAAGCTCCCTCTCCACAAATCCCAGCTGGTCGAACCCCAGGAAATGTCCCATCAGAAGAATGTTCAGGATGACCACCAGCATGGGGGTCACCGTGGACATGGAACTGTACGCAAATCCCGCCAGATGTGTGGTAAGCGTATTTTTTTCAAATATGTTATTTAACTTAATGCCAATACCAGCCATCCCTGTCGCCCTTTCTTTCAGACACTTTTCTCAACCGATCCGCCGCTTTCACTCTGCCTTGTCCTTCTTTCTGCTGCCGCATTCCAGCCAAATCCCAAGGCTATCCGCAAAATCTTCGTATATCTTCCGGTAGGTGGCCCGCATGTGTTCGATCCTATAAGCGGACATCACCCTTTTATAACCGCTCTCCCCCATTCTAAGCCGCATGGGTTCATTCCTCGCCATGTCCACCATGGCCTGGGCAATCTCTTCCACATTCATGATATGGGTCAGAATCCCTCCCGCCCCGAAATCATCCTTCTCTCCGTATATCAGGCCGGAACAGTTGCCCACGTCCGTGGCGATCACCGGCACATGAGCCGCGTAGCTCTCCAGAATGGTCAATGGCTGCCCCTCGCTGATGCTGGTCAGAATCGTCACGTCCATCCTGCCCAGATAATCCCTGATATTGATTCTGCCGGTGAAGACCACGTCCGTCAGGCCCAGGGCCTCCACCTGCTCATAGCATTCGTCTGCGTATTCCTTATCCTCGTCGCAGGGTCCCATGATCCAGAGCTTCAGCCTGGGCTCCCTCTCCTTGGCAAAGCTGAACGCCTGAATCATGGTCTTCACATCCTTGATCGGCGTCACCCGCAGGATGGCCCCGATGTTGAACTTTCCTTCATCCTCCTGCTGCTTGCCCGGAATGTTCTGCAGATGATCCACGGATACCCCGTTGGGAGTCACCATGGTCTTCTCCGCCGGACAGCCCAGCTCCATCTGCAGCTCCCTGGCATGCTCGTACAGGCTGGTAATCAGGTCTCCCTTCTCGTATGCCAGATCAGACATCTTGCGGAACTGCTCGATCCAGATGTTCTTATAAGCCCCCTTGACCCATTCCGCCCTCAGAAGCTCCTCCTCCCGCTCTCTGGTATAGATGCCGTGCTCCGAGATCAGAAGCCGCCCTCCGTAGAGGACTTTTCCCATGCTGCCCAACACCCCCGCGTAACCGGTGGCAACGCAGTGATACAGGTCGGCCCTGGGCAGCTTCATCTGCAGCGTGAACAGCAGGGGCAGATAGACCGACCGCATGGTCCAGAGGAAATCTGAAAAGACCAGCTGGCTGTAGTTTAAGTCGTAATATTCCCTGACGATCTTCAGGAAATCCTCCCCCATCAACAGTTTATCCAGGGAAATGCGCCTTTTCTGGAACAGCTCGAACAAAGTCTCCCAGTCCACCCGCTGATTCATTATCAGGCTCCGCAGAGCGGCGTATTCCTTTTTGTTCAGCCTGTGCTTCTGCCGTCCCTTCCTGTTCCAGTCCACATCCTGCAGATAAAGCTCATGGACTTCCGTCACATTCTCCGGCAGCTGATAGATGAATTTCCCGCTTTGACTCCTGGTGCTTATAATCGTCTGCAGGATGAATTCTACTTTAGGAAAAGACTGAATGAGTCCATGTACCCAGCTGGACACGCCGCCGGCCACATACGGATAACAGCCTTCCACTATTATGCAGACTCTCATTTCATCTCCTCTTTTCTATATATAGGAAGCAGATGCAGCCTCCTATAATCGAATGCGGCGCTAAGGAATGCGCCCTTATTTTCCGGGGGTACCTACCGATAAAATCTCTTATCGTTGGGTTCAAGCGTCAGAGTGACCTGGCTTTCCCTGGCTTCAATCAGGTACACGTCCTTCTCAAGCTCCTGCCAGCTCCCGCCCTCCATCTCCCGGATGGCTTCATTATGGGTCCGCAGTATGAACCATACAGGCCCGGTGACGCCCTCCACCTCCAGTCTGACGGTATCGTCCGCACGGCTGTCGCTGAAGTCCAGGGCAAGGAACCGGCGAATCCGCAGGTCGCATTCTGATGCGGTGGTTCCTTCAAAGGCCTGAAACTCCTTCCCATAGGTGCTGATCGTCGTGCCAAGCGCTTTGGAAAGCTCTTCCCAAGCGTCTTCGTCCGCCTCCGGGTAAGCTACCTTGGACATGTCAAAAGACATGCTGAAATACCCCAGGGCCGTCCCTATGCTCTTAACCAGGAAATTATCCTTATAGGTATACTTCAGCCCATCCCCCAATACCTTCTGGGCCGTCACATCCTCTGTCAGGAACCCAATGGTCTCTCGCGCATCATATCCCCTGACTACCGTCCTGACGGATGCGAGCATTTCCTCCTGTAAGGCCTCCTGTATCTCCTCTTCCGTCATATCTCCTGTATAAAAGGACGTGACATCATATCCGCCCAGGGCATCCCGGAAGAAATCATGGTCCTCCCGCAGCTTCTCCGCCACGGAAGTGTCGGATACGCTAAGCCCCCACAGGCCCACTTCCGCAAACTTCTCCTTGAATATCTTCAGATAATATTCCAGCTGCTTTCCGTCAGGAAGATTGTCGTCTGTGTAGTCATACTGGGGCGTCATCAGGCAGGTGGCCCTGAAGTCATGCTTCTCCAGCACCGCGGAGATATTGGGCCACAGCAGCTCCTGAAACACCTGTTTCACCGACCGGCTGTAGATCCGATTCATCTCTTCCGCATTTTCGTCCGCAAGGCTGGGATAACCCGCCAAAATGATGTTTTTGGCGTTCAGCACAGGATAGATCTCATAGGAGTGCATCTCCGCGGACATGGCGGACAGGATGCCCATTCCCTGCAGCCCCTCCATGAAGTCCCCGTTCACCGCAAAAACATAGGCTGTCCCAAAGCTTTTCCTCCACATTACAATAGGATAGTCATCCGCTTTCACAGAGGTTCCCTCCGGAATCCCTTTCATATAGACCTTGGTCCCCGAAGCCGGCAGATACCAGGGAAAAGTCCTTTCCCCGGGAAACGCCTCGCTTCCCGGCAGATACACATCCCCCTCAGGGCTTTCTTTCTCCAAATAGAGAGTCTCTCCTCCCAGCAGGAACCCTTCCCGCAGATAGAGTCCTGTCACCGTGGTCTCTTCCGCCTGCACTTTCCGGATGCCCAGCAGCTCCCGCGCCTGGCTGTTGCTTTCTATGACAGACACATCCGGGAGATTCCAGAACACCAGATGAATCCCGGTTTCCACATACTTCATCAGGGTATCTATACCCCTCCCGGATTCCCAGTCCACACAATCCGAATCGATTATCATCATTTCCGCAGCCCCGCTCCCGTCTCCCAGCGCTGACAGGGACGGATACTTCGCGATATCGCGCTTCGTGTATGTAACCCACTCCTCCGCTATCTGCACCTGCAGATCCGTCTCTTCGCCGATGCATATGACTTTGTCGCGGACTACGGTGGCCTTGCCTTCCGCGGAGGCTTCTGCGGACTGCCCGGCAGAATCTTCCTCCTCTGTATCCCCCGGGAGAAACATATTAATCTTAGAGGGGTAATTCTCCGCCGTCTCGGTATATTGGTTTACCGCGTAATCATTCCAGCTGTCCTTCACATTATTTATGCACATGCACAGAAAAAGCACTGTGGCCATCAATATGGTAATCGTAAAAAAATTCCGGCGCGATATCATGTCATCATCTCCTGTTTCAATCCGCTGCTGTCTCCCATGCCGAAGATGCCCTCCGATTCCCCGCTACTTATTATAGCCGTAATCTATCGCGAAATCATATAGATTGTATCTGTCCTGCCGCACGCGGTAGCATATGAACTCGTCCGTCTCGTAATACACTTCCATCTCATTGGGGTACAGCTCCCGAAACGCCTCCGCCCAATAATACATATGGGACATGGTGACCCACCGCTCCTCCTCTATGTACGGGAGGATTCCCCCGGATTTCGGCAGAGGGGTCTTAGCCCCCTCCCGGGACACCTTCTTCTCCGGCTTTATGGTATTGAGATAGTCCAGATACAGAATCGGCACCTTCTCAATAAAGAAATATACTGTGTCCGTGGGTATCGTGACCACAGTATTCTCTTTGATTTCCTCCTGATCCCGCAAGAATTCAATGGTCTCATAGTGATAGCCCTGGCCCCATGTCATCTGCTGCTCATCGTTGGCGGAACATATGGTCCAGGATGCGCCGTTACGGTTCTCCCGCAGAATGTTGGTGAGGCAGACAATCGCGTCATTGGATTCGTAGGCGCTGATGCAGGCCGGCTTCCTCAGACCTGTCAGAAACAGAACCACACAGGCGGCCGCCAGAGCAGCAAGCCCTCCGATATGTATCCCTTTCCTCTCCCGAAACAATAGATACATCACCGCATCCACGCAAAGGCTCCACACAATGGGAAGCCCGTATCCGATATAAACGGAATAACGTGAAACTTCCATCAATTGAGGGATTCCCAGCTTCTCTGCCGCCTGGAGGATACAGAGGGTCGCCATAAATATGCCCACAGAGACCAGCACTGCCCCATAATCGGGCTTTCGCAGAAGATACCACAATATTCCCAGCGCCAACAGCACGCCTACGCTTCCCAGCATGAATTCCGCCGCTGTTCTGCTGTCATTCGTGACATAGTACTGCACTTCCCCTGTCACGGCTTCCAGTTTCTCTCCCATATTTCCCCACAGCGTCTTTTGGGAGGTTCCTGAGCCTTTGCCGGAAGAATCCGTCTCCGTTTTCCCCGGGGCCTTGTCCCCGGATTCCTCCCCTCCGGCAGATATCATGTTCATCCCCCAGTACAGGGAGCCCTGCAGCGGCGTGCCTGTGACATAAGCCGCGGCCATGGGCAGCACGGCGATCAGCAGGCCTGTCACCCCCGCCAGCACCAGGCGCTTCAGATAGTTCCACCGAAAGCACCGGAAGCAGAATCCCACCGCCAGCCCCAAGCACAGCAGACCGGCCATTATGGTATCATAGAAATGAACGGTGAGGGTCAGGGATATGCCCACCGTGAAGAAAAGCAGCGAGAGGAACGCGCCTTTTGTGGCCTTTTTCTTTTTTCCGGCCACAGTGACGATATCCTTTTCCCTCAGGAAAGCGATTGCGAAGTATACCGCGGGCAGTAGAAATATCATCCCGTATTCCTGGGGCAGCGGCGCATAGTACCTGAAATAAGTGTACTGGTAGAAGATGTCCCACATAATATACGCCGTCACGCCCACGTACGGCGTATATCTGGACCTGCACACCAGCTTCAGGAAAGCCAAAAGCATCAGATGGATCATCAGCGTCTGAGACAGCGCGAAGACCCTCAGCACCACATAAGTGGGAATGGCGAACACTTCATGCAGATAATAAATCATACAGTGGAACCCGAAAGGATAGACGCCGTCCACGAAAATATGGTTGTCTCCCATATAATTGATCCAATAATTGTGCAGCACCATGTCGGAGGCGCAATAGCCGTACACATTCACCGCATTAATCCCGTACATATACAGGACCAGCCCTACGATTCCCAGGGTCAGCAGCGCGTCCGGCCACCGGGGCGCCAGCCATTCCCCCAGCCATCCGGCGGAAAGCTTCCGCACCCGGCTCCTTGCCCGCGCCCTCATAGTCCGGAAGCCTATCTCCCCCTCCAGGACTCCCCGCAGTCTGTCCGAACGCTTCTCCAGAATCGGCAGAAACGTCCCCTTATGCTTCACCGCCGCCACCGCGATAAAGGGAATCAGCGTCCCAAGGATCAATGTGGCGCGATGGGAGATGTGCAGAAGCTGTAGGATCAATACCAGGTTCATGCAGAAGAAATTGCCCGTCAGGGAATACGCCATGAACCTTGCGGAAGTCCTCAGCGCCGCAAGCTTTCTGCGCAGCAGAATCCACGGAAGCAGCAGCGTCACAGCAAAATACGCCGCCGATACCCCTATAATCTGAAAAACGGTAAGCATTGTCATTGACATATCATTTCCCGTGCCTTTCCGCCATTTTAACCGAAAATCCGAATCAGTTCCAACGTTTCGCTGTCTATCACCACATTGGATTTCTTCAGGTCGGTCAGAACCTGAAAAAAAGCAGCCTTATTCTGCCTTGCGAAATACAGCTTCAGCCTACAGGTGTAGGAGGGAAGCTCCTCCGGGAACCGCTCCGCCATCCTCCCGCACCATTTTTCGCAGTTTTCGTAATCCTTGACCTCCAGCGTGCGCAGACATACCTCCTCATACCGCCCCAGCGTGAGCTTGCCTTCCTCTTTCCCATAGAGCGATTCCGCCGCCCCCGCCAAAATGTCCACAAATTTCCGCTGCTCATGGGTTGAAAAAATGCGCTGTCTCAAAATGTTGTCCATATAGTCGAGAAGCATTTCCTCGCAGTCTGTCTGCCCGGCTTCCTCCTCACCCATCTGCTTCCACAGTCTCTGCACATAAATGCGGAATTTATTCAGTTCATCCGACAAAACCGCCGCCGCATAGTGGGAAGCCTCGGAGTCCTCGCTGTCCAGCGCCAGGGTGATGGAGGCCAGGCAGTTACGGATGTCCTCTTTGATCACATTCATCATCACCATGCGCAGATCCTTCTTCTCATTGACCAGGATGGCTTCCTCCAGAGGGACAATGTCGCGCTCCCGCTCCTCGTCTGCCTTCATGTGTGTCTTCACGCGGTCCTTGCTGAATATGACATCCGCCAGGTCCACCTCTTTCCAGAATACGACCAGATAGAATAAATGTCCCATGAAGAAAAACGCGGGGCCTATCACCGGGCACAGTATCATCACAAGAAAGCGGAGCAGGTAAGTACGCCTGTTGTCATACAGAATCTCGGCGTCTTCCTCCTTCGCCGCGGCATGGGCGGGCACAAGGAACAATATCCCCACCAGCAGATAGACCAGCGATACAATCAGGTTCACCGCAAGGATCATCAGGAAAATGCGTTCATCCCTCGCCAGATTCATACCATCGCCTCCTCCACACGGCACTCATAGCCGGCATTCCGGAAGCGCTCCACGATGCCGCTGATATTGTCCCTGTTGGTATTGGACAACAGGGCGAAGAGCCTGCCGCCTTTCAGCATGCCCAGGTAATCTGTCTGTCGCATGGAATTTCCCAGCGTACCGGCTACCTTCTCGTAGTTCTCCCCGTCGGTCAGGATCTCCAGCAGCACATACTCTGTCAGCCCCTTCTCTTTCGCGTCCGAGAAAGCTTTTGCCAAAAGGGTGAACGCGCCCTCGTCCAGCACATTCGTCCCCTCCACGTAACGGCGGTTGCGGAGCGCTTCCAGATAACGGTTGGCGCGCACCACGGCGTTCTGGATCAAAAATCCCACTATGGTCAGACGGTTCGCCTCCCCCAGCGTCATGCGCTCCCAGGGGATGCCCCACAGCATCAGAATCAATTGCATCTCGTCCTCGGAATACACGGCGCTGGCCATCATGGGCATGTCATCTTCCATCTTCCGGTTGATGTAGACCCGGTGTTCCCTCAATTCTCCGTACATCTCCTCCATCTTGGTATATTTGATGGAGTTGCCCATCTTCCGTGCCTCCGGCGATGTGGACGAGAACAGCCTGGCATAGTCCCTGTTGGCCACGGTATACACTGCCACGTCCCCGCAGTCCATCAGCTTCCCAAGGACCTGGGCCGCATAGAACAGCACTTCCTCCGGCCCGTACTGCTCCAGCGTGGAGGAAATCTCATAGATTTTCCCCAGGCTGTCCTTGTGGTTCACCACCTGCGTCTCGAAATTATGCTTCATCCTGACATTGCTGTCATTTATTTCCTCGATATCCGACAGTTGTCCGTGAAGATACTGTATCCGTGATTTCTTCTCATTCTGGATGAATTGCAGCTGATCCTTCAGATAGCCCACCACCAGCCCTACGATGAACAGCTGTGCCATCCACACATAGGTATTGTAATCCACCAGCACCTCAAAGCCGGTCCGCTCCCGCATCTGGCCGAAGATATAGCCAATCACCGCAAGGAACCCTGAGAAGACCGCCTGCTGCTGCCCATAGACCACCGCGAACAGCAGAACATAGAGCAGATAGAAATCCAGTCTTGCAAAATAATTGCTGCCTGCCGCCTGGCTGTTCAACAGAAAGAACGGGAAGAAGCATACCAGATTCTCAAGGAACGGAAAGACCGCTTTGAAGATCCTGCGGGCATTGTTCTTTGTCTTGACTGCCAGACCGCCTCCCGCGTCCTCCTCCGTGAGGAAAGAGGCGCTGTGGCGCTTCATGAAACGAACCACCGCTTTCACCGCCGTGTCATAAGGGTTGAATATCTTCCCGTTGAATTCCTGGGTAAACCGGCTGCCGCTTAAGTACAGGCATTGCTCCATTCCCACTGTGCTGTCCACCACTTCCACGCCGGAACCCAGTTCCTCCTGAACCAGCCTGGCAATCTCCGGCTCTCCTACCTCTTTCATGGAGGAAATATGATAAAGGGCGTGCTTCGGCGCTTCGGCGCAAATCAGCTCATAGATCTGCTCCACCGCGTCGTTCAGGTAGATCATGGAGAAAGTCCTCCGGCTATTGGCGGAAATCTTCCCGGTCTTCAGGCCCTCCAGGCACAGCCGGAAGCAAGGGTTGTCTTCTGTCTGCCCTTTCTCCGGCACCCAGTACAGATGGTCAAAGCGCAGTATCACCGTCTCCGTGCCCTGGGTCTTCCTGAAATTCGCACAGGTCTCCTCCCCCTGGGTCAGAGCCATGGCCCGGAATCCCTTGGGCACTGTAGGCTCGTCTTCCTCGATGCCGAAGGGATAAGCGCCGCTGAATACCTCCTGGGAAGAAAAATACAGGAAACGTCCTTTTTTCAGCACGCTATAGGCGGACAGGATATTCATGAGCGCCGTCATGTAGCGCACTCCCTCCTGCCTGGGCGTCTCCCAGTTGAAATTCGTATCGTAAGCCCCTGTAAACACCGTCACGTCAGGCTTTACGCTCTCCAGGATTTCCTTGATGCTTCCGCTGTCGTACGGGAAATTATATTTTTCAAATACACGATGATAGGAGAAGCGGTGCTCCTTCTGTCCCGTCAGCAGATAGACTCTATGGCCGTTCTTATTCAGTTTGTCAATCATTGCGTTCATCAGCACGCTGCCGCCGCCTACCAACAATACAACCATTTTTCTGCCCCTTTTTATGTATGGCTCCTATCTCTGCCGCCAGTTTTTTGTTTCTGTCATTTTTCTGTATGGATATGTCCTTCCAGAGCGCAGACTGCCCTCGGAGGAACGTACTATGTTCAAATAGTATTCTATGTAAAATTATATCGCTTCATGTCCAAAAGTCAAGATATAAACATTTCATCCACATCAGCAATCTTTTCAATCTTTAAAAATTCCTGTTGACTTTTCGAAGCAAATCACATATCATAAATATCAGCTAAGGAATCCGAGCAATTCCATAGGCGGCAAAAAACGAGATACCCCAGGGGCTGCATCCTCTGGGGTATCTCTATGCCGTTATGTATACGGTGGCTTATGCCGCGTTGTGCTGGTGCCGTTTGTAATATTTTGTGTCAAATTATAAGCATGGCATCCCCGAAGCTGAAAAAGCGGTACCTCTCCCTGACGGCCTCTTCATAGGCCCTCAGCACGTTCTCACGCCCCGCCAGCGCGGACACCAGCATGATCAGCGTAGACTCAGGCAGATGGAAATTCGTTATCAATGTATCCAACACTTTGAAACGGTATCCCGGATAGATGAAGATATCCGTGTCCCCGCTGCAGGGGCGGACTATGCCGCTCTCGTCGGCAGCACTCTCGATAGTCCGGCAGCTGGTGGTGCCCACGCAGACCACGCGCCCTCCCGCCGCCTTGACGCTGTTAATCAGCTCCGCCGTCTCCGGGGACACCTGGAAATGCTCCGAGTGCATGTGATGCTCCAGCACGTTCTCTTCCTTCACGGGCCGGAATGTCCCAAGGCCCACATGCAAAGTCACATAGGCAATCTTTATGCCCTTTTCCTCCAGCTGCCCCAGCAGCTCTTTCGTGAAATGGAGCCCCGCCGTAGGCGCCGCCGCAGACCCCTCGTACCTGGCGTAGACTGTCTGGTAGCGGTTCTTGTCCTGGAGCTTATGGGTGATGTAGGGCGGCAGGGGCATCTCCCCTAATCGGTCGAGCACCTCCTCGAAGATCCCCTCATAGGAAAAACGCACCAGTCGGTTGCCCTCCTCCACCGTCTCCAAAACCTCCGCTTTCAGCAGCCCGTCCCCGAAGGTCAGCCTCGTGCCGGGGCGGCATTTCTTCCCGGGGCGCACCAGCGTCTCCCACACATCGCCGCTTCTGCGCTTCAGCAAAAGCAGCTCCACATGGGCGCCGGTGCCCTCCCGCTCCCCCAGAAGCCTGGCGGGGATGACCTTGGTATCGTTCAGCACCAGGCAGTCCCCGGGATTCAGGAAATCAGCCACTTCCCGGAACACATGATGGGAAACTGCCCCGGTGTGCTTATCCAGCACCAGGAGCCTGGAGGAGGATCTCTCCTCCAGGGGATCCTGGGCTATCAGCTCCTGGGGCAGTTCAAAATAAAAATCAGATTTCAGCATTCCGCTGCCCATTACATCCCTGCTCCTTCCGCAAATGCGATGTAGCCGCGATAGGTCTCGTACACATCGGCCTTGCTGGTGGCCTCCCAGGGAGCGTGCATGTTCAGCACCGGCACGCCGCTGTCGATTACGTTCATACCGTACTCCGCCAGGATGTATGCGATGGTTCCGCCGCCGCCTACGTCCACCTTGCCCAGCTCCGCCGTCTGATAGACGATGCCTTTTTCGTCCATTATCTTGCGCAGATAGGCGATGTATTCCGCATTCGCGTCGTTGGAGCCGCTCTTGCCCCTGGAACCGGTGAACTTGTTGAAGACCATGCCCTTGCCCAGGAAGGCTGCGTTCTTCTTCTCAAAGCAGGAAGCGTAGGAGGGGTCGAAGCCTGCGCTGACATCGGAGGAAAGCATGCAGCAGTTTGCCAGGCATCTCCTCACGTTCAGCTCGCTGTACTCGCCGGTGAGATTCATCAGCTCCGCCACCGCGTTCTCGAAGAACCTGGAGTGCATGCCGGTGGCGCCTACGGAGCCTATTTCCTCCTTGTCCACCAGGATGCAGCAGAGGGTCTTCTTTATGGAAGGCTCTCCTTCCATTCTCCCTACGTCCAGCATGGCTCGCATGGAAGTGAAAGCGCAGACTCTGTCGTCCTGTCCGTAGCCCAGGATCATGCTGCGGTCGAAGCCGGCTTCCCTGGCCTTCCCGGCGGGTACGATTTCCAGCTCCGCGGAAAGGAAATCCTCCTCTTCCATATCATAGGACTCTTTCAAGATGTCAAGGATACTGGCTTTCACGGCCTCCTTGGCCTTTTCCTTGTTTTCGTCCTTCTCCTTCTCCTCTTTGGAAAGGACGATGGGCTTGCTGCCGACAATCAGATCCAGGGCTTCCCCTTCGATGACCTTGGCTGCTTTCTTCTCCATCTGCTCTCCCGCCAGATGAATCAACAGGTCGGACACGAAGAATACGGGGTCGTCTTCATTTTCGCCCACGTTCACTTCGATGGTAGTGCCGTCCTTCTTCACCACCACGCCGTGGAGGGCCAGGGGCAAGGCCACCCACTGATATTTCTTGACGCCGCCGTAGTAATGGGTGTCCAGATAGGCGAAGCCGCCGTCCTCATATAAGGGGTTCTGCTTCACATCCATCCTGGGGCTGTCGATGTGCGCGCCCAGAATGTTCATGCCCTCCGTCATGGGCTGCTCCCCAATCTGGAACATGACGATGGACTTGTTCATGCATACGCTGTAGACTTTGTCGCCTTTTTGCAGCTTCTTCCCCTCCGCTGTCAGGCTCTCCAGCTCCCGGTACCCCTCCGCCTCGATGGTGTTCACGATGGTGTCGATGCACTCCCGCTCGGTCTTGCCCTTGTCCAGGAACTCTCTGTACTCCTGGTTCAGCTTTTCCAGCTTCTCCAGATGTTCTGCGTCATAGGTCTCCCAAGTTACTTTTCTTTCCATTTTCTCTTCCTCTCCTACCTGTCGCGGAAGGTCCCGTTCCGCATCCGGCTTTTCTGTCGTGCCTGTGACATGCCTTCTCCTTCCGCTCTTTCTGCCGTGCCTGGGGCATGCCTTCTCTTTCCGCTCTTTCTGCTGTGCCTGGGGCATGCCTCTCTTTTCGTTCTTGCTGCTATGCCCATGGCGCGCTTTCTTCCGGCAGTTACAGTTCACGGACAGAGCCGGGACATAACGGACATTCCGCCATTTTCTTTCTTTGTGGACATATGCTGTCATGGGTACAAAAATACAACGCACATGACAATAACGGCTGTCTGGCTGTTCCATAGAGCCATCCGACCGCTTTCATGCCACGAACATGGATATTCTATCATATTCCGCGGTGCATGGCAACTACTTCTGCCATGTCTTCTTTCAATGGTCTTCTTTCAATCTCTTCTTTCCATTTTTCTTTCTATGATAATATCCGTAATTTTTATCTATAATTTTACAATTCTTCTGCATTATGTATAGTTAAGAACATTTTATCGTTACTGCCGCAATTCAATCCCCATCTGCTCCAATCCGTTCAGGATCTTCTTCATGACGGCATTCACATCATTGTCCTCCAGTGTCCTGTCCCTGGCCCGCAGGGTGATGGAGTAGGCCATGGACTTTGAATGGACTTGAAGCCTTTCCCAGCCTTTCCCGGACAATATCTATCCCTTGACACCCGGGTGAAAAAGCTCTATGATTAGGTATGATGAATTGCTGATATTTATTAAGGAAAGGAATGACATGACAATGATGGAACCAATCAGGAGGGAATTGGCAAGAGCGGCGAAAAAATGCAGACGCCTTGTCATCATGGTGGTGGCAGGCGCGCTTGCGCTGACCAGCATCAGTTACGTCCAGGCGGCTGGACGCGATGCCGGGGCAGGCGTAGAGGATGTCTTCGACGCATCCTATTATGCGGATAAATATCCGGATCTGCTGAAGGCCTTCGGTTATGACAGGAAGGCTCTGCTGAAGCATTTCATGACCTACGGGCTGTCGGAAGGCAGAACCATGAACGGCATGTTGGACATCGTGAAATACAGAGAGATGTATCCGGATCTCCAGGAAGCGTTCGGGGACGACTGGGATGCCTATGTGGAGCACTATCTTACTTATGGAGCCTTTGAACACAGGGACAACGGAACCGACTTTGACCCGGTGGATTACCTGAACAGGTACAGCGATCTCCAGGCGGCCTTCGGCTCGGATATACTGGCTGCTTACCGGCATTACGAAACATACGGAAAACAGGAAGGCAGGGAAGGCCGAAGCGAAGCTGCCGTAAGGGCGGCCCAGGAAGCAGCACCGGCAAAGCCCGAAGAAAAAGAGCCTTCGAAACAACCCGAAACTTCAGAGCCCTCAAGGGAAGATATCGTGATACAGAGCGTGGAGGTTGTGGGCAATGGCCGCATCAGGGTCGCCTTGAGCCGGAAGACGGAACAGCCTCTTGCGTTGGAGGCCTTCAGCATCCTATGCAACAGCGGCGGCTCCGATATGACGATTCTGTCCGTGTCCACGGATGATAACAGAATCTATGACCTGACCACCGCCTATTACAGGGATCAGGAGTACTATATCCAGATCACTCTGCCCGACGGCACGGTAATCTCAAAGGTCTTTGCCTATAGGACGGATTGCGCGCAGATTTCGGGCATCAGCGCTGTCCGCACAAGCGCCGGCGAAGCCAGGATCACTTATAATTCAGACGCTCCTGGTTATTTCTATTATCTTTTAAGTGAAAACGCACAGGCTTCGGTGAGGACGGCTTCCAGGGAGGCGGCTGAGCCCACAGAAGAGGAAATCCGAAACAATGGCGTCAGGACTCAGATGCGACAGCACGAGAACGCCTTTACCGTTTCCGGTCTGTCCGAGGGCACGCCATATACCATGTATTATGTAGCTGTCAATACAGAGGAAAAGGCGACATTGGTAAAAAGCCTTTCCATCGACGGCGAAGTCTATGAAGAAAAAGCCACCGCAATCAAGGGGTCTGAGGCTTTTAAGGAGAAGCAGCCAAACGGCGAGTATCTGTATGGGTTTGAAATTGAGCTGGAGACTGCGACCTTAGAGCCCCTGACGCTGGATCAGTTCGACATCAGCTGTCCGCTGAACCAGACGACCCTTGGAGAGGTCAGGACTTCGGACAACAGGATTTACCGCGTATATATGCCGAGGGGAACTGTTCCTAAAGGCAATAATACTTATACAATCCTAATCAACCTGAAGGATGGCACACAGCTGAAGGGGACCTGCTACCTTGACCTGCAGGCTCCCAGGGTCGACGCAAGGAGCATCGAGTGGGTAGATGGGGACACCATAAAGGTCACGGTCAACGCAGACGAAGCGGGAACCCTGTACTACACGGTCCAGGATCAGGTAGAGGGCGAAGGCACCATCGCAGCCAAGGATCCCTCGCAGATTTATGCCCGGGGTGCAAAGGTCTCCATAGGATACGGCCTGAATTATATAACGGTCAAGGGCGTAAAGGCGGGGCAATGGTTCTGCTACGCGTCGGAAGACGCAAGGGGCAACAGGGAAGATTTCTATAGCTATAAGCAGATTCCCGAATATACCGCCCCCGGTCCGGACGATACGGAAAAGCCGGCCATTACAGGCGTGACGGTTCTTAAGACTTCAGACAACGTGAAGCTTAAGGTAGTGTTCAACCAAAGCGTAATGGGGCTTTACGATAACAGCCAGACCCAGATCAGCGGACTGGGCGGAAGGCTGACCTATATGGCGGAGTACGGCTCTGAGGGAGATCTGATGGACAATGTGCTGACTCTTGTCGTGATGGATCCGTCCATTTCCCTGTCTGAGGGCAGCCATACCCTGACTATCGTATTTTACGACTCCACAACATTGACCTTTGATTTCACAGTATAAAACGGGCATAGATACAGACAGCCCATTTGGCGTCCATGGGGCTGCCGGGGAAATGAATGCGTTCCGTTTTCCCGGCAGCCCTTATTATTGGAGAGAAAAGTTTTGAAGACTATCCTGATCATCGACGACGATATGCATATCGGAAACATGCTGGAGGAGGCCCTTTCCCGGGAGGGCTACCGCGTCCTGAGGGCCTACTCCGGCACGGAAAGCCTGCTGCTTTTATCAAAGGAGAGGCCCGACCTGGTGCTGCTGGACCTGATGCTGCCGGGGCTGGACGGGGAGGAAGTGCTGCCCCGGATCAAGGGAATCCCTGTCATCATCGTCAGCGCCAAGATTGACGTCGACCACAAGGTAGACTTGCTGCTGGGTGGGGCCGTGGATTATGTCACGAAGCCTTTCCATCTGAAGGAGCTCCTGGCCAGGATTGCCGTACAGCTGCGGAGCGCTTCCTCCCTACAGGATTCCCCTCTGCTCTCCCACGGCGACCTAGCCCTGGACACTGCCACCCATATGGTGTCCGTGAGCGCCAGGGAGGTGCGGCTGACACGGACAGAATATGCCATTCTGAAGCTCCTGATGCAGCACCCCTCTCAGGTCATTACCAAATCCCAGTTCCTTGACTGCATCAGCCAGGACACCCCTGACTGTACGGAAAGCTCCCTGAAGATGCATATCAGCAACCTCCGCCGGAAGCTGCGGGATGTGGGCGGCAAAGACTACATTGAGGCCGTCTGGGGCATCGGCTTTAAGCTGCAGTCCATATGATTTTTACCGTTTCTTTACTGTTTTCTTTACCGCTTCCTTTATCATTGCCTGATAAAATGTTCCTATCACAGAGGGCAGCGATGTACCCATGAATGTTCTTCTTTATCGGAGCCAGACTCACGAGAGAAAAGTGCCGGAGATATAGCGGTAAATTGCATCGCTCGTGAGCATACATGGAACGCCCTGGATTCTATGGGCCTTGTCTCTTTGTCCACAGAATCCAGAACGGGAGCATCCCTACATTGCCCTCAGAAAGGTATGGTAATCAAATATGGACTATGTACTGCAGACAAATGCCCTGACGAAGCACTACGGGCATTTCAAGGCCTTAAACGGTCTGACCATGAACGTCCCCAAAGGCGCGATCTACGGCTTCGTAGGCAGGAACGGCGCCGGCAAGACCACTCTCATCCGCCTGATCTGCGGGCTCCAGAAGCCCACATCCGGCAATTATACTCTGTATGGCAGAAAGGACGACGATAAAGACATCGCGAAATCCCGCAGACGGATGGGAGCCGTGGTGGAGAGCCCCTCCATCTATCTGGATATGTCCGCCCGGGATAACCTGATCCAGCAATACCGCATCCTGGGCCTGCCCTCCC
>ERZ808037.1077-NODE-1077-length-20061-cov-4.094526_pt1 | contig 20061 bp, 16 predicted proteins | sample MGYA00380190_ERZ808037 | MGnify/ENA primary metagenome ERZ808037 (study PRJEB31490, sample SAMN06133399) | mouse gut metagenome | isolation source: J9 | host: mice | place: China: Chengdu | collected 2015-05 ... | reverse complement strand
CACACCTCCGTCTCCCGCTCATAAAAGCGCCCCTCCTTCGCCTCATCCCCGGCGCAGATTTTCCCGATATGCTCCCGCGCAAAATCTGCCACCTCCGAACCGAACTCCAGCTCCGTGTCAGACAGCACCGGCATTCCGATGGTAGGATCTAAAATATGTACGATGACGTGTTTGATCCTGATGTCCTCTTTGTTCATTCTACAATGTTCCTCCTATGTAGCATTATCTATATATGTAATTGCGAAACTCATCACAACCTTATGATAATTGTGCAAATAGCATAACCATAAGCAAACCCTTACTAATTATACTTCCCCACATAGTCCGTCCCGGTCTCGGTCTGCATTAAGTTTACATAATGTTGCGGTTCCTGCTCCATCAGAAGCATGGTGTGAAATGCCTCCAGCAGCATCTTATCCCCGTTGCTCTTCATCTGTGTGCGGTCCCTGTCAAGCTGCGCCTTGAAATGATCCATCTGCCACACCATGATATCCACCAGACTGTAGCCCGCCACCTTGTATTCACAGAGAAAATTCTCATGCTCCAGATAGTACAAAAACTCCTTCGACACGCCCTCCGATGCCACAAGCATCTCAAAAAAACGCGCCAGAAACGCCTCGTCCTCCCCGGCATAGTGGCACAGTGCTCTCGCCCACGCGTAGGCTCTCTCTTTTTCCTCCCTGTTCATTGCCTCTCCCTTTTCCTCTCTTTTTCTGATACTGACTAAGGAACTGTCCATTAATAACTTGTGCATTTGACTGGTTTCAATTTGCACTTATGAATGTATCTTGTTTTTTATACGCAAACTTGCTTCTACGTGCATAATCCAATGTCTTGAAAGTGGCATTTGTATCAGCCCCCGAATATCTTTACCACACCAATAATCAATAAGCCAGACCGCGTTTTCATCATTGCTTACCACATTTAACTCTTTCAGGCACTCTTTTCTCTCCTCTGATATTTTCTTTTTCAATTCCTCATAAGACAAACTGTTGAGTATTTTCTCGGTGCTGTCCTTTACCTCAAATATATAAGCATAAAGTTCTTTCAGGTTAAGTTGTTTTGAAAAGTCCGCAATCTGTCCTTTTACAAGTTCATTTCCTGTTGTGATGACAGGAGAATGGATCCGTTCCTGATAATTGCCTGAAAAAAACACCTGCTCGTTTTCTCTTATCAATGTATGCGCAACGATATCTTCAATACGAAAAATATGCCAAATAGAATATGCAATGGTTTTACTGTGATAACCGTCTGCATTGATGAAGGGAATTGCATCAAACTCTTCTCTGCGCAATTCTTCATGAAATGATAGTAAGGTTTCCATCAACTGATTTCGCAATTCAAATAATGTACCGATACCCGCTTCATAAGTATCTTTCTTTTTGATTTGCGTCTGCATTGTTTTATTCAGTTCAGACCATACCTTATTCATAATTAAGTATCCTCCGACAATCGTATTGTGCAGCGCTGATCTTTTCCCTGTCCGCCGCGGTATGTTCTTTTTCCATTATGTTCCACATAAAATGTCCTAAGTAACTTCGGGACGTGTTTTCTATGGCTCTCTTAGAACGAATCAACGATCTTTTATGGGGTCTTCCCCTGATACTCCTGCTTATGGGCACGCATATTTATTTCACCTGTAAGCTGCGCTTTCCCCAGAGAAACCTTTTTCGGGCGATCCGCCTCTCCCTGTTTCCCGCGGAAGATACGCCGAATCTCTCTCCCTTCTCGGCTCTCTCCACCACCCTTGCCGCTACCCTCGGCACGGGAAACATCATCGGCGTCTCCACCGCCGTCGCTCTTGGCGGTCCCGGCGCCATCTTTTGGTGCTGGATCACCGGGATTCTCGGGATGGCAACCGCCTACGGCGAATGCTACTTAAGCGTCCTCTACCGCCAGCAGAACAAAGACGGGCTCTATGTCGGCGGTCCGATGTACGTCTTAAAAAATGGTTTACATAACAAAAGGTTGGGCAGTCTGTATGCCGCATGCACACTGGCGGCTGCTTTCGGCGTGGGCTGTACCACGCAGGCAAACTCCGTCACACGAGCCACCACACTAAGTTTTGGGATTTCCCCCCATCCGGTAGGCATCGTGCTCGCCGTGATTACGGCTGCCGTTATCCTCGGCGGCATCCGCAGTATCGGAAACCTGTGCGAGCGCACCGTGCCTGCCATCACCTTCCTGTACCTGTTCGGCTGCGTGCTGCTCCTGTGTCTCTACCGCCACCAGCTTATCACCGCCGTGGTCTGGATTGTCAAAGACGCTTTCTCCTTTACAAGCCTTGCCGGGGGCGTGGCGGGCGCAGGTCTGCAGCGTGCCATGCGCTACGGCATCGCCAGAGGACTTTTCACCAACGAAGCGGGCATCGGCACATCCGCCATCGCCGCAGCCGCTTCCCACACCGAAGACCCGAAAGTACAGGCATATGTGTCCATGACAGCCGTTTTCTGGGACACGGTGGTGATGTGCCTGCTGACCGGGCTGGTAGTGGTCTGCAACATGCTCTATGACCCTGCCTCCACCGCCGGCGCCGCCGAGACAGACTTAACCGCCGCCGCTTTCGCACACCTCCCCTATGTGGGAAACGCGTTTCTCACCATCTCCCTGTGCGCCTTCGCCGTGACCACCCTCATCGGCTGGTCTTATTTCGGGGAGAAGGCTTCGGAATACCTTGCCGGAAACCGTGCCGTGCCGCTTTATAAGCTTGTCTACGTTATCATGATTTATCTGGGCGCCATCATTCCCATGCATCTCGTCTGGGAGTGCACCGACCTGATCAACGGGCTGATGGCGCTGCCCAACCTACTGGCGCTGTGGGCGCTGCGACGGGAGATCAAATCCTAAGCTTTAGAAGTGCTTTTCACTCTGTTCTCGTTGCGGAAATAGAGATAGAACCCCACACAAATCAGTGCGGACAGGAGCGATCCCAGCGGTGCCGCCCATCCCATCGGATAGAGGCTGTCTGGAAAATACACCCCCGCCAGATATGCCCCCGGTATGCGGATGAGGAGAATCGCCGTGATATTATGTAAAAAGGAGATACCCGCCTTCTGGTCCCCGCAGAAATACCCGCTGAAACAGAAGTGGACCGCCGCAAAGAGCGTGTCAAAGGAGTAGGAGCGCAGATAGGCGCAGCCCGCCGCCAGCACCGCCGCATCCTTTGTGAACAGCCCCACCAGCGTATGCGGCAGAAACTGGCTGTAGAGCGCGCAGAGCGCACCCCAGCTCATGGTGATAAGCAGACCGTAACCCAGAGACGCCCTCGCCCGCTCCGGCTTGTCCGCCCCCATATTCTGCGCCGTAATCGCGGAAATCGCGGAAAGAAATGCTGAGGGCACCAGAAACAGGAACCCTATCAGTTTCTCCACAATCCCTACCGCCGCCGAGACCACCAGCCCCCTGCTGTTGGCAATCACCGTAATCACGATAAACGCCACCTGAATCAGCCCGTCCTGACTGGCAATAGGCGCACCCACCTTGAGAATCTGGGAAATCACCTCCCGGTCCGCCCGGATATCCTGTCTCGTCACCTGAAAGCCCAGATTCCGTTTTTTCAGTACAAGCAAGGAAAAGACCACGCTCACCGCCTGTCCGAGAACCGTTCCCAAAGCCGCGCCCGCCGCGCCAAGTCCCATGCCGCCGATGAAAACAAAATCCAGCGCGATATTGACCACACATGCCACCGCCACAAAATACATGGGTCTTTTAGAGTCGCCCGCCCCGCGGAAAACGCTGCTAATTACATTATAAGCCGTGATAAACGGCACCCCCGCGAAACAGATGCCCAGATACAGTTTCGTCTCCTCCACCGCTTCCGCCGGCGTCAGCATAACGTTTGTTATTAAATTTGTGCAAAGCAGCAGCAAGGCGGTCAAAAACGCGGCAAATGCCGCAAAAAAGACGACTGCCGCGCCGACCGTTTTCGCCGCCGACCGCTCGTCCTTCGCGCCCACATATCTGCCAATCCGCACAGTAGCGCCCATGGCAAAGCCCACGATAATCACCGTGAGCATATGCATCACCTGACTGCCGATCGCCACCGCCGTCGTGGTCTGAGAGCCGTTGTACAGCCCCACCACGAACAAATCCGCCATACCGTAAAAGGTCTGCATAAAACATGCCAAAAGATACGGGAGCGCAAACCGTATCAGGTTTTTCCCTACGCTCCCCTCCGTCAGATTATTTTCTCTCATCCTCCGTACCTTACTTTCCGAAATACCCCGCTACTGTCTTTAAATGCTCGATTACGGGCAGATGCTGCGGACACACATTCTCACATTGCCCGCAGGCGATACAGTCTCCCGCCTTTCCAAAGGTACCCGTGAGACGGTCATAGTACTCTCCCTGCGGCGTCCAGCCCTTTCCTTCCGCTTCCTGCATCTCTGCGTTATAGAGAGAAAAATATTTCGGAATCGCGATATTCTTAGGACACCCGTCCGTACAGTAGGAGCAGCCCGTGCAGGGAATGGCAATATTGCCGTTGATCATCGCCGCCGCGCGGTACACCATGCGCTTCTCCTCCTCCGTAAGAGGCTTGAAGTCGCTCATATAACTGGTGTTATCTAAAAGCTGCTCCATATTGCTCATACCACTTAACACCATCTTTACATTGTCCAGACTTGCCGCAAAGCGGATCGCCCATGAGGGAACCGACATATTCGGGTCATGGTTTTTAAACATCTCCTCCACCGCTCCCGGCACTTTGGCAAGCGTGCCGCCCTTGACCGGCTCCATCACCCACACCGGCACGTCGTGCTTCGTCGCCACCTCATAGCAGAGCTTTGACTGGATCGCGCTGCTCTCCCAATCGAGATAATTGAGCTGGAGCTGCACGAACTCCATCTCCGGGTGCTCCGTCAGCACCTGATCCAGAAACTCCGCATTGTCATGGTAGGAAAAGCCCATATGCTTTACAAGCCCCTGCTTTTTCTTCTCCGCCAGCCAGTTAAAGCAGTCAAGCTCCGTATAAATCTTGTAATGCCCGAAACCAATATCGTGGAGCAGATAGTAGTCAAAAAACGTAACGCCTGTTTTTTTAAGCTGCGTTTCAAATATGTTATCCCGATCCGCCTTCGTCCGGATAAAGCTCGCATGCAGCTTGGTCGCCAGCGTATAACTGTCCCGCGGGTGTCTGTCCACCAGACACTCCTTCGCCGCGTTCTCGCTCTGAAACCCGCAGTACATCCACGCCGTATCGAAATAAGTAAAGCCCCTCTCGATAAACGTATCCACCATCTTCTTCGTCGTTTCCAAATCAATGCTCGCCGCATCGTTCGGATTATGTAACGGCAGCCGCATCAATCCGAAACCCAGTTTTTTCGTTTCCATATTTTATCTCCTCTTCTCTTTTCACTCTAGCCTAATGCCACATCTAAAATCATCATAATCACAAACCCGACCGCCACGCCCACGGTTCCGCTGTTGCTGTGCTCACCCGCTTGTGCCTCGGGAATCAGTTCCTCCACCACCACATAAATCATCGCACCCGCCGCAAAAGCCAGAAACACCGGCAGCGCCGAGACAATCTGCTCCGCCAGCAGAATCGTGATAAACGCACCGATAGGTTCCACGATGCCGGACAGCGCCCCATAGAGAAACGCCCGCCCTTTGGACACGCCCTCACCGCGCAGGGGCATAGAGATAATCGCGCCCTCCGGAAAATTCTGAATGGCAATACCGACCGCAAGGGCAAACGCACCCGCCATGGTAATGCCCGCGTCACCGATCAGCGCACCGGCAAAAGTTACGCCAACGGACATGCCCTCGGGAATGTTATGCAGCGTCACCGCAAGGACAAGCATCGTTGTTTTTTTTAAAGAGGTTTCCACGCCCTCCGGCTTCTCGCTCTCCAGATGCAGATGCGGAATCACACTGTCCAGCACGAGAAGAAACGCCATACCGCCCAGAAAGCCCCCGGCGGCAGGAATCCACGCAATCTGCCCCATCTCGCCCGCCATATCAATCGCCGGAATTAAGAGCGACCACACCGAGGCGGCGATCATAACCCCCGAAGCAAATCCGAGAAGTAGTCTCTCTATCTCCTTATGCATCCCCCGCATAAAAAATACCATCGCCGAGCCGAGGGTCGTTCCTAAAAAGGGAATCAATAATCCCGCAAGCAACTGCATATTCCGTCTGTCCTTCCTTATTTCACCTTTACTTTATATCTGACGGTAACAGGCTTCCCATTATCCGCCTGTTCCGTAAAATAGACCTGAAGCTGGAGGGAATAAGTCTTTCCCTTGACGGCGCGTCCCGTATCCGTCATGGTAAGCTTCCCCTTCCCCTCTTTATTATATACATAAGTAAAGACATCCGTGTTTCCCGCAAGAACCACTCTCTCTATTTCCGGCGTATCCGCGCCTTTTAATACCGCGTTCATGGCAAGCTCCACGGAATTATAAGAGCCGCTGTACATAAGGGCGGTCTGCGGCGCCGCACTCACCTTCACGCTGCCTTGTTTTACTTTAAATTTCACGGCAGGAGCCGAAATTTCCTCTGTCTCCCCGACTGCATTTCTTACAGTAAGAAGCGGTGTGACCGTATACTGATATTTCGTAACAAGTGTTTCATTTCGCTTGGCACGAAGCTCGAGCGTCTTTCCGTCATCGCTCCATCCCGCCCGAAACAGATGGGCGTCTCTGCCTGTCAGTTTAACCTCTCCGTTTTCCGGAATGACAAATTCACCGCCCACTGCCTTTAAGGAAGGCGTCAGCGTCATAAAACTGCCGTCCCTGTTCAGCACATCGATACTGCCTTTCGCTGTGAGCTTCACCGCCTTTTCCGGCGCCGTGTTCACGATTTTTAAGGTCAGCGGCGTTTTCCAGATTTTTCCGTCCTTCGCCGCCTGCACGATATATTTATAAGAGCCGGAAGCTGCCTCCTTGTTATTCAGCCGCACGAAAACCTGCGCGTCCTTCACGGAAAAGATCACCTGACCGTTCTGCACCAGCGCCTTCGCCCTAGCATCCTTCGCGTCACAGTATACGCTCACCCTGATGCCCTGTTCGGCGTTAATCATACCGCCGCTCTTCCATTTCACCGCCGTGGATGCCGCGTCATACCCCCGGTATGCAATGTCCGCGTTTAACTGCAGCGTTTTGTTTTCCAGCGCAATGGCAGGCTGCCCCATATTTACTTTGACCTGCAGCGTATAACTGATTTTCTCATTCCAGTTCTTTTCATCACTCAGAAGAATCTGCATTTTAAAGCTGTCCGCCTGATTCAGGTTTCTTCCGCTCAGAAGCAGACCGCCTTTTTCTCGATCCACCTCCACCTCATAATTTCCCTTTGCTTTCCCACTGCTCTTCTCCGCTTTCACGGACTGCCATGAAATCGCTTCCGGATTTTTTATGCCGAGCCACAGGGTCTGGATGCCCGCCTGCGGATACAACGTCGCCTTACTCGTCCCCCATATCATCTTAGGCACCTTTTTCTCCACACCTGCCGTAAAGGATACGGTGTACGACCCCTGCCAGCCTGAAAAGTAGAGCGTGAGCTTTCCCTTTTTGACGCTTTTTAATGTCGCGCCGTTCTCCGCCCTGATATAATAACAGCCGTCTCTTTTTTCTATGGTATAATCCGCCAATCCGGTACATTCTAACCGTGTCAGTATCTCGTCCGTATCGATCTGCAGCAGACTTTCGTCGTTTTTATAGAAGAGATTCAGCTTTCGCGCCTGCTTCACTTTATAGACCGGATTCTTCGACACCACCTTGACCGTAAGAGGCAGTTCGTAGGTCTTTCCTCCCGCCGCCGCGCGGATTTTCACCTTGTAGGTTCCCGTCTTCGTACCGCTCTTCGCCTTTATGATATAGCTGTCCGTCAGCGTCCCTTTCGCCAGCGTAAACCTCGCGCTATTAACATCGGATCCCATAATAGCGGGGCTTGTTATTTCATATGTTGTCCCCTCCGGACTTTTCGCCGGGTACAGGGATATACCCGTTCCTGCAGACTGTTTGAGATTCACCGTAACGCTCTCGGCGCTCAAGCCCGGTTCCGCGTCCCCTACCACCAGCCGGAGCGTCTTTGACGTTTTCGCCGCATCATTTCCGGTCAGCGTAATCTCCGCCGTGCCCGCCGCCTTGACGATCAGGGAGACCGTAAATCCGCTTTCCTCCGCCGCCGCCGACTTTACCGCCACGACCTTCGCGTTACTGCTCTTCGCCGTTATCTTTGTTGCCCCCGGCAGCGTCAGTGTAATTTTGCTGTTGACCTGACCTGGCTTCTCTGTCTGAAAAGCGGAGAGCAGACCCGTATATTTTTCCTCCGTCTGCCCTGTACCGCCAACGCGGGTAAACTCCTCCACCTCTTCTACCGTAAGCGTGCCGCCCGGCTCCTTTACGGTGAGCTTCACGCTGGCGTTGTAGGTTTTCTTTCCCAGCTTATAGCTTGCCTTTATCGTGGCAGTGCCCGCGCTTTTTGCCACAAGCTTCGCACTGCCCGCATTGACCGCCGTGAGTTTACCGCCGTCCGCCGCAGGCTCCACTGAAATCACGTCCGGCTTGCTGCTGCTCCAGCTGATATTTTTCTGCATTTCGCTTAAAATAGCATCCCGCTGCTTTTTATAACAATCGTTATCCTTATAACTTTCATTCTCATCAAGCTGTCTCAGCGCATCGACAGCGGAGTGGTTTACATAAACCTTCGTCTCCTGCCCTTTGGTCAGTACAGAACCTTCCTGTGCCTTTCCTTCCGGCATCCGCATCGTTACGGCAATCTTTTCCACCGTCAGGAAACGGACCTCCAGCAGCTGCTGTACAGGCATCACATGCGCGTCCGCCCCTTCCGGCTGATAAAGCGCCGCAAATTTCTTCGTCTTTTCCCCCGTAAACTGCGCAAGCGCCGTGTCCGGCTCCTTCCAGCTCCAGCCCGCAGGAAGCGTCACGTCCTTCAATGCCGTCTGCGTGTTCGTCAGGGCGATGGGACGCGGAAGCGCAATACCCACAAGGGAAGCCTCCTCCTGCACCGTCACCATACAGGATGCTTCCGCCTTCTTTCCGTCAGCGTCCGTCACCGGTTCGCCTGTTTCATTCACGATTACGGCGGAAAGCTTCGTTTCGCCCGCACCGACGGCGGTTACCGTAACCGTCTTCCCGCTGATCGTCGATGCCACTGTGTCCGGCTCTGTTTCCGTTCCTCCTTCTGTGTCTGTCCCTCCTTCCGTGTCCGACCCTTCTCCCGTGCCTGTCACATCTTTTACATCCGATACGGCATCCGTCTCAAATGCGGCAACCGTCGGGTCGGCGGACGTCCATCTCACATAATTCGCTTCCTGATTCACCCACTTGCTGTCCGCCGGCGTAAAGTATAACCGCAGCTGCCTGCTGCCGTATGACGCATTTCCCTCTGCATCTTTCTTGATGGTCAGCGTACATGCGCTCTCCCGCATCTCTATCTGCGGCAGCTTAGAATCCTCCACCGTCACCACACATTGCAGTACTGCCAGCCCGTTATCCACATCAGCCCAGAGCAGCGTCTCTCCCACTGACCGGGGCGTGACATTACCAAACGCATCCACAGCAGCTACATTTTCGTTTTCACTGATCCATTTGACCGTATCCGTGGCGGCACTCCCATTTTCGGCAGGGTCGCCGTCCATCACGACAAGCTGCCCCGGCTCGGCATTTATGGTCAGGTCAAAAGACAGACCGTATATCTTCGTCCCCGCATCGAAAGAAAGCTCCTTCCCATCGGCTTGCAGGGAATAATCCGACACCTTGACGGTGCATACATCCTGCACACCGTTTTTCGCCGTGGCGGAAATTTCCGTCGTCCCCACGCTCACAGCCGTGACTTTGCCGTTTTGGTCCACCGTGGCAACCGACTCATCCTTACTCTCCCAATTCAGCTCCTTGTCTCTGGCATTGCCGGGCTGTACCGTGGCAAACAGCGTCTCCTCCTGCTTTCCCTCCACATCTTTCAGCAGGTGGAGCGTGTCCTTATTTAACGTAACCCCCGTCACCTCCGCCGGTTCGTCCGCAAGAGAAAAGAAATCCACGTTATAGACAACTTTCGCGTCTGTTCCATCCTTCCACTTAATCCCTTTTACTTCCACTTGGAACTGGGAATTTTTGTTATAGGTTACATTATTGGGGCGAAAGACAATGCAGTTCGGCATCCCATAAGATTCAATGTTTACCCTGAATGCGCCGTCCGCCTTAGAGCCGGAAAAAGTCCAGCTCTTATTACTGTTCACGTCCCTAAGCGTCACGGTCACGTTCTGGAAGCTCGCCTTCCCATAGTCACTGCCAAGACTCAGCGTCCACGGCGTCCCTGAGCCGGTCATCAGCTCGATGGGCATATTCTGTGCGGGCCACGCCACATAGTCAGTGAGCGTCTGCCCTCCTCTGTCAAAGGCATACATCGCCGAATAGGAACCCACCGCGCCGAATCCGGTCTGCGTCATGGACGGGTTTAAAATCCATCGCCTATGCCCCACTGTGCTGATATTGTTGGCATCCCCGTCATACATCCAGCCATTTAACAGACTCTTTGCAATATTGTTATATCCCGCCGCAATATTACTGCTGCCACACCCTGCTTTTGCTGTTTCATAAAGCGCATCCGGAAAATTTTTAGGCTGTTCCGGCGTATGCGATAAATTCTTGTTTACATAATTTATCAGCGCGCCTGCCTGCGCTTTCTCCGTATAGTCCTCACTCAGCGTCACATCCGCCGGAACGCCCGCCACATAACGGATAAAGTTCAACAGATGTAACGCGTTTTCCAGACTTTCGTCCTTCAGATGCCCCGCATTGTACGGCGCCTTGACCGACGGCGTTACACTGTAGCTGTTTGAGACGCCCAGACTCCACGGATACGCCTTGTAACGCTCGATAATCTCCCCCACGCCAGGCGTCTGATGCACGCTTCCCGCTGCCGATTCCGCCGCATTAGACATACTGCGATAGGAAGAAGCCGCATATCCGTCCGCCTCCGTCATAGGGAGCGGTTCACCGAGCATCGGGCCGCCGTTCCAGTCCTCCGGAACCTGGCTTTCCTCTTCCTCTGTCGTATTTTCGGAAACCGTATTCTCCGATATGGTCGGCTCCTCTTCCCCGTCAGGCATTTCCTGCTCCGCTTTCGCCGGCGCATCCGTTTCTTCTCCGTCAGGCTGTTCCCCGTCTGCGGGCAGCGTTTCACCCTCCGTGTCAGGCGCGTTCGTCTCTCCGGGCGCGGGATTTTCTTCCTCTCCGGGCGTCTCCGTGCTACCCTGCTCCGGCTTTTCTCCCGCGTCAGGCTGCTCGCTCTCTCCGGGTGTCTCCGTGCCGTCCTGCTCCGCTTTTTCTTCCCCGTCAGCCTGCCCTCCCTCTCCGGGCGTCTCCGGTTCCACGAGTGCAGGCTTGTCCCCTTCTTCTGCCTTTTCCGTTTCCGCAGACACCTCCTGTATGACGGACTCCGACGCGCAGACCGTTCCCAGCGTCCCCTCGGTCCACAACATCCCCGCCAGCAGAATAGGCAGCATCCTTTTCCATTTCTTTCTATTTCCCATTCTTCGCATCATTTGCACGCGTTCCTCTTCTTTTTCCCGACTACCAAATCATAACTCTCCGCAATCATGCGCCTGATATCCTCATCCGGTATCGTACCGTCCAAAATCACCGTATTCCAGTGTTCTTTATTTTGATGATACCCCGGAATGACAGACTCGTAGGTCTGCCTCCAGAAATCGCGCCACGCCGGATCTACCTTAATGTTGATCCGTATGGAACCCTGATATTCGTAAGTCCACAAAAACGCCTTTTTATTCCTTTTGCACCGCACCAGCACCCAGTTGGTATCGTGAAACGGCATGTCCTGATACACGTCGGGAAACGTCATGCCATAGCGCAGCGCCTCTTCTCTTGTCGTCATGGTTGCCTCCATGTCAAAGCTTAGCTGTGGCTCAAATTCAGTCTACCGCCCCAGTGTTTCCAGTATACCACTTTCACAGGCGCATTTTCAACGACTTTTCCCACCATATAACTATTCAGCCTTCGGCTTCATAGTTACGGAATCCGACCTATTCCAGTTTTGCCTTCGGCAAAGAGGTCGGATTCTTCTCAGCCTTTACACGTTCTCACGGACCTTGCAGCAAGTGCAAAGTCCTGAGCTTCACTGTTACTTCCCCGCAAAATCACATTTTTCCAATACAGCGCAATCTGCCGCACAATTCCTTCAATTTTTATATTTCATCTTTACCGTCACACTTCTTCTATAGTATAGTGTTATTATACATACAATTCAGCGCCTGCCGTCTTCGCCGGCACACTGCTGAACAACGAAACAGGGGGATATACTTATGGACAAAAGTGCAGAAATCAGAAAACTGTGTCAGGAGAAGGAGATCCGCATGATCGACTTCAAAATGACCGACATCGACGGACGCTGGCGTCACATCACAATACCGGTGGAGCGGTTTGATGAGAACGTCTTCGTCTACGGAATCGGCTTCGACGGTTCCAACTACGGGTACGCGCCGGTTGAGAAGAGCGACATGGTCTTTTTGCCGGACCCCGATACCGCCTACGTGGATCCTTTTGCGGAAGTGCCCACGCTGACCATGTGCGGCAACGTCTGCGTGATCGGAAAGGGCGAGAACACACCCTTTGACCAGTACCCGAAAAATGTGAGCCTGCGCGCCATGGATTACATGAAAAAGACCGGCGTTGCGGACGAGATGGTGATCGGACCCGAGTTTGAATTTTATCTGTTCGACTCCGCCCGCTACGAAGTGTCGAAAAGACAGTGCGCTTACAGCATTGACACGAGACAGGCGGACTGGAACTGTAAGCTGGATACGCCCGGCAACAACGGCTACGAGGTGACCCACGGCGGTTACCACATCGCCGCGCCGCAGGATGTTGGCTACGACCTTAGAAGCCGCATGTGTGTGGAAATGGAAAACTGGGGCATCAAAGTGAAATACCACCACCACGAAGTCGGCGGTCCCGGTCAGATGGAGATCGAGGTGGAACTTGCCGATATGCCCACCATGGCGGACAACACCATGATCATCAAATATATCATCAAAAACATGGCGACGCGAGAAGGAAAGACAGCCACTTTCCTGCCCAAACCCATCTACAAGGAGGCTGGCAACGGGCTCCATGTACATATGCTTCTTAAGAAGGACGGCAGCCCTGTCTTCTACGACGAGAACGGCTACTCCGGCTTAAGCCAGACCGCCCATTACTTTATCGGCGGACTTCTCTCCCACATCGCGTCCCTGTGCGCCTTCACCAACCCTTCCACCAACTCTTTCAAGAGACTGGTACCCGGTTACGAGGCTCCCGTGACGGTGGGCTACGCCACATCCAACCGCAGCGCGGTCATCCGTATTCCCGCCTACGCGAAATCCCCGGAGACAAAGCGTTTCGAGCTGCGAAACCCTGACGCCACCGCCAATCCCTACTACGCCTACGCGGCGATCCTGATGGCGGGCTTGGACGGCATCGAAAAGAAAATCGATCCTGCGGCAAACGGCTGGGGTCCTTACGACTTTAACCTCTACACCCTCTCCCCGGAAGAGCAGAAAAAAATAAAAGGTCTGCCCAAATCGCTGGACGAGGCGCTGGACGCGCTGGAGAAGGATCATGATTATCTGACGAAGGACGGCGTGTTCCCGGAGCGGCTGATCGATGTGTGGATTGAGAGAAAGCGTGCAGAATCAAAAGAAGCCGGACAGATTCCTACGCCGGCGGAGTTTATGATGTATTATGACCTTTGAAAACAGTGGGGCGGAAATTCCGCCCCACTGTTTTTTACTCCGCGAACACTGTCTGCGCAATGTTTTTCTCCTCATCACACAACGCATTCAGTTCCTGCGTCATATCTTTGATCTTTCCCATATTGGCGGACTGCGCCTGCACAGCGTGGTCCATGCCCTCGATTTTGGAAAGTATATGTTCGATCGCCTGACGCATTTCATCCAGACTTCGGGAAATATGTTCGGACGTATCATTACAGGAAACCGCTAATTTACCTACCTCATCCGCAACTACGGCAAAGCCCCGTCCGGCTTCTCCCGCCCTTGCCGCTTCAATGGAGGCGTTCAGGGATAACAGGTTCGTCTGGGAAGCAATCTCCTGAATCAGTGAAATAATCTCAAGAGATTCTTTCACCTTCTCATTCACAGCGGCAGCCGCCTTTGTGATGCTGTCCTGCTTTTCATTCAGATCCTGCATATCCACTGTAGTGTCCGCAACCACCGCACTTATCTTATCAAGCCCTTCCGCAAGACTTTGGATGCTCCTTCCCATATCCGCTTCAAAAATCTCCCTGCTGCGCTTCTGTTCGGTTATATCCAGCGCCGTTGCCGCCAAAACAATCGGTTTGTGGGAAAAATCATATACTGCGGTGACCGTCATCTGAAACCAGCGGTAGCCGCCGTCTGCATGACGAATCTGAAACTCCTGCTGTAATGCCGGATGCTGCGTTCCCGACTTCACATAGTGCAAAATCGCCTCCATGACACGCCTTCTGTCTTGTTCATGAATCAAATTGGAATAAGAATCGGGCGAATTGGGAAAATCCTGCTCGGAATGAAACCCAAGCAGTCTCCGGAACTGCTCGGAATACCAGAAAGGATTTTCCGGGTTGGCGATATCGCCGTCAACCACATTCATACTCCATGATCCCTCATTGAGAATCGAGTCAATCGCGTCATGCCGCTTTGTGGAGACATCAAGCTCCGCGGCATTGTTGTGGGCGACTGTGATGTCCGTAATAATGCCGATAAACTCAAAGGGCTTTCCGCCGCGCCGCACGACCTCTCCCGCCATACGCATCCAGCGCAGCCCGCTATTCTTCGTCTCCAGCCGGTATTCCGCGTCAAACACTTTCTGCCCCGTGTTGTCCTTGATAGTGTCATAAAATTCCTTCATAACGCGGTCTTTATCCGGTGCATAAATCTTATCCGTCCATGCCTCCAAGGTATCTTCCAGCTCTCCGCGGTTCGTATAACCCGTAATCTCGCGAAACTCCTCCGTATACATAACGCGGCTGATCTCCAGACCATTCCCGAAATACATGGACCACATGCCAGAATGGTTTATTCGGTTCAGCATCGTCATGTTTTCTCTTGCATGGTTTAACAGCAGATTGGCACAGTTTAGCAAATCGTTGATCGCCTTCATTGTCTCAGGCGCTTCCTGCAGGATTTCCGGATTGGTAATCTCCTCAAATACGCCGACCTGAAAAGATTTCTGCATCTGTATTCCCAATTCCTGTGATAGCTGCCCCTGCCATTCATCCCGTTTCTTTTTCTTCCACATCACATTTCCCCCTCTCCAAATACGGCGCAAAGTTTCCCATATAGTCTTTTACATTCTGCGAATCCGCGAAACGCTCAATTGTGTTATGTAAAACTAGGATAAGTTTATCGTAACATACAGACACTGAAAGTCAATCCTTTTTATCGTTCCAGTCTCTTCTTTTTCCCATCAAAAAATATTGCTATAAGGGAACTTTTTTAGTACAGTAAATACAGATTAATATCTGCCACTTTTGCTTACAGGAGGAAAACAACATGAACGATATCCTGCAATTTCCCAGTAGAGAAGAATTTCGCAGCTGGCTTTCCGAAAACTGCCTCTCAACTGACGGCGTCTGGCTCTTATTTGGCAAATCGGGCGGTCCGAAAACCTTAAAAGCCGGAGAAGCCCTTGAGGAAGCGCTCTGTTTTGGCTAGATCGACGGGCAGATGCAGAGCATCGACGAGAAAAGCTATCAAAAATACTTTTCGCAGCGCCGAGAAAACAGCAAATGGTCTGAGAAAAACAAAGCGCTGGTCAAAGAACTGGAAGAACGCGGCATTATGACTGACTTTGGCAGAAAGAAAATCGAGGAGGCAAAACAGAACGGTCAGTGGGACAAGCCAAAACCCGCAGCGGTCACGGAGGAACAGATTGAAATGCTCTCCGCGCTGTTAAAAGAATACGAGCCTGCTTACAAGAATTTTCTGGCTATGTCCCCATCTGTTAAAAAGACTTACACGAAGGCGTACCTCGATGCAAAGACGGACGCCGGACGGGAAAAGCGGATTGCGTGGATGGTGGATCGGTTGAATCAGAATTTGAAGCCGATGTAGGGGTTTTGTGCGTCTTATTATCTCCCAATGTAATAATAGAAAAGACACTAAACATGCCCTGCTTTTTGAACATATCAGCACAGTTGAGTTGTAGCAGTTAGCGTATCAGAAACAGACAGACGAAAAACCGGAGCAGATATTTGCGTACATATCCGGGCATGAGGAACAAAATAATGTCAAAGGCAACCGTGTCCCTATGGGAAAGTCTCTATCCCTGCGGGGAAAACGGCGGCTGGGTTCATCTCAGAATCCTGTCCGAAACTGTTCTGTCGGATGCCGTCAGTCTGATTGAAGTGAAGAAAAACCGCCTAAAAGATGACGCAGGATGTCATCTTTTTTATGTTATTCTGTTACCATCTGGAAGGTAACGGGAATGAATCAAAAATTGTTTTCACAAAGCTTCATCTTTCTGCTAATCGGTCAAACTCTGTCCATGTTCGGAAACAATATCATACGATTTGCCATATCTCGTGTCTTCATCCTGTCAGGAATGCAGAAAGTCTGCCCGAAAAATATGCTCGGTCGGCTAATGGCTGTCTTCAACACACTCAATAGCCTAATGCTTCCAATCGGAATATGGCTGCATGGGATTCTCTATGAAACGTGGGAAAAAAAATCAACTTTTTATTCGGGATTATTGCAGTACTGACAATAGGGATGGCAACCCTTGGAAAACGGGTATATGCGCAGCTTCAAAACATAGAGAAATGAAAAATCGCAAAATTATGGCTATTCCCATAGAAAAATGTATGATATACTGTAAAAGCAAACAGTAATATAGAAGGACGATAAAGATGGCTGATACGGAACAAACAGTTATGACAAAGACAAATGATAATATGCAAGAAGCAAATATTGAATCAGTTCAATCTGATATAAAAAACTTGATATATGTTGTTCGTAATCAACAAGTTATGATAGACAGTGACTTAGCAATGCTGTATCAAGTAGAAACAAAAGTATTTAATCAATCAGTAAAACGGAATATAGCACGTTTCCCCGATAATTTTAGGTTTCAACTTAATAAAGATGAATTTGAATCTTTGAGGTCACAATCTGTGACCTCAAAGGAAGATATTAAAAAAGGCGGGCGAAGATATTTGCCATATGTTTTTACAGAACAAGGAATTGCAATGTTGTCGGCTGTCCTAAGAAGTGATACTGCAATTCAAATCAGTATTAACATTATGAATGCTTTTGTGGAAATGCGGCGTTTTATTTCTAATAACGCCTTGCTTTTTGAACATATCAGCACTATTGAGTTGCGACAGTTAGAGTATCAGAAACAGACAGACGAAAAATTAGATCAGATATTTGAGTACATATCCGAGCATGAGGAATCCCGTCAAAAAGTATTTTTTGACGGACAAATTTACGATTCGTTCAGTCTAATAGTCAATTTAATTCAAAAGGCAGAGAAAGAAATTACTCTGATAGACGGCTATGTCGATGTTGGAACATTGAATCTGCTTTCAAAGAAAAAGTCTAATGTTGCAGCAACTATTTATACGCAGGAACAGACACATCTAACGAAAGCCGATGTTGAGAAATTCAATTCACAATACCCGACATTGAAGATAAAATATACCAAAGTATTCCATGACAGGTTTTTGATTCTTGACCAAACAACAGCCTATCATGTAGGAGCGTCTTTGAAAGATGCAGGGATAAAATGTTTTGGCATTAATCTGATTCAAAATGCAGGCATTATTAAAGACATTCTGCAAAGGCTGGAACTGGAAACAGAGGGATGAGAACACCAGGCGTCCAAAAAAATATTGTTTTTATATCAAAGAGGAACAAAATAATGTCAAAGGTTCTATTTCTGGATATAGACGGTGTGCTCAATTCCAATTTCTGGAATGACAACCACCAGACCGAAATCAGCAACGGCACATTGATCGACGAGGAAAAAATCAAACTGTTGGCGCTTCTTGTAAAAGAGACAGGTGCGGAAATCATTCTTCATTCCGGCTGGCGTTTCTGGTTTGACGCCGAATGTAAACCGCTATGCATGGAAGCCGCGAAGCTGACGGCGTTATTGGCAAAGGAAAATCTGTATATCAGCGGGGTGACTCCTGATTTGACCACAGAAGAAATTAGAAATACAAAGAGGTTTAGTCTGGTAAAAGCCGATGAAATTCTTTTATGGATAAGTTTACATAACAGCCTCACAGAATGGGTGGTCCTCGACGATCTTGATCTGCACAATGAACAGATCAGACAGCATCAGGTGAAAACGGACCAGACAGTAGGGCTTACGCTTGCTGATGTAAGACAAGCTGTAAAAATTCTAAAAAGCTGACACAGGATGTCACCTTTTTTGTGTTATTCTGTTACCAATCGGTATACAAAAAGGAGAATCCCCATATGAATATCAAAAAGCAGCTTGAAATGAATTTAGGTGTCGCTGACGGCATCTACCTGAACGATGTGGAAATCGATCCGCTCACGATCCAGGCAATCATGATCAACGAAGTCGTCCCATCCGACCCCTTACAGGATTTTTACGGAGCTCCCGGCGCGGATTATCTAAAGACAACGATTCCCCTTTTTCAGAAAGCAGGAGCAGATGTTTCATCCATACAGGACATACTGCAGATGGGTATCTATATCACAAATGCCGTAAAAACTCCAAAGACGGAATATGCCATTGATAAGAGCAGTATGGAAAACAGTCTGCCCTATTTAGAAACAGAACTTTCTTTCTTCCCAAATGTAAAGGTTATTATGCTCATGGGTGATGTTGCAAAGAAAGCCTTCAACATGATTGCTAAAAAAGCAACCGGCAAAAATGCGATTCCCGCTGTTTCCACCTATAAATTGCGGAGCAGCGAAATCTACTATGAGGATATCCGTGTCATGCCTTCATACATAATGACAGGGGGAAACATTTTAATCGAAAAGTCAAAAGTAACAATGGCCGCCGGGGACATTGCCACGATGTTTAAAATCATCATGCAAAGCATCCTATAACAGATACGGCGCAAGCATGTCATTGATACAATCCCTGACCTCCCGCGCAATCTTTCCCGCCTGCGCCCTGCCGATTCCAATTTTATCCGCCACCGCCAGGATATCCTCCATTCCCGGGTTCACCCCGTTTCCGTTAACAGTCGTCGCATGCTCTCCGTTCAGTGAACTGCTGTAAGTAAGGTCGTACGCGGGCGCAAGGCGGTAACAGGCGTCCTGCTCGTCATACAGATAGGAAAAATTCTTGGAATGGTCGTCCCTGTTGTGGGCAAACACGTTAAAACACATAAGGCGGAACATTCTCAGCACTTCCGAGAAATCCTTCGTGATCTCCAACGTCAGTTTCATCAGGAGGTGATAGTCCAGATTGGGAATCCGATGGGATGTCTCCAGCAACGCGCTGACTGATATCATATGGACTTTGCTCTCCTGCCCGTCCGCATTCTTCCTGCGGTCGAAGCGTTTCGTGCCAAAGAAACCTGCACATTTCTCAGACGGAAACAGTCTGGTCTCCGCCATCTCAATGCCGCATGCCTTCGCGCACATGGAGTAATCGTACTCCTGTTTCCCGATATCCTTCGGATCGTCGTAGGAGGGAAACTTGATGATCCACTCTTCCCCGTCTATTGCCGTCAGAATTTTCGGGCGCGCGCCTCCGGAAGACCCGCCCAGCCGAAACAACTGGTCCAAGTCCTCTGTATATTCTGTCTTTAGTAACTTCTCGCACTCTCCGGCAATCCGGTCCAGCTCTACCACTGAAACATCCTCCTGCAAAGGAATCGCCGGACGATAGGAAAGCGCACCCATCCCGAAATCCCCCACAATGGCAAGCCGGTTCAGCATGCCGACTGCCGCAGGCTCAATCCTGTTTCTTAACATCAACCGGTCCACCAGAAACCGTCCCCACCCGTCGGGCAGGCTGTCCGCAAACACCCCGAACAGACCGTCAAAAGGATCGATACGCGGCACAAAAACCTTCTTTTCCAGAGGCAGAGAAAAAGGGCTGATGCAAA
>ERZ808037.1076-NODE-1076-length-20070-cov-8.738809_pt1 | contig 20070 bp, 15 predicted proteins | sample MGYA00380190_ERZ808037 | MGnify/ENA primary metagenome ERZ808037 (study PRJEB31490, sample SAMN06133399) | mouse gut metagenome | isolation source: J9 | host: mice | place: China: Chengdu | collected 2015-05 ... | reverse complement strand
CCTCATGTGGCCGCCCGATAATTTGTGCCCTTAGCCATGGGATAAAAATCGTATGTTTTTATCCCGAACTCGCGTTAATAATATTTACATTATTTTCGATTCATGCGTGGTATCTCGGCGAAAATTTGATTAAGGTCATCACATTTGACTTGCTCAAGCCTCGTCGAGCTAAAGGCTTAACCGCGTAACTATTCAGCAAATCGGCAATAGAAGTTAGCTTGGTTGATAATTCAACTTAATCAACTGGATAGCATAAAATCGTTTTCTTTGTATTTGCGAAACGGCAGGTTAACGATAATTCGACTTTGACCGGTCTATTGTCCGAACTTCAATCGTTGAGAAAAACGGTTGATTTCCCGTATGCCGAAAATCGTTCGCTTAACCACAATATCGACAAACTGCTGAAACGCAAACACAAGGTCGAACAGAAAATATCCGTAGACTGCTGTTCGGACACCGGCACCGATGCCTTCCACGCACTACACACTATCGCCAACACGGTCTGGAAAAACGGACAAAACCCTCTTTATGCAATATTTGAACGTTTAAGCGTTCACTAAGGGAACGTTTAAACGGGATTTTTATTATTGGAGGTGGTTATTTTCGGGGGAGGGTCAGGTAGTGGTGACGGGTGGAGGCCGGGAGTTGTTCGATGGCGTAGCGGAGCATTGTGCGGGGCATCGTGGGCGTGTGGAGGTCGAGGAAGGCGAGGAGCTCAGGGAGGCCGCCGTGCTTGCCGACTTCGCGGAGCATCCATCCGGTGGCTTTGTGGATGAGGTCGTGGGGATGGTTGAGAAGGCGCTCGGCGATGCGGAGCGTGGGGTCGTAGATGCCCGCGCGGATTAGGCGCCAGTTGGCGACGACCCCTACCCTCTGATGCCAGAGCCGGCCGTCCATGGCGGCGAGCTGGTCGAGGAGGGGTATTTCGTCGGGGTTGAATGTGAGCCAGTCGCCGAGGATTTTCGGGGCTACCATGTCGACGAGGTCCCAGTTGTTTCCGCGGTCGATGACTGAAAGGTAATAGTCGACGACCATCCGGAGCCCGCGGAAGTCGCGGCGCTTCTTAAGGCGGTTGTATATCTCGATAAGCAGGAAGAATCCGGCGAGGCGCAACTCATGGTACTCGGAATCGAGGAGTGGCTGGATGTCGGAAAGCTCCACGCGGCGCTTGTATTCCTGAGTCAGGGCACGCGTGAGAGGCACACGCACCCCGAGAAAGCGGTCGCCCTCGCCGTACTGGCCGGGGGCGGTCTTGAAGAAGCGCATGAGATGCCGTGCCTCGGCCTCGTCGGCCATGGCCCGCATGCGTCCCGTTATGTCGTCGGATATGCTCATTTTTTTATCAGAAAGCCATACGGACACGGGCGGCGATTGAGTCGGCCACCACAGAGGAGGGGACGGAATCGGGGAGCGCGACGGGAGTGGCCGGGGCGGGCGCGGGGGCCACGGGCACTGCAGGCGCTGGCGCCACGGGAGCCGGGACGGCCGCAGAGGGCGCGGTGGGTGCAGGAGCCGGGGGAGCGGGGACGGGAGCGGGAGGTTCCGGGGCAGCGGGAGGTTCCGGGGCAGCGGGAGGTTCCGGGGCAGCCGGAGTTGAGTTTGTATTTTCGGGGCGGACGCGCCATGGCGCGTCCCTACCCGCGTCACGAGATTTTTTGCCGGGGACTCTGCCGGAGGAGTGGTAGTGTGTGGCGTAGTAGTTTTCGTCGAGGCTACTGGCTATAACTCCGCGGGAGGAGGAGGCATGGATGAAGATGCCTTCGTCGACGTATAAGCCTACGTGGCTTACTCGACCCCTACCCTTTGCGGAGGAGAAAAATACGAGGTCGCCGGCCTGAAGTTCGTTGCGTTTGAGGGGAGTGCAGAATTTCTGCTGTTCGGCGGAATTGCGGGGAATTTTAAGCCCGAGAACGCTATGGTAGACCGTCATGGTGAGCCCCGAGCAGTCGGTTCCTTTGCCTTTTTCCGTGCCTCCGTAGCGGTAAGGGGTTCCGAGCCAGCGCTTGGCCTCGGCCACGAGGTCGTTGTCGGACTTCTCGACTATCCTGACTTTCTCGTCGGAGCTTTTTCCGGGGCGCGGTTTCTCGGTTTTGGAGTAAGGAGGACGGGAGGATTTGCGGGAGCTTTTGCATCCTCCGGCAAGGAGCAGGAGGGCACAGAGGAGAGCGGCGAGGAGGCGGGAGAGAGGACCGGAGGACATGGAGAGGGATTTGATTATACTCCGAAAGGCCGCGCTGAAGCTTGGACGAGCCTCGCGCGCGGCCTTGGGATGGGTGAGGTTAACATCAGGACAAAAGCAGGAAATTCGACCGTTCGGGACAATCAATATTCAGATTCACCCGGTCCGGGCGGACGCGACATGGCGCGTCCCTACACGTTGCTGATGTTTAATATTTTGTATATTAATTATTTTCTTCTTCTACGAGAGCGGGGTCGATGAGAATGCGACCGCAGTATTCGCAGACGATTACCTTCTTGTGCATGCGGATTTCAATCTGACGCTGCGGGGGGATGCGGTTGAAACAGCCGCCGCAGGCGCTGCGGTCGACCGTGACGATGCCGAGACCGTTGCGGGCGTTGCTGCGGATGCGCTTGAAGGCCTTGAGAGTACGCTCGTCGACAAACTCCTCGAGGGCCTTTGCCTGAATGAGGAGTTTTTCCTCCTCGGCACGGGTCTCAGTGACGATTGTCTCGAGAGCGGCTTTCTTTTCGTTGAGGATGTGCATCTGGTCGGCGATTTCCTCTTCGGTGCGCTTGATATCGGCCTCGCGGTTCTCGATGGCGCGCTCGGTCTCGTTGATATTCTTCTCGGCGAGGGTAATCTGAAGAGATTCGTATTCCACCTCCTTTGTGAGGGAATCGAATTCATGGTTGTTGCGGACGTTGTCGAGCTGTTCCTTGTAGCGTGCGATGAGCTGCTGCTTCTGCTCGATTTTCCCCTTCAGGGCGACAAGGCGAGCGCGGAGCTCGGAGATTTCGCCCTGATAGTTGGCCACACGGCGGTTGAGACCGATGACAGTGTCGTCGAGTTTTTTCACCTCTTCGGGGAGCTCGCCACGGACCTGATGGATACGGTCGATCTGAGTGAGCAGACTCTGGAGGCTGTAGAGCTTCTTGAGGCGTTCCTCGACGCTGATAGGAGCGTCGGTTTTCTTTTCAGTTGCCATATTATGATATTACAGATAGTTTACGGGATTTTTTTCCAACTCCGACTTATAGACTGCAAAGTTAGGAATTTTTTTTGTAAGAAGGCGATAGAAAATGTCTTTTGTGCAAATTTCACTTTCGAAGTGTCCGACGTCCATGAGGCAAATTTCAGGATTGAAGTCGCCGAAATCGTGGTAGCGGATGTCGGCTGTGACGTAGACGTCGGCTCCCGCACGGACGGCATTGGGTATGAATTCGCCGCCGGAACCGCCGCATAGGGCCACAACGCGCACCGGAGCATCGGGGTTGACGCCGGAGGAGATGCGGAGGCGCTTGACTCCGAAAGTCCGCTTGACCTTTTCGGCGAAAGCGCTCATGGGGATTCCGTCGCCGTCGGTAACTCGGGCCACTACTCCGAGGCCGAGAGTCGCGGAGGAATCCTCGAGGCGGGAGACGTGAAGCTCGATTCGGCTCCCGAGGGCAAGGCCGTCGAGGGCGCTGAGGGCGTTGCGGAGCTCCCAGTCGGGGACGCTTACACTGACGAGAGCGCGTGGCTCGACCTCCGTTTCCCAGTCGAGGGAGTCGGCGTCGCGGTTTTCACCGAGCGACTGGCGCGAGGCGGGGACCGTGACGGTCGAGGCACATCCGCAGTCGAGGAGTGCGAGCCGGGCATCGTCGGCGTTTTCCTCCGGGACTGAAGCCTCAAGGCGCACGCTGCGCGAGGCCTTCGGGTCGAGCACGGCGACGGGACGAAGCCCGAGCATGCGGGCCATCTCATAGGAAACACCTCCGAGAGCGGAATCGAGTGCCGTATGGGTGGAGTAGACGGCGACACCGGCGCGAATTGCCGCGAGGACTGTGCGTCCGACGGCGGTGGCGGGGCTTATGCGCTTGAGTCCCTTGAAAATCAGAGGATGGTGGGACACGACGAGATTGCATCCGCGGTCAACGGCCTCGGCAATAACGGCTTCGGTGACATCGAGACAGAGGAGCGCTCCCGAACATTCGTCCATGGGATTGCCGATCTGGAGCCCGGTATTGTCCCAGGACTCCTGAAGCGCCGGAGGTGCGAAATTCTCGAGGACCGAAATGACGGCACGGATACGCATCGCAGGTTTCTATCGCTTATCGGGGATTATTACTTCTTGTCTTCGGGAATCTCCACCTTGAGGCAGAGTTCGTCGAGCTGCTTGTCGTCGAGAGCGGCGGGGGCGTCGAGCATGACGTCGCGTCCGCTGTTGTTCTTCGGGAAGGCGATGCAGTCGCGGATGGAATCGAGGCCGGCGAAGAGCGATACCCAGCGGTCGAGGCCGTAGGCGAGGCCGCCGTGAGGGGGCGCGCCGAACTTGAAGGCGTTCATGAGGAAGCCGAACTGCTCCTGGGCCTTCTCGGGAGTGAAGCCGAGTATTTCGAACATCTTGGCCTGAAGCTTGCTGTCGTGGATACGGATTGAGCCGCCGCCGACTTCAACGCCGTTGACGACCATGTCGTAGGCATCGGCGCGTACAGCCGCGGGATTGGTGTCGAGCAGAGGAATGTCCTCGTCCTTGGGATGGGTGAAGGGATGGTGCATGGCCATGAGGCGGCCTTCCTCGTCGCTCCATTCAAACATGGGGAAGTCGACAACCCAGAGGCATGCGAACTTGTTCTTGTCGCGGAGGCCGAGCTGGCGACCCATCTCGAGACGAAGCTCGCAGAGCTGCTTGCGGGTCTTCATGGCATCGTCGCCGCTGAGGATGAGTATGAGGTCGCCGGGTTCGGCGTTCATCGCGGCCTTGAGCTCCTGAAGTTTTTCCTGAGAGTAGAACTTGTCGACGGAGCTCTTGACAGTCCCGTCAGGCTCGACGCGGGCGTATACCATGCCCTTGGCGCCGATCTGGGGACGCTTGACGTATTCCGTGAGAGCGTCGAGCTGCTTGCGGGTGTAGTGCGCGGCACCCTTGGCGCAGATACCGCCGATATATGCGGCATTGTCGAACACGCTGAAGCCGGAGCCTTTGAGGACATCCATGAGTTCGACAAAACGCATGTCGAAGCGGAGGTCGGGCTTGTCGCTGCCGTAGTACTTCATGGCATCGGCCCAGGACATGCGGAGGAAGGGCTCGTTGAGCTCCACGCCGCGGAGTTCCCTGAAGAGGTGCTTTGCCATTCCCTCGAAGGTGCTGATGACGTCTTCCTGCTCGACGAAGCTCATCTCGCAGTCAATCTGAGTGAACTCGGGCTGACGGTCGGCGCGGAGGTCCTCGTCGCGGAAGCATTTCACAATCTGGAAATAGCGGTCCATGCCGCTGACCATGAGGAGCTGCTTGAGGGTCTGCGGCGACTGGGGAAGGGCGTAGAACTGCCCGGGGTTCATGCGGGAAGGCACGACGAAGTCGCGGGCTCCCTCGGGAGTCGAGCCTACGAGCATGGGAGTCTCGATTTCGAGGAAACCCTTTGAGTCGAGATAACGGCGGACTTCCATGGTCATGCGGTGGCGGAGCTCGAGGTTCCTGCGCACGCAGGCACGGCGGAGGTCGAGGTAGCGGTAACGCATACGGAGGTCGTCGCCGCCGTCGGTGTCGTCCTCGATGGTGAAGGGGGGAACTTCCGAGGGGTTGAGCACCTTCAGGGAGTCGACGATAATCTCAATGTCGCCGGTAGGGAGCTGGGGATTCTTGCTTGTACGCTCGGCGACGGTGCCGGTTGCCTGAACGACGAACTCGCGTCCGAGATGGTTGGAAAGCTCGGTGAGCGCGGGGTCGTTTTCGACGTTAAACACGAGCTGGGTAATACCGTAGCGGTCGCGGAGGTCGACGAAAGTCATTCCGCCCATCTTTCGCGCGCGCTGGACCCATCCGGAGAGAACGACCTTCCGGCCGACATCACTGATGCGGAGCTCTCCGCACGTATTGGTTCTATACATATATCGTGATTAGAAAGATTAATTCAATGGTAAAAGGCTTGTATGGCACAATGGTCCATTCAACCCACAAAATTACAAAATCCGCTACGAAAAGTCAAGAAAATGGCAAAAAAATTCGCCCGGGCCTTTGGGGTCCGGGCGAAATGAAGTCGAAAGACTTGCTCTTACTTCTTCACGAGAGTGAGTGTGAAGGGAGCGTGAGCGAGGTCGAGGGTTACGTCGTAGGTGCCGGCGGGAGCGGAGAGGTTGGCTCCGTTGTGTACGAGGCAGTTCACGTCGCCGCCGAGGTTGTAGTCCCAGTTGTCGTTCATGCGGATCTTGTATTCGCCGTCGAGTGTGACGGTGCCGGTCCAGGTCATGAAGTCAGCGGAGGGCGTGAGGTTGTCCTGACGTGCCCAGTCGTTGTGGTTGCCGATGAGACCGAGGCTTGTGATGACCTCGCGGGGCATTGTGCCTTTCTCGAGGTCGGCCACGAACATGTAGAAGCCACCCTTGCGGATAGAGATGTTGCCGCCACCAAGAGCAATGCCCGTGGGGCCGAGGCCCTTGCCGTAGACGATGCCCTCGTAGTCGGGCTGCCCGTAGAGCTTGACGTCGCCCTGAAGTTCGGCGAAACCGAAGTACTTGTTGCCGTCGGTGCTGAAGAGGCGAGCGGCCTTGGTCCAGTCGAAGAGGTTGTACGCACCGTTGATGTAGAGGATGTCGAACACCTTCTCGAACTGATAGGACTGGTTCTCCATGTCGGCGATGAAGTTGTAGACGCCTGCTTCGTTGACGTTACCGGCCTGGGGCTCGTAGAAGCCGTCGCCTTCGGCACGCATGGGCAGGAGGTCGCCGCTGAGAGCGTGGTCGCCGTTGACGGCGAGGCCGAACTGAGCGTTTGCAGCCTGTACCCAGTCGCCAGCGGCGATTGTGCTCTGGGGAATAACCTTCCACCACCAGCCGGCCTTAGCGGCAGCCACGGTGATGTCGAAGTAGCGGGAGAAGATGGGATCGTCGTAGGGATTGAGACCGCTGTGGTTGAGCATCACGGCGTTGGCGACTTTCCAGTCGCAGGCGGTGCCGACGAGGCCGTAAGCGTCCTCGATAACGATATGGAGGTCGTAGGGAGTCACGGTCGACTTGGCGGCGGCGTAGTATACGTCGGCGCCACCCATGCGGGCCTCGGCGTCGCCGTTGACGGCATAGGCCAGGATGCGGAAGAACACCTGCTTGGGCTTGGCGCTCTTGCCCATGGCAGCTACGTAGGCGGCTTCGAAGTCGTCGGCGTTAGTCACGATGGTGGAGTCCTCGGCGAGAGTGAGCTCGATCTTGCCGACATTCTCGAAGGTTTCCTGACGGCCCACCTCGCCCACGAGCTTGAGCTCGTAGCCTTCGGGGAAGTTGGCGCAGCTGACGAGGTCGCCGACCACGATGGGAGACTCGGCCTTGTCGAGGGCGGTGAGGTCGAGCGTTGCGGGGAGCTTGGCGTCGACAACGAGCGCGTCGGCGCTCATCACCGGGAGCTGGGGGTTCTTCTGGGGGAGGGCATTGGTTTTCTCATCCTGGCAGGAAAAGAGACCGAGAGCCATAACGCCCATCAGAAGTATGCTGAATTTTTTCATATATCAGTGGTTGATTACAAAATTAAGATGGATGAAATTCCGGCGGCCTCGGGCCGCGGCTCTCGGCCGCCGGAAGGGATCTCGGAATTTATTCTGTAGTGATGAGGATGGTCTTTGCTTTGAGGTCGACCTTGAAGTTCATCGTACCGCCGGAGTAATCGGCGAAGTTGTAGGAACCCTTGAAGCCGGGGCCGTCAATTGTGCCGTTGAACTGGCCGTCGGTCAGCGTGAAATCAAGGGGATTGTCATCCTTCTGCGAGCCCCAGGAGTCGGCGTCCCAGCCGGTGAGGGCTGTATAGAAGCGGAACATGGGAGCGGCGGGGATTGCGAAGGAACCGCTGAAGACCTTGGAGTCGATGGCGTCCTCGGGTTCGAGGAGAGCCCAGTCGGCGTAGTGGGCGGCGTTGGATTCCTCAGGACCGAGCCATCCTTCGGGGGAGCCTACGAGGTAGAGCTTGCCGGGAACGCGCACGGCGCAGTATTCCTTCACCTGTTCGAGAAGGATGGAGTTGGAGTAAACGGAGCTCTCGAGGATACCGTCGATGTAGCCGTGGATGCGGAGGTAGACGGGACGTGCGGGCTCGTCGGTGTACTGAGCGGGGTCAGAAATTCCGCGGAGTGTGCAGATAGCCACAGCGAGGTCCTCCATCTTCACCTGTGCTGCGCACTTGGTGTAGACCGTGGGCATCACGAAGTAGTTGGCGGGGGTGTCGTTCTCGTAGTAGTGGAAATCCTCCTCGAAGGAAGCTTCCACCTGATACTTTGCGGCTGCGGCGAAGCCCCAGTCGGGCTGCGACCAGGAGAGGTCGATAACGCCTTCGGGGGTCAGCGTGAAGAGCTGGTTTGCGAGAGGCGGGGTATTGAGCTCCATGGACATAGCTCTGTCGAACTTGGGCTCGGTGTTCTGCTTGCAGGAAGTGGTGGCAAGCAGTGCGGCGCCTATCGCGAAGATATATGCAATTTTCTTCATTTTGTTCTTTGGTGAATTACGATTTGAACTTAGATGTCCCTTGGAGGCTTATTTGACGTAGCCGGGGTTCTGCTTGTACTTGGAGAACGAGATAACCTTCGTCGGGATGGGGAAGAGGTTCATGTGCTCGGGAGTGGCCGTGCCGTCGTGTGTGCCGCCCTTCCAGTTCCAGAGGTAGGCGCCGCCGGCATACTTGCCGTGGCGGATGAGGGATGTGCGGCGGTCGTTCTCGCCATAGAGCTCGCGGTCGCGCTCGGTGAGGACGTTTGCGGCGGTGAGGTCAGCAACGCCCCAGGGATCAACGCCTGCGCGGGTGCGGAGGAAGTTGATGTACTTGAGGGCATCGCTCTGCGAGCCTGCGCCACCGAGCACCTGAGCCTCGACTGCGTTGAGGTAAATCTCGGCGAGGCGGATTTCTGGCCAGTCGGCGTCAGCGAAGGTGTTGGAGGAAGAGGGCGAAGCGGCAGAGTCGATATTGCCCCATTCGTCATAGGCGAAGTTGGTAAACTTGATGGGAGCGTAGCCCTTGCCATAGCCGGCGTTGCCCATGATGGTGGAGTTGCCGATTTCGAAGCCGTCCTTGGAGGTCTTCCAGAGCTCTGCGCGGAGGTCCTGGGTGTAACCGTCGCGGTCGAAGTTGAACATTTCGGAAAGCTGCTGGCGGGCCACCATACAGGTCCACTGAGCATTGAGGTTGCAGTCGCCGACGGAGGAAATGCCGTCGTAGGAACCGCAGACAGTGGCGATATAGAAGGTGGAGTTGCCATAGCTCTGGAGCGACATGCCGTTCTGGGGAAGAGTCCAGATGATTTCATTCTCGCGTGCGCCCTGCGAAGCGTATTCGTAGTTGTTTGCGCCGAAGAGGGCCTTGTAGCTGTTGGCGAGACCGGAGTTGTCGACGCCACCGCTGTGGTTTGCGATAATCTTCTGGCAGAGAGTCCAGCACTTGTCGTACATGGGAGTGCCAATCCAGGTTGCAGCGTTGAGGTAGAAGCGGGTCAGGAGAGCGTCGCAGGCCTCCTTGCCGACGTAGCCGTAAGCGGGTACCTGATAGGTGTTGCCCCACTCTTCGGAAACCTGTTCAAGGGAAGAGACGATGAGGTTGAAAGCCTCCTCGCGGGTGTACTGTGTGGGAGTCGTTCCGGAGGGAGCGGTCTCGTCGATGTAGCCGATGTTGCCGTATGCGCTGAGAGCGTAGTAGTAGGCAAGACCGCGCATCACCTTGGCCTGACGGACATAGTCGGCGGCGCGCTGTGCACGCTCGGCGCTCTGCTCTGTGAGGTAAGCGCCGCTCTCGACAGTGCGGATGAACTGGTTTGCGAGGGCTATGATACCATAGAGACGGGAGTAGTTGATGTACATGATCTCGTTGTCCGGAGCGAGGTTCATGGTCACGAGCTCATAGTAACCGGCATCGGCGAACTGAAGCCATGAATAGTTGTCGGTCGACATTTCCTCGATGTTGAAGACCGTACGGGTGAAAGTGCCCGCACCGGCGTCACCGAAGCCGAGCATTGAGTTACCGGGACCCCAGGGGCCTGCGGTTGTAGCGCCCTGCATCACTTCGGCGATGCCGCGGTCGAGATATCCGTCGGGGTCCTGAGCGAAGACCTCGGGCGTGAGCTTGTTGGGATCCTTCGGGGGCACGTCGAGGTCGCCGACGCAGGAGGCGAAGGAGGCGCTCATGGCGAGGAGGCCTATGCCCGTAAAGATTTTATTTATAGTTTTCATATAGTATGCTAACTTGATTTTGACTTAGGTAAGACAATTAGAAAGAAGCGATGAGGCCGAGGGTCCAGGTGACAGGACGGGGGTAGACGTTGGAGTCGACACCGCTGAACACTTCAGGATCGAGACCCTTGTACTTTGTGATGACGAAAGGATTCTGGCAAGCGGCGAAGAGGCGCAGGCGGAGCTTGTCGTGCATCAGGTTCTGGAAGGTGTAGCCGAGGGTGATGTTGTCGCAGCGAACGAAACCGGCGTTCTCGAGGAAGTAGTCGGAACGGACGAGGTTCGACACGGCGGAACCGTCGTTGAAGTAGAAGTCGCTTTCAAGAACGTTGTTCATGATGTTGCCCTGGCCGCGGAGGTTGTAGAGGTTGGTGTTGCCTGCGCGCATGCCGTTGTAGACGTAGTTGCCGATGGAGGCGCGGAGAACGAAGCCGAGGTCCCAGTTCTTCCAGGAGAAGTTGTTGTTCCAGGAGATGGTCACCTTCGGGTCGCGGCTGTGCTTGATCACGAGGTCGCCGTCGTCGATGACGCCGTCGCCGTTCTGGTCAACATATACATTGGGGATGGGGTCGCCGTCCTGGTTGTATACCTGTTCGAGCACGCGGAAGGAGTTGGCGGGATAGCCCACCTTGTGAACTTGAATGTCACCGGCGTTTTCGGAAGCGGGGTTGCCGTGTGCGCCGAGAACGAAGTTCTCATCCTCCTCGGAGGAACCGGTGAGGGCCGTGATTTTGTTGGAGTTCCATGCCACGTTGAGGCCGGTGCTCCATGTGAAGTCGTTGGTCACTACGGGCTTTGCGCCGATGTTGAATTCGAGACCGAGGTTGCGGAGGTCACCGATGTTGCGGTGCATGGCATTGGTGGTGGTCATACCTGCGGGCACGGGCACATAAGCGAGAAGGTCCTTTGTCTTGCGGAGGTACCAGTCAACGCTTGCAGTGATGCGGTTGTTGAGCCAGCCCATGTCGACACCGACGTTCCAGGTTGTGGTCTCCTCCCATTTGAGGCTCTCGTCGAAAGGCGTGGGATAGAGCGGATTAACCCATGTAGCGGCGTTGTTGGGACCGTAGATTACGGGGCTGGGATAGAGAACGGAGTTCTGGGAGATTTCGTAAGTTGCGGTGTAGTTGTTGTAGGAAGCCACGGCCTGCTGGCCGGTCACGCCCCACTCGGCGCGGAGCTTGAATTCGCTCCATTTGTCGGTGTAGGGTTCCATGAAGGGCATGTTGGCAATCTTCCAGCCGAGGGCCACGGCGGGGAAGAGACCCCAGCGGGTGTCCTTGGAGAAGCGGGAGGTGCCGTCGTCACGGATAGTTGCAGTGAGGAGGTAGGTGTCGTCGAAGCTGTAGTTCAAGCGGCCGTAGAACGAAAGGAGGTTGAGCTGGTTGGCTTCGCGGCCGACGTAGTTGCGGGCTTCTTCGGTGGAGCCGTAGGCGAAGCCGATGTTATCCTTGGATGCGGGGTCTTCGTTGACGGTCCATGCGTTGTTGACGGCATCGTACTGGCTGGTGTAGCCGATGGTGTTGATGTGCGTCCAGTAGCGGCGGTGGTAGTCGTCGCGCTGCCAGGTGTAACCGGCGAGTACGTCGAGGCTCGACTTGATGGCGGCGAATTCCTTCTTATAGTTGGCGTAGAACTCGAGCATGGTGTTGCGGCCGAGCTGGTAGTTGTAGTAGTGCTGGCCGGCGCCGTTCATGTAGTTGCTCTTCCATGCCTGGGGTGTGTTGGGGAGGTTGTAGTTGTTGGTCTCACCCTTCACAACCTGATAGCCGAGGTTGAGGTTGAAGTGGAGTTCGGGGAGGAAGTGGAGAGCGTAGTCAATCTGGAGGTTGCCGCTCGAGGAGTACACCTTGTTGCCGTTGTCGACACCGTTGAGAAGTGCCACGGGGTTGAATCCGCCGTTGGTCTCGAGGTTGCCGTCCTGGTTGATGAGCGAGGTGTAGCCGCCGAACATGGGAGCGCCGAGGTTGCCGGAGGTCTTGTAGGCGGTATATACGGGAAGCGTGGGGTTGAAGTTGATTGCGGAGCCGATGGCGCCGGTGTCGGCGTTGTTATCGAGCACGTAGTTGCCCTTCACCTGAGCGTTGATCTGCAGGAGACCGTTGAAGAACTTCGGGTTGAGGTTGATGCCCACGGTCGTGCGCTGCATGCGGGAGGTTTTGATGATACCGTCGTTGCTGGTGTAGCTTACGTTCACGCGGTAGGGAAGGAATCCTGCGGTACCGCCGACGCTGAGGTTGTAGTCGTGGGAGAAGGATGTGCGGAGCACTTCGTCCTGCCAGTCGGTGTTGGCCGTGCCGAGGAGGTTCTCGGAGTCGGGAGCATATTTGGCTACGGTCGCGCGGTATGCGTCGCCGTCAAGCACGCTCCAGCGGCGGGCTGCCTGGTTGAGGTGGAAGTTAGCGGAGAAGCTGACCTGGGGACGGCCGCTCTTGCCCTTCTTGGTGGTGATGATGATCACACCGTTGGATGCACGGGCACCGTAGATGGCGGTTGCGGAAGCGGACTTCAGGATGGTCATGCTCTCGATGTTGTCAGGAGCGATCATGGTGAGAGGGCTGTTGGAGCCGTAGGAACCGCTCATGGGCACACCGTCGACAACCACGAGGGGGTCGTTGGAAGCGTTAAGGGAGGCACCGCCGCGGATACGGATGTTCGCGCCGCCGCCGGGGTTACCGCCGTCGGTGGTAACAACGACACCGGGGCTTGCACCTACGAGGAGGTCGTTGGCCGAGGTTGCGAGGCCGGCTTCGATTTCATCGGGCTTGATGACCGATACGGAACCGGTAGCGTCGGATTTCTTCACCGTACCGTAACCTACGACCACGAGTTCGTTCATGGCCACGGTGTTCACGGCGAGGTGGATTTCGAGGTGCGTGCGGCCTTCGACAGCGACGTTCTGCGTCTCATAGCCGACGTACGATACTGTGAGGACGGCATTGGGGTCCACGTCGAGACGGAAGTTACCGTCAATGTCAGTTGCGGCGCCATAGTTGGCTGCGCCCTGAACGACGACGCTGGCGCCGATGGCAGGCATGCCGTCGGGCTCATACACAGTACCGGTGACTGTGATCTTTTGCGCCAAAGCCGGGAACGCCATAGCAAGCACCATTACCAGCGCGAGCCATGCCTTCCGGTTCATTTGAAAACAAATGTTCTTCATGCAAGGGGTGTTTAAAGTTTAACTTGGATATAAAATGTTTTGTATTTAGCTGAAGGTGGAAGAAAGCGAGGGGGGGGGTATGCGGCGTGAAAGCGGCGGGCTTTAGGCCACAATAGCGGCTCCGGACATGAAGCGAATCCGGGAGATGGGCGACTCAGACGGCTTGAGCTCTTAGAACAATGTGACTACCAATCCTTTAAGTCAATCACGGTGTTTAGAATCCTAAGGTGACGTCTTTGGGTACTTGCTTCAGTTTCTTTTTTCTTTGTCAAATCGAGTACAAAGAAAATTAAAAAACTTTGATTTTCCTCCATTTTTTGTCCGAAAACGGACGGAACACCCCAACTTTAACGTTTTTAACTTAATTAATGTCTTCTATTAACACTTCGGACCCCTCATTGAAAAAACATGTCGGCGCCGCTGTCCGGCAAGCGAAATTTTTCGTAACTTTGCACTGCGCGGGCCCAACTGGCCGCGAATACCCCTTATTATATATAAATACAACGATGCAGCAGAACATATCCCGCAGAGTGCAGTCGCTGGCCGCGAGCCAGACCCTCGCAATGTCGCAGAAAAGCTCCGAGCTCCGCGCCCGGGGCGTGGACGTCATCAACCTCTCGGTAGGTGAGCCGGACTTCCACACGCCCGACCACATCAAGGCCGCGGCGGTGAAGGCGATAGACGATAATTTTACGTTCTACAGCCCTGTGCCCGGCTATCTGAGCCTCCGCAAGGCCGTGAGCGAGAAGCTCCGGAGGGAAAACGGCGTGGACTTCGCCCCCGAGCAGATTGTAGTAGGCAACGGCGCGAAGCACGCCCTGTGCAACGCCATCCTCGCCACGGTGAACCCCGGCGACGAGGTGCTCATTCCCGTTCCGGCATGGGTGAGCTACATGGAGATGGTAAAGCTCGCTGGAGGCGTCCCCGTGACTGTGCTGACAGGCATTGAGCAGGACTTCAAGATTACGCCTGAGCAGCTCCGCGCGGCCCTCACGCCCCGCACCCGCGCCGTTCTGTTATGCTCTCCCTCGAACCCCACCGGCAGCGTCTACTCCCGCGGGGAGCTTCAGGGCCTCGTCGACGTGCTCGCCGACCGACCGGACATACTCGTTCTTTCCGATGAAATCTACGAGCATATCAACTACACGGGCGAGCCCTACACCTCGATGGCATCCTTCCCCGAGCTGGAGGGACGGGTGGCCGTTATCAACGGCGTATCGAAGGCCTACGCCATGACCGGCTGGCGCATAGGCTACGTGGCCGCCCCCTCAGAGATGGCCAAGGCCGTGAGCAAGCTTCAGGGGCAGATGACCTCCGGCGTGTCGTCCATCGCCCAGAAAGCAGCTGAGGCTGCCTACTCCGGGCCGCAGGACTGTGTGGAGGAGATGCGGAAAGCTTTCGAGCGCCGCAGGAACCTCGTGGTGGAGCTCGCCTCGAAAATCCCCGGGCTCAAGGTCAACCGCCCGCAGGGCGCTTTCTACCTCTTCCCCGAGGTCAGCGCCTATCTCGGCAAACGCTTCGGCGACAAGACGATAGAGACGGACTCCGACCTTGCGATGTACCTCCTCGAGGAGGCGCATGTGGCAACGGTGGCAGGCTCGGCCTTCTGCGCTCCGGGCTATATCCGCCTGAGCTACGCCACCTCCGACGACAATATCCGCGAGGCCATACGCCGCATAGCGGAAGCGCTGGGGAAGCTGAAATAATTACAGGGTCCGGCCCTCGTAAACGCTGATTTTATGGCGCCACTCGTCGCTTATGGCTTCGGTGGCGCCTGTTTTTGTGTTGTAGCACACCATCGTCACCATGGCTGAGGCCTTGATTTCACCCGTGGTGATGGAGCACACGCGCTGGTCGAGCACGAGGCTCTTCGCGCCGATGGAGGCCACGGCAGTCTGCACCTCGAGGTCTTCGTGGATAAATGTCGGCGCGAGAAAATTGATGTTGATATTTGCGATTACGAGACCGAGGGTGTCCCAGTTGAAGCGGCCGCCGTCCATGAACTGGCGGAAATAGTTGGCCTTGCCGAGGTCCATGAACTGGAGATACACGGCATTGTTGAGATGCCCGAGAAGATCGATGTCGTTAAAACGAATCTGGACGGGGAGCCTGTGGCGGAAAAGATAAGGGGTTTCGGCGATGACGGGTTTAGCCATAGCGTTCAATGAATCATTATGTCAGTTATAATATCCTTGCCCACGGCCTCGTTCAGGCGGCTGACGAGCTGCGGGCGGAGGTATGAGATTTCGTTTTTCAGAGAGGCGGAGGTGATGAATACGTGGAGCGTCGTGCCCTCGATGTACCGGCGTGCGGTGTAGCGGTTTATCGCCGGTCCCACGACCTCGCTCCACAGGTAGCAGAGGCGGTAGCGCTCATAGTCGTCGCCCATCCCGGCCATGTCGATCATGCCCTGCATGATTTCCCCCACGCTCCGGGCCTCAACTTTCTTCATGACCGAAGGGAATGGGTGTGAACACGCCGTCGGCCACGCTCCAGAGGCGGCAGGTGTCCTCCCCGGCGGGTGTCTTCGCAGGGAGGCCGGCCACGGTTTCGTCGAGGTGCTGGCGGTTGGTGTCGGTTATGAAAATCTGGCCGAAGGGGCCGTCCTCGTCGACGAGGAGCGCCATGATGCGGCCCACGCGGCCGGTGTCGAGTTTGTCGAAGATATCGTCGAGGAGGAGCAGTGGGCGGATGCCGAGCCCGCGGTACAGGAGCTCGTACTGGGCGAGGCGCAACGCCGTGGTGATGGTCTTGATCTGCCCCTGGGAGGCTCCCCGGCGGGCCGGAAGGCCGCCGATGGTGAGCTCGAGGTCGTCGCGGTGCGGCCCTACGGTGGTGTGCTTCAGGATTTCGTCGCGGCGCCGCTCGCGCTCGAGTAGTTCGGTGAGCGAACATCCGCTGTCGAGGATGCCCGAGCGGTATGTCATTGCCACGCCCTCGTCCGTGGCGGCGATGGCCCGGTAATATTTCCCGAAGATGGGCAGAAGCTCGCCGACGGCCTTCTGTCGCGCCGCCGTGAGGTACGAGCCCGCGCGGTCGAGCTGAAGCTCGAGAGCCAGAAAAAGCTGTCGGTCCGCAGAGCCCTCGCGCAGTAGGGCGTTGCGCTGGCGGAGGGCCGTGGCGTAGCGGCCGAGTGCCTCGAGATAGCGAGGGTCGTTCTGCGAGATAATCTGGTCGAGGAAGCGGCGCCGTTCCTCGGCTCCCACGTCGACGAGGGCATTGTCAGCCGGCGAGAGGAGGACCAGCGGGAAGCTGCCTATATGCTCGGAGAGTCGCCCGTATTCCTTGCCTCCGCGCTTGAGCACCTTGCGCCTGGGCGGACGCAGGCCGAGGGTCAGCTCCTCGTCGAGTCCGTGGCGGAAATACATTGCCGAGAGCAGGGAGAATTCCTCGCCGCGCTTCACCAGCATGGCGTCCGTCAGACCCGAGAAGCTCTTGCTGAAGCTCAGGGTGTAGAGGGCGTCGAGGAGGTTGCTCTTGCCCATACCGTTGTCGCCGAGAAGGCAGTTGATTTTCGGAGAGAAATCAAGCGACGCGTCGGCGATGTTCTTGAAATTGGTGAGTCTTAGGCTTCGGACTATCATTTTTCTCGGAAAAGGCGGTCGAAGAAGAGGAGGTGGTATGCTATTGAGTTGCGCCAGTAGGCATGGGAGTGCCTTCCGGGGCGCGAGATATAGTCGTGGGGTACCTCTGCGGCGAGCATCCGGCGGTGAAGTTCGTCGTTCACGCCGGCGAAGAAGTCGTCCGTGCCGCAGTCGAAGATGATGCGGAGGTCCGGGGCCTTCTCCCTGAGGGAGTCGACCCTCGCCACAGCGCTAACCTTCTCCCACACAAGGGGATTTTCCGCCGGCTCTCCGAGCAGTCCGACAAGTCCCCAGCGGTCTGCGAAAGGTCTGAGGTCCACTCCGCCGCTGGTGCTTCCGGCGGCGGCAAAAAGTCCGGGATTGTCCATCGCGAGAGTGAGGGCGCCGTGGCCGCCCATGCTCAGGCCCGTTATGGCGCGCCGCGACGAGTCGGAGTGGTAGCGGCGGTCAATCTCGGGAATAAGTTTCTTAGTGATGAAGGACGCCATCTGCATATCGGGACGCACGGGCGAGTCCACATACCAGCTCTCCATCCCCGAAGGAAGCACCATGAGCATGCCGTATGCGTCGGCGTAGGCGGGAAGCTCGGGACAGGTCGTGGTCCACTGGGTGCAGTCGCCTCCGTAGCCGTTGAGAAGATAGACGGTGGGGATGGAATCGGCCGGGGAATCGGGCACTATCACCCTGACGGCCATCGGCTCCGGCAGGAGCGGCGAGACCAATGACAGGGAGTCGATGCGCGCGGCACGTGCGCCCGCGCACCCGAGAAGCACGGCCGCCGCCAGCGCCGCAGGGCGCAGGATTGTCTGTAATTTTTTCATATCCTGCAAAGATAACAATTTTTTGGCAATATTCGGCCTGATTTTTGCGTTATTACCAAGCAGACGGCTCCCCCGACGGGACCGTCAGGCCTACAAACCAAATGAACAAGCTCATTTTCCGCATATTTCTTCTTCTCTCCGGAGCCGCCATGCTCTTCGGGACCGCCTCGTGCATCGAGGACGGCTTCACGGCATCGCCCTCCGACCAGCCCGAGTTCCCGGCCGACACCCTCGACCTCGGCCTCATCTTCACCGACGAACCCTCGCCGACATCACGCATGGTGGTCTACAACCGCCACTCCAAAGGCCTGAACATCTCCGACATCCGCATCTCCGGCCCTGACGCCGCACATTTCCGCATGAACGTTGACGGCCTCAGCTGCGAAACGTTCTCCAACGTGGAAATCCGTGCCAACGACTCTATTTTCGTGCTCGTCGAGGCCACCCTCCCCGAAAACGCGACCGCAAAGCCCACGGAAATCAGCGCCTCGCTCGACTTCACCACCAACGGCGTGAAGCGCTCAGTCGTACTCGCCGCCACGGGCCAGAATGTCCGGCGTCTCCGCGGCCTGACCCTCGCGCAGGACACACACCTGACGGCCGAACTCCCGTACCAGATCTACGACTCGCTCGTCGTGGCCCCCGGCGCCACCCTCACCCTCGACCCCGGCGCCCGGCTCCATTTCCACGACAAGGCCATGCTCGTTGTCCGCGGTTCCCTCCGGAGCCTCGGCACCCCCCAAGCCCCCGTCAACCTCTGCGGCGACCGCACCGGAAACGTCGTGGCCGACATTTCATTCGACATCATGTCGAACCAGTGGACCGGAGTCTTCATCCTCGGCACCTCCACCGACAACCTCATCAGCCACACAGACATCCGCAACACCGCACAGGGCGTCACAGTCGACTCCGCACCCCTCACCATCATCAACTCACGGCTCCACAACTCAGCCGGCTCGGCCCTCGAGGCGTACCACTCGCGGATCCGAGCCCTCGGCTCCGAGTTTGCCGAAGCCGCCGACGGCCTCGTCTACCTTCAGGGCGGCGAGCACCTCTTCAGCGGATGCACCTTCGCCAACAACTACCTCTTCTCGGCCATTTCCGGCCCGGCGATATGGCTCGCCCACGTCAGCAGCGACCCCAAGACCGGCGCCGATGACGAAAGCGGCCTCCCATACCTCAAAGCCGAATTCAACAACTCCATCGTCTACGGCCTCGGCGACGACTTCTCCCACGGCTCGCTCGAAGGCACCGACGTCCGCGTGCGCCGCTGCCTCATCCGCGCCGAGGGCAAAGACGACAACGAGTTCATAAACTGCATCTGGGGCGAGGACCCGCTCTACTACACCGTCCGCGAAGACTACATCTTCGACTATCGCCTGCGCCCCGACAGCCAGGCCATAGGCGCAGCCGACCGCACCCTCTACCCCGCCGACTTCCCCGCCGCCGACTTCTACGGCGTTCCCCGTGCCCTCGACCTCGGCGCCTACACCTTCGTACCCGCGAAGGAATAAGAGCCATCCGACGCAAAAGCGGACGCTTCTCTCCGCATTTGGGTTTCCTCTCTCCATTTGCCTCAATTTTTGAGTCAAACATGACAGATTTTTTATAAAAAAGATTTAACTTTGCAGTCGGATAGGCCAAAGCCCGTCCGACTTTTTTTAGCAAAATAAGAAGCACTATGCTTATCTTGCAGTTTGAGAACGTAGGAAATTCTTCAAGGACAAGGATAGCATAGTGGTTCTCTCGCGCTTAGCGTGGTAGCAATTGTTACATCAGTTCCAACAGTTTCCTACGACCTTCAAACTACGACGTGGCATAGTTGGCTCACGTTTTCTTAATTCATATCTCCGCCGGGCCTCCGGAGCGTAATCTTATGAAAAAAACATAAACCTGCTGAGGGACATTGGCTTTCGCGTTTCCGGCGCCGCTGGCATTTGCAGCCTGTTCAGAAAAAGACGAGCCTGTTCCCTACCCCGACATCCCTTCAGGACCTTCTGATGCCCATGCATCCCATACCTTATAACGCGAGTTCGGGATAACGATATCCAACTCGGCGACATTACAGTTAGGGATATTCAGAAAATATCCAACTAATTGTTTGCCAGAGTCATAGATATTTTGTAACTTTACAAAGAACCCCCG
>ERZ808037.1075-NODE-1075-length-20081-cov-6.632673_pt1 | contig 20081 bp, 19 predicted proteins | sample MGYA00380190_ERZ808037 | MGnify/ENA primary metagenome ERZ808037 (study PRJEB31490, sample SAMN06133399) | mouse gut metagenome | isolation source: J9 | host: mice | place: China: Chengdu | collected 2015-05 ... | reverse complement strand
CCAACAAGCATTTTTGACGGCCCCCGGCCAGTCAAAAATGGCAAGTGTGGCCACACTTGCCCTGCTTGCCGTTTGTGAAACCGCTCAAACATATTGCCTTTTATTTTACACCGCAACCGTTAAAGTTGCGCGATAGTTGGTGGAAATAGTGAGATAGATTTGTTATAGTATTGCTGATGCTCAGCGGTTGTACGCAAACCACCTCTACTCCACAGACCTCATCTGATTTGTCCATGTCCGATGGATACACCTTACATCAAATGGGATTTCCAGAGAGTGATGCAGAAAAAACTGATATGAACAAAGCCATCTTTGAAATAACACCGTTTAATATTCAAGTTGCGCTCCCCGATGGGTGGTCTGTTGGTGAATTTGATCCCCAGGCCGAAACCTATCTATACAGCGGTGCATGGTCGCGTGTTGCTATCTATGATAAGGACGATAATTGTGTCGGCGCTGCTGGCTACAACATCTTTGAATTGGACGAAGAAACCGAAAGTGAATTGATGGCTATTTATAATCAAATTGCTTTAGGGAACGACTATCGGTTTGATGTCAACGATAGCTACACAGTTGTCAAAAAGGCGGATGCAGGTGAAACGGATACAGTTGATGTGTATTATTCTCCCGCCCTTTCTACTCCATCTAACACTGATAGCGACCCTAAGATAAATTACGGCATTCTCTCCTATAATAGCGATAAGTCCGTTTATATCGCTTTTGAATTTGATAGTTCTGTCACCGATGAAACGATTGCACATATTGCAAACAGCTTTGAATTTATCGACTGAGCAACTGTTTTGAGGGAAAGGCCAGAATAATTTTCTTCTCCTTTTTTCTTTACTATCTCTCCCCCAGCTTTGGGACAAAATGTCCCAAAGCTGGGGTGGATTGTTGGGCAGGAATGTGATATACCTAATGCCTATTGACAACTTGTAAATTGGGGAGGCATAGAATATGATAAAATCGAAAGTGTTGGTCTTTCTGGCAATACTTACGTTGGCATTAGTTGGATGTGAAATGGTAGAACAGGAACAGCTAACAGTGTATTCTTTCAGTGGGGAGAATGAACAGCTTTCAATTTCAAATGGCATTATTATTTTGAATGGCACAGAAGAAACCTTTTCTGGCGGTGATTTGAAAGTAAGTGATGATTTTTTCGATAACATTACATCGTACTCCACCACATTTTACATTATGGCTGGTGACGAAAAGGATGTTATTCTTTCTAATGGTATGGTAGACATGACGGGAGATACAGTCAATGTTTCTGGTGACTTAGGGCAAATATCAGGGGACAGCGCAATTAGGAGAATAAAAATTGATGGTACAAGTGATTTGAAAAACATTCTCTATTTTGAGCTTACAACGAAAGATAGGGATGGTAACGAAAATGTGTACCAGTTAGAACTGTCTTTGACAGAAATAACAAAAAGTAATGGTGACTAAATCCAGACAACTTGCGTTTACAAAATGCTCCAAAGCTGGGGCGGTACTTTTTACAGTGCCGCCCCCTTTTCGTGCCCGGCGGCATCCCTCCTGCTACAAGGCTCGTATCAAAATTTTCTCCGACTTCCCCACTTGGAAATGATGAAAAAATGTCTCGGTATATGAGAGAAAGTTTTTCCCGTCACTGAATAGCAGGCGGCCCCGGCCGGGCAAGCTGGCTGGTATGAAAAGGATTTTGAAAAAAATTCCGCTGGGCCAGTCCGAAAATCATCCAAAAATGTCTCGGTTAGTGAGGAGAGGTTTTTCAAAAAAGGAGCGCACTTTCTAAATAGTCTCTATCAAGTTTGGGACAAAATGTCCCAAAGTAGGGGCAGACCAGGGGCAGACCATAGGGCGACACTGTAAAAAGTGCCGCCCTTTTCTTCTGCCAAAATTTTATGAAATGGGAGGGAGTTCATGCAAACACAGCCAAAGTATCAAAGCGAAGTCAAAACCGTTGTTATGGGAGAACGGACAATCACCATCAAAAACCTTACCCCCATTCTCCCCCCAAAGGAACGGGAACAGCGCAAACGTGAAGTAGAGCAAAAGCTGTTTGACGTGTTCAGCAAGTACGCCGGACAGCGCGTGTAACCCATCGACATCCTTGTGATATGGGGCCGCCCGAGGTATAATATAATTGTAGGTTGGCTCCCGTTTAACGGAAGGGAGCTAATTATGGATAATAGAATAGATGCGATTTATGGGCGGCAGTCGATTGACAAAAAGGACAGCATCAGCATTGAAAGTCAATTTGAATTTTGCCGTTACGAACTAAAGGGCGGTGAGGCGAAAGAATACAAGGATAAGGGGTACTCCGGCAAGAACATAGAACGGCCCGATTTCCAGCGGCTTTTGAAAGACATTCAAACCGGGCTTATCCGGCGGGTGATTGTCTACCGGCTGGACAGGATCAGCCGCTCCATCGTGGACTTCGCAAAGCTGATGGAGCTGTTCAAGCAGTACAACGTGGAGTTTGTTTCATGCACCGAAAAATTTGATACGTCAACCCCGATGGGCCGGGCGATGCTCAATATCTGCATCGTGTTCGCCCAACTGGAGCGGGAAAGCATCCAGATGCGTGTGACGGACGCCTTTTACTCTCGGTGCGCCAAGGGCTACTATATGCGGGGCCGCGCTCCATACGGTTTTGATACGGAGCCCATTGTGATGGACGGTATCAAAACAAAACGGCTGATTGAAACCGCCGAGATGGAATACGCCGAATTGATGTATGAAATGTATGCGGAGCCCGAAACCTCCTACGGCGATATTACCCGGTATTTCACCGAGAATGAAATTCAAGTGTACGGGAAAACGCTGAAACGGGGATTTTTGGCGCAGCTCCTGCGGAACCCTGTTTACGTCCAGGCTGATATGGATATCTACGAACACTTCAAAGCCCAGGGCGCGAAAATCGAAAGCCCCCCGGAACTGTTCACGGGTGATTATAGCTGTTACTTATACCAGGGCCGGGAGGGGGAGGAAAATATTCTTGTTATCGCTCCCCACAAGGGCCGTATTCCCTCGGCGCTCTGGCTGAACGTCCAGCACAAGCTGTCCCCAAATACCACGTTCCAGAATGGCCGGAAATGCCATAATACATGGCTGGCCGGGAAAATCAAGTGTGGCTGTTGCGGATATGCTTTAGCCAGCCTGAACGCCGCAAACGGGGTAACGTACATGAGGTGTAAACAGCGCATGGAAAATAAAAGCTGTCCGGGGCCCGGAACGCTGACACGGCAGGAACTGGAAAAATCGGTGTATGATGAAATAGTAAAGAAAATGCGGGAATTTCAGACGCTGAGGGGCGGCAAGGCGGAGGGCTATAATCCAAAGCTGACCGCCGCCCGCGCCAAACTTGCCAAAATCGAAACCGAGATTGAAAAGCTGATTGACACGCTGGCCGGGGCAAACCCCCTCTTGTTGCAATACGCCAATAATCGCATTGAAGAATTGGACGCAGAACGGCAAAAGCAGTTAAAGCTGGTGGCCGACCTCACCGCTAATTCTGTTTCAACCTCTCAGCTTGATAGCATATCCGGCTATCTCAAAAACTGGGACGAGGTTTGTTTTGACGACAAGCGGCGTGTGGTGGATACGCTGATTTCCAAAATCGAGGCTACCAGTACCGAGCGCATTATACACTGGAAAATCTAAAAATTTTTGCTTTGCATTATACCATTGTCAAAGACGTTTTCCACGGCAGTGTTATAATAGGTTTCTTCCTCCTCATCGATCATGCTGCCATATGCAGTGAAAAGAGCGTCTACCGTCTCCTTTTCTGCTTGCAGATGCTGTAAATCGGCTTGCTCATCTTCGGAAGAAAGAGCGGTGAGATATTCCGTCTCATAGAAACGGATGTTGGAAAGAGCCGTGTCCATGGCTCTGGCCGTATCAACGCTGGGAAGCCAGCTTGTGGAGATATCGCTTGCCATTTCATTCAATCTGCCCATCAGGCTGAACGACATACCGCCAATCAGCAGCATCCCAACCAGCGCCACCCCTACAAGGACGTGAAGTTTTCGCCCGATTTTCAAGTTCTGGATGTTTTTTCTCATTCCTATTCCTCCGATTTGATCACGTATGTTCTTGAAAAAAGATTCATCCTAACTGGCGAAATTTTCTTTGTTTTTCCCGATTAAACCGGGCGCTTGAACCGCGCTGTCGTTGGCCGGAATCAGAAAAAAGGAAGGCGCAGCGCCCGCTTTCTTAATGAAAGCCAGACTGAAGGAACCGGGGCCGCAGTTGCTTGCTGTTGTGGAGGATGCCTTTTGCAAATAAACCCGTTCAAACCGGCAGCGTCGGTTCACCATTTCCTGTATGTACTGTAGTTTATCATCATCTATGCCGGAATAGGTGATAATGAGTATGCTGCGGTCAATATTCTGAACGTTTGAAAGGGTCCTTTTGATGTATTTTTTGGCCATGCCTGCAAAGCTGCCTACCTCCAAAAGCTGAACCGTCATGCGGCTTTTTTTCAGCGCAAGCACCGGGTGAAGCAAAAGCGCATCGCATAGGACCTGCACCCTCTTTGAGATGCGCCCGGACCGGCACATCATCTGAGCGGAGTCAATAATAAACGCAGAAGAAATAAACGGCCCCATTTCCCCTACAGCCTTAATGATATCGTCCTTGGAGGCATGGTGTTCCGCCATATAGGCCGCGCAAAGCACAACGAGACCCAAACTGCCTGAAAGGTGGCCGGAGTCCAGCACCGTGACATTCTCGAATGACTTTGCCGCCTCAATGGCATTTTGGTAGCCATTGCTCACATGCTTTGCCATTGTTATGTGAATCACATTCTGTGCCTCCGTGAGCCGGTCAGCAAAAAAGCGCTCGTAATCCTCAACGTCAGGAGGCTGAGAGTACGCCTCCCGCCCGCTGGAAATGTAGGCCAAAAGTTCTTCCGCTTTCATTTCCCGGTTATCCAGAAAGCGTCCGTTTTCCGTACAAACATAATAGGGACAGACAGGGATGCCAAACTCGTCCGTGAGGGATTTGGGCAGGTCGCACACGCTGTCAGTCGTAATGATGATCGAGCGTCTCTGCGTCTGCTCGAAAATCAGGATATTCTGTTCAATGTTCGTCTGACCGTTCTTCTCATCCAAATGCACCAGATTCTTCGGCAGTATGCTTAAAACAGCCGCCTCCAACAACGCTCCGCTGACGGGTTTCGCCAAATAGCCGCTGAATCCCTCCCGCCTGTAGACCTGCTGATTGTCGCTCCCCGCGTTGGCCGTGAGGGCAATGACCGGCACATCCTGGCATAAACCGCTGGGCTGAACACGAAGCGCACGAAGACACTCTATGCCGTTCATCTCCGGCATAAGGTGATCCATCAGGATACAGTCATAGCGGCGGGTCTGCGTCATTCTAAGACATTCAGCCCCGCTTGAGGCGGTTTCGATATGTATCTTTGTTTCCGCAAGCAATTTTTTAACGACCATGAGATTCATGTCATTGTCGTCCACAACGAGAATGTGCGCGCCTGGCGCCTCAAAGCTCTGGCGGTACGCCTCGCCGTCACGCGCCCTTGATCTTGAGGTAAGCGTAAAGACTCCCAGCTCCTTTTCGTCAACGATGTCCTGATCCAGCATGACAATAAATTTTGATCCCTTTGTGTACACGCTGTTCACGCTGACCTCGCCGCCCATGAGCGTCACTAACTGCTGGACGATACTGAGTCCCAGGCCAGAACCCTCGATATAGCGGTTCTTTTCCTCGTCCACCCGGCGGAAAGCGCTGAAAAGATAGGGTATATTCTCCTTTTTAATGCCCTGGCCGGTGTCCTCCACCGAATACCAGACGCGTACCTTGTTCAGCCCCTGCCGCTCACAGCGCACGGAGAGGCTTATCGTTCCCTCGCTGGTATATTTTACGGCGTTGTTGAGCAGATTAATCAGAATCTGCTGGATACGCAGTTCATCGCCGCAGAGCATACTCGGTATGGACGGGTCCACATGGAGCTTGAATTCCAGGCCCTTCTTTTGCGCCTTGATCCAGATGATATTGACAATCTCAGAAAAAAGCGCCCCGGTTTCGTAAGGCGTGTTGACAATTTCCATCTTCCCTGATTTGATTTTGGAAATGTCCAGAATGTCATTGATTAATGAGAGCAGCAGCTTGCTGGCCGCCTGAATATTCCTGGCGTTTTCCGCCACCTCCGGAGATACGTCTTCTCGGAGGATGATCTCGTTTAAGCCGATGATAGTGTTGATCGGCGTTCGGATCTCATGGCTCATACTGGAGAAAAAATAATTTTCGGCGCGGTTCAATTCCTCTATTTCCTTCTTCTGCTGCTGTGAAATGGCGCTCTCCTTCTCATACATCCGGCTTAAAAAAATAAGCAGCATACTGGCCAAAAGACCGACCATAATCATTGAAAAAGCGGAATCAATGAGCGCGTTATTGTGCGTGTTAGGTACAACCAATTCTGGTAAATAAAAAGCAAGACCGTAGCACAGCAGAATCTCTACCGTGCATAAAAAAGAAAAAAACACCATCCGCCGTCCCTGCAAAGTAACGCAGACATAAATAAAACAGAGTACGAACCACTCCGGCACCCCGCTGTAAAAGCCGCCCGCCGAGAAAAAGGCGAAAGGAAACAGCAGGAGCAGCAAAACCGTGATGATCGTGGCTCCCGTCTGGACGCATTGGACGCACCCTTTGCGGATACTGAGTCTCACAACCAGCGCCATTATGACGAGAGCTATGATAAGAAGCAGAATATTCCATATATTTCGTCCCATGGGCATGGTAAACGCCACGGCGATCATGCATATACAAGTCACCATACGGAACATCCGCTCACGCATAGTGATTCTCTGGTCGGTGATGATATCAAACCATTTTTTAATCATGAGTTCTTTTACCTCTCATAATCATGATGCTTTTTGATAAGATAAGCCTTGATCTATAATTCGGAGAGCAAAGCGCAAAGCTCATCGTAAGCTCGTATGAGAGCCGCATGATTCTCCTTAATAAAGTCCACATCGCCCCTCTTACCCGCCAGTTCCAGTTCCTTCGCCTGAGCGGAGAGGGTATCGGCCCCGATGGTCAGCGAGGTGCTTTTCAGTGCGTGAACTTTAATTGCATAGTCCGTCCAGTTGGCTCTTTCATACAGGGAGATGATTTCATCCCTTTTTCCTGGGCTTTGAGCGGTAAACATTTGCAGCATCTCGCGGAAAAAGTTCTCATCGCCGCCGCAGTAGTCAAGTCCAAGCTCCACATTTATGCCGATCTGCGCCAGTTTGTCATAGGGCAGAGGCTTAAACGACGCCTTTCCCTCCGCAGGGATATCAGCCTCGGAAGCCGGGGCGGATGTTTTCTCTTCTTCGTGACATTCCGGGTCTCGCTCCGTCTTCTCCGCATCCAAGCCGGACTCCAGCCCTTCGGCGGTTGTGACGGGGAGGGGGGCGGGAGCGTTGTCATACCGTATACAGCTGTCCGGCAGGACCTTGCGCAGGACCCGCTCCAAAACTGTGCGCTCAATGGGTTTTGGCACAAACTCCGTGAAGCCCTCGCTGCAAAACATCTCACGCGCTCCGCTCACCGTGTTTGCGGTCAGCGCAATAATTGGAATATCCTGATAGAACCCGCTGCGCAGCTCCCGAATTTTCTTCAAGGTTGCCACGCCATCGAACCCCGGCATCATGTGGTCCAGGAAAATAATGTCATACGGGACATCGCCGCAGAGCGACACCGCTTCTCTCCCGCTCAGGCAGGTGTCCACCTTTATGCCGTAGCTTCCAAGAACGCCCCTGGCCACCACGAGGTTCATCTCCTCGTCATCAACCGCAAGAGCGCGAATGCCAACGCAGGTAAAGGGTATGCGGCCCAAAGACTGGGCCTCGGCAAAGCTGCGGTCGCTCAGCGCCCCATTCAAGAGGTTCGCAACGGAGAGTGCAGAAAAGGGCTTATGTATCAGGCTAAGCCGGCTGTCCCTTGGCAGCGTGAAGTCCTGTTCCGCTATGACGACAACTCGGAGGGTTTGCGCCAACTCCTCGTAATAATCCCGGTTTTCCTCGTATTCCGACTGAACAATGAACGCATGGGTGAATGCGTGGCTTTGCAGCAATTTCAAAAAACCCTCAAAGTCATGTGCCTGGTAACCCTGGACACCCAGGCCGTTCACCAAACTCAGAATCAGCCCATCGTAGTATTTGCGCACCTCATCGCTGCTGTATCTTTCCGGATGGAAGAAGCAAATAATACAAAACTGTTCCGGGTGGTTGAGCGAGATACAGGGCCGGTCATCGGCAACGCCTTGCGGAATCACGACATGGGCGTGAAATCCCTGCTGCTGCACACTGTCCAAATGGACAAAACCTCCCATGGCGTTCAGGATCCCCTTGGCAATGGGCAGGCCAAGACCAAGACCTCCCGCAAGGCGGTTGCTGCCGGAATCCGCCTGATAAAACACATTGCACATCTGATCGATCTGATCCTGCGTCATACCGACGCCTGTGTCGCGGATATCCACAATCAGGTTGATGCCATAGCTCTCCGGACGGTATCTGATTCTGACATTGATACCGCCCTCCTCCGTGAATTTGATAGAGTTTTCCACCAGGATTTTAAGCACTTTGGAAATTTTCTCCACATCCCCCACAAGCACCGTCGGCATCTTCGGGTCGATATCGAAAACAAATTCCAGATGCTGGCGGTTTGTTTGCAGGGCGGTGGTTGTGACCACATCATTCAAGACGGAGGTAATCATGTATTCTTTTTTTGCGGGAACCAGTGTGCCTGCCACAATTTCGGTGTAGTCAAGCATATTGTTGATCTGGTTCGAGAGCCGTTTGCCCGCCAGTTCAATGGAATTCATTTCCGTGCGGACGTCCTGAGGGAGTTCCCTGCCCAGCGCCACCTCACTGATTCCGATCACCATATTGATAGGCGTTCTCAGCTCATGGGACACATTAGAGAGGAATACGGCGTTCCGCTTCTCCGCCGCCTTAAGTTCCGCGAAAAGGCCGCTGTACCACCGATGCTGCGCATCCCGGCGATTGATCCAATGTGCCGCAAGCACTACGCTTCCGAAGGTCACAAGCGCACCGAGCGCCAGGCTGAAGATGTTGCGGTCTCCCATATCATAGGAGATCGTGCGCAGCATAATGGCGTGGTATAACAGCGCAAGGACATAGAGGATCGCCGTTACATAGAGCACCCATTTCTTGTTCAACATAAACAGCACAAGAATCAGGATGCAGGACACAGCGGGTATGTCAAACAGACTGGATGGGTGTACTCCGAAAAAGAAAAATTCGGTAAGCAGCAGTCCGGCACAAAGGTTCTCATAGAGCGTATCCGATCCGAGTCGTACAATGTGCAAAAACCAGACGACAACGCAGCCCACGACAAGGAGCAGAATCATCCAAAACTCCCAATCCATGATAACCGTAACAATACTCAGCATCCCAGTAAAGATCGTGGTGATGCCGGCCAGCAGCAGATGCCTGCTTGTCTGCTCTTCTGTCCTCATTCCTCATCAAGCTCCCGTGAGACGCGCTTGAGCAGCTCCTGGGGGCGGAACGGTTTTTTGAGGTAGTTTACGGCTCCCAGATTGATGGCGTCTACAACATCTTCCTCCAGACCGGAGGCCGTCAAAAAAATCACAGGGGCCTTAATACCTGCCTTTTTCATGTTCCTAAAGGTTTCCATGCCGTTCATCTCCGGCATATCAATGTCCAAAAGGACAAGATCCACCTCTTGAATTCCCAGCAGTTTCAGAGCCTCCGCTCCCGATTCCGCAAGAATCACATCGTATTCCTTTGACAGGATTATCCTCGTCCGCGCAAGATTCATACTGTCATCGTCCACCACTAAAATGCGATCCTTCCTGTTCATGCATTCGCCTCCCTGATTTGTTTCAGACATTTTGGAGAAAGCTTAGAACCATTACTCACAGCCGATTTATGCCATTTGAGCAATCTCTTGGTCCGCAATGTTGAGAGGTGCCTTGGCAAAAGCTGTCCGAAATCCGTATCTTGACGTTTCCCCAATAGGCCCTGGCTTTCGAACTTATTTTATTGAAAATCTAAGAGGAAATCAAGTCAATTTAATAATTTTTTCTTGACAAGCCGCCTTCCTTCCGTTTCGCATCTGTGGGCGGGACACCTACGCCACCCCCAACGTGTTCCAAGGCTTTGCCCAACCGGTATTAGACCGGGCACTTCTGAAGAGGGGGGCACATTTATGATCTGCCGTCTGTGCCTCCGGAGCTTGAGCAAATGGGAGCTGTCACCATTGCAGCAAGCAGGAGGGCCAGTATATACCGGCGCCTTGCTTGCCGCTGCCATGGCAATTTACAACGTTTCTATGGGGCGAGAACAAGGAGAATAGAGAAACGCTTTATCTGCATCTTTGAACAGCGCTATAACTATAACGCTCGTTGGTTTTACTGAATCAAAAAACTCTTGCAAACTGACAGGATATAGAATATACTCATAAACTGTGAAGGTGTCTGCCTTGCAATTTTTCCGACTGAGGGGAATTTTTATGCGATTCATAGAGAGTAAAAAACTCGCCACCCGGATCGGGGTCATTACAACAGCAATTACCCTGGTCGGGATGACTCTTCTTTGGCTGGTGGTATCCACTAACGCCGCATCCATGGTGAAAAACGATATTACCAACCAGATGACCGATGCTGTGGAGTCCAGGGCCTCGATCATTAACGAATACGTACTCTCCGCAGAGGAGTATATGAAAGCCTTTGCCCTGGGCGGCGAGGTCCGAGACCTGCTTCTGAATCCGGATGACCCGGAGCTGCTGACCCGGGCGCAGAAATATACCGAGGATTTTGCCGCCGTCAAGGGGATGTTCGAGGGGCTGTATATTGCCACCCCGGTCACCCATGTGCTGACGCACACCTCTCAGGGCGCCATCGGCATGACCACCCGATCGGGGGATTCACTAAAGAGCTTTCAAGACACCATTCTCTCCCGGCGGGAGCTGACGAACCTGGGAATCATGAAGTCCCCCGGCACCGGCAGTATGATCCTGTCTATGTACTATCCCCTCTTTGAGGGCCAGCGGTGCATCGGTTATGTGGGAGCCGGCGTCTATGCCGGAAATCTTATGGACTCGCTGCTGAATCTGGACATCAAGGGTTTGCCCAACAGTGAGTATGTGTTCTTGAATGTGGATACGGGCGTCTATCTCTATCACGAGGATGACGAGCTGTTGAATACCGAAACCACTGATGAGGGATACCGGGAGATCATCCGGCGGATTCAAGCCGATGGCGGCACCCAGGCCGATACATATTCTTACCGGGATGAGAACGGCGTCAGGCAGCTGGTGGTTTACAAATACCTGAGGGATCGTGGCTGGGTCTTTATGGTCCGGGACAGCGCCGCAGAGGTCTATTCCGCCGTGACCACCGTGCGTGTGCTGGTGGGTGCGTTGTGCGCGGCAATGGCTGCCGTCATCATCCTGGTCACACTTTTGATCCTGCGCCGGGAGGGCCGGAATCTGATGACGGTGGAGCGGGCGCTCAGCCGCTTGGGAGAGCTGAATCTCTCCGCCGACCAGGAGCTGGAACCCTTCTATGGCCGGTCAGATGAGATTGGCATGATTGCCCAGACCACACACCGGGTCTGCGGCTGTTTGCGGGAGACGATCAACGATGTGAACCGGGTTTTAGGTGAGATGGCTAATGGTAACCTCGCTGTAAATGTTACGGCGAACGAATCCTATTATGTGGGCGACTTCAAAGCACTGTCCACAAGCCTGCAGACCATTCACGCCAATCTGGTGCATATCATTCGTGATATTTCTCAAGTGGCCGGTCAGGTGGATACAGGCGCGGAGCGGGTATCCTCGGGCGCTCAGGCGCTGGCTCAGGGCACAACGCAGCAGGCCGCTACCGTTTACGGACTCATGACCAACGTGGCAGCAATTACCACTCAGGTCAGGGACAGCACCGTGCGTTGCGGCAACGCCAGCGAACTGGTGGATCGGGCCACCGGCTATGCCGTTGAGGCGGACAGGAAGATGGATCAGCTGACCGAGGCCACCCGGAACATCGACCAGTCCTCCGCCCAAATTGGAACCATTATCAAAACCATTGAGGACATCGCATTTCAGACCAATATTCTGGCCTTGAACGCCGCCGTGGAGGCCGCACGGGCGGGAAGCGCCGGGAAGGGTTTCTCCGTTGTGGCGGACGAGGTTCGCAGCTTGGCCGCCAAATCCGCCGAGGCGGCACAGAATACCAACAATCTGATCAGCCGCTCCATCCAGAGCGCCAAGACCGGGACGGAGTCCACTGATCAGGCCGTCTCCGCGATGCAGGTGATTAATGACTGCATTCAGTCCATCAAGTCGCTGATGGACGAGATTTCCGCCGCCAGTGTTCAGCAGTCGGAGATGATTGTGTTGGTCGAAAACGGGATCAAGGAAATATCCAACGTGGTTCAGGACAATTCCACGGCCGCAGAAAAGAGCGCATCGGTCTCAAAGGAGCTGTCTCAGCAGGCGCGGACACTAAGGGTCTTGATTAGCCGTTTCCGTATTTGAGGGATAAATTTCCTCCGCTTTGCGTTGAGAGATTCCCGTTTTTTGCCCGGCAGCGGCCTGTTCGGAGCGCCGGAATGATTTAGAAGAGGTATCATAAAAAATAAAGCGGACGCAGAGAGACATTCCTGCGTCTGCTTTTTCTGCCTTTGCGAAGGTTTCCTTCAGTAGCGATGGGACGCCCCAAATCTCAAATTTCCCCTTGACAGCAGCTTTAGAAGTATCCTTTTCAACGAAACGTCGTAAGCGCGGCGTGCCGAAGGCCCGCCGGTTAAAAAGGGAGCTCTGCTCCCTTTCAACTGCGCTGACTATATCGCATAGAGTTGTGGATTTCCGGCAATTGTGTTTAAGGGGGATTTCACTCAAAAGATGAAATCCCCCTTAAACACAATTGCCGATTTGTCACGAACAAAGTAAACCGCCGGCCAAAATGACGTTCAACTCTGTTTACAGGCGCAGATGGTAACGGAACAGGCGGCTTCGTCGCGGCAGTCAGCAGGGCTACTTGATCACCAGTATAGTAGATGTCTCGTTGATATGTCCCAAAAACGCCTCGCCATTGGTAGAGAATCCAATACTGGGATACCTGCCAAACAGTGCGCAGTAGGGCTCTACCTGGTTTTCCTTCAGGATTTCAAGCGTTCGGTACAAGCAGTTGAAGTTAATCACGCCGGCAGGCTGGCAGAGGATCGCCTCGTCCAGCGCCTTCCGGGTGTCATCCACAATGTTGCCGATCTTCAGGACGTTGATCTCTGTTCCCTCCGGCAGACCGCAGTGCAGCGTAATACCATCGTCCTGGATTTCGTTAAATGTACGCACAAAAATTTCATCTCCAGCAACTACGCCCAGAGGATTGCACACAAAATAGTTCTGAATCTCATCCTGCCCGACGCCCAGCACCTCCGCATACACCTCCCCACAGGGGCGATGGTCAAATTCATAGAGGATGCGGCTGCGCAAGTCGGACTTTGTCACCGTCAGCTTGCGCTCCGAGAAAATGTGGGCGCTCTGGGTCTTCAGCACATCGTAGCCGTTGACTGTTTTCAAAACGGCAAGCACCGCCGCGCCGGTGTAACTCCGGCCATTGGCATAGACCAGGGACTGTCCTCCGTCCGCTGCGGAGGAGGAGCCGCCTACAAAGAGAAGGTCAGTGGCGGTGCCCAAGCGGTCCATGAAGACCTCCTCCGCCTTTGCGCTGGACTCAAAGAGGACAATGCCAACGTACCGCTCAAAATTTGTGAGGATTTCATCCGCGCCGCCGAAATGGCTGTGCATCCCGTCCAGGACATTCCGCAGATCCGGCTCCGCGCCAATGTTCTCCACAACTCGCACGCACACGGCCTCAACGCTCCCAGCATCCATCGCCATCATGCTGACGGAGCCGCTGGTATAACCGTCGTTGCAGTATTCGCTGTGAGAGGAAGAGCCGATGATCTCAACGCCGGGGAAAACCTCATGCAGGGCCGCTTCCGGGTTCTCATAAATGCTGGAGGCGAAAAACAGCAGCAGTTTCGGCTGAAAATCCGCCAGAGCTTCCCGCGCCTGCCGGGCCATATCCCGGCTATCGGTTCCCTTAATGGAAAGTGTTTTAATAGCCAATGTTTATCCCGCCTTTCAATAAATTTGATATTCATTAAACTACGACGCCAAATTCCTTGGCAATCTCACGGACCTTCTGCATAATAGCCGGATCATCCGGAGATGCCGCCGTAAACTTATCGACTGCGATCCCCTTCAGATACATTTTGGTCTGTATGGAGCTTGCAATGATTGCATTCCCCTTGGCCTTTTGCGTAATGACCGTTTGGATCATCCTCTGGATCTGCCCTGCCAATTCATTCACCTCCTCTTGCGATTTTGCGGCTCCTGCCTGTGCAAAAACACGACTTGATTTTACCATACGTGACTGGCAATGGCAATGACTTTTTACTCGCGGCGAGACGCAAGAATTTTAGCGTGTCAACGCCCGGAGGCACCAGTTTCCAGGTGCCTCTTATCACAACTGGATGGTGTACTCTTTGCCAATTTAATTGGGCGTTGAAATAAGCAGAGAAATATAATAAAGTAAATCAAAAGATATACTCCAGATGAATGAGGTGGAATCATGCAAAATGCAGAAATCGACAAAGCAATACCGTGGAACCCATGGCACGGCTGCAAGAATGTAAGTCCAGGCTGTAAAATTTTTTCGTTTATAAAATGGATAAGCGATACGGCAGAGACACCGCAATCATTGCCAAAGGCAAAACGACTTATGAATTAAAGGACAAGGATTGTCCGCCCAATTCATTAGTCAAATTGTGCTTTTCGTCCGATTTCTTTATAGAGGAAGCGGACGAATGGCGGGAGGGCTGCTGGGATTTTATTCGCCGAAGAAAGGACTGCATTTTTGTAGCGACCACAAAGCGGCCGGAGCGAATAGCAGACTGTCTCCCGTCGGATTGGGGAGAAGGCTGGGAGCACTTCCATTTGAGTATTTCCATCGAAAATCAGGAAATGGCTGATAAACGATTGCCCCATTTCCTTGATGCTCCACTAAAGCATCGTGAGGTCTTTTGTTCACCGCTGATCGCGCCAATATCTCTCAGGAAGTATCTCGATACGGGCTTAATTAGGTGTGTAAATGTGGGTGGTGAAATGGCCCCGAGAGCAGATGTCAGGCCCATTGAATACGAATGGGTCAAAAATCTGTTTTTAGAGGCCAAAGAGAGAAACATTGAATTTTATTTTCATCAATGCGGTTCTATGTTCTTAAAGGACGGAAAAAACATCGGAAAGTGGAATCTGAACGAGCAGATTAAACGTGCAGAAGAAATACAGCACGAACTTGAAAGCATTTACAAATAATTTCCGGTGGGCTGTTGAAACGGCTCCGCCAAATGATGAATAAAACTGTATCAAGGTTAGGATTTTAGTTTCCAGGCACACAAAAGCGAACTGGGAGATGCTTTCCAAATCATCATTTGAGAAGCGTCCAGATAACGCAGGCACACTCATAGACTCGTGGAAAATTTGCACTTGACAATCTTTTCCATTGATGTTATGCTTTTCAATACAGCAATGTATGGAGAAGAAATTCTAATTGGTTTTTTTTAACAGGTAACAGGCTTCCTCGAAAGAGGTTGGACATCATTAACAGGCTTTACGCTGTACCCCCAGGCGCGTATGCGCTTGGAGGTAAAAGTGAATGACCGTCCAATCGGATACTTTTTCGGGGAAGCCTGCCATGATTTCAGTTTGAGGGAGCGGGCCAAGAGAAGCCATACGACACAGCGCCGAGCAGGGTTGCCTGTCAGGAACCGGATTGGGTAGAACGGCACATCTCAGCGGAAGCTCTCAAAAATTAAACTGAAGGAGATGGCATTTTGCAAAACACAAAAACCGAATACTGCAGCTCTGAGCAGACACCTGTTGTGTTGCCGGAGATGGAGAAACTGCTCCCGCCCTTGAGTGTGGAGCAGTTTTCTTCTTTGGAGAGCGATATCCTGGAAAATGGCTGCTACGCTCCTGTCATTGTCAACGAAGATATGACTGTCATTTCGTGTCAAGAAAAACGCAAATTACACAGTCATGTCCAACCACCACCTGCGGGACAAATCTCTTTCCCTGAAAGCCAAGGGTCTCCTGTCGCAAATCCTCTCACTCCCGGAAGAATGGGACTTCACCCTGCAAGGGCTGGCCTATATCAACCTGGAGCAGCTTGACGCCATCCGTCAGGCCGTTCATGAGCTGGAACGGGCCGGGTATATCGTGCGGACGAGGGAACGGGACAGCCGGGGACGGTTGTGCGGAACAGAGTACAGCATCTACGAGCGGCCTCGGCTGTCACCCGATCCTCCAGCGTGGAAATAACCGGCATCGGGAAAACCGTTGCCGGATTATCCAACGTCGGAAAAACCTACGTAGGTGAATCCAACACAATAAAATAAAGATAAGAATAAATAAAGATTTTTCAATTACTGAATTCTTTCCCTTCCCCTACCCCTTCCCTTAGGGGCGGGCGGCAAAGCCGCCGGAAGGGAATGGAAAGAAAGTGGAGAGTGGCGAAGTCAGGTAGCGACAGGGGCCATTGTGGACGCCGCCCCGCAAAGCCTACTCGGAACACTGTCTGCCGATTGTGTTCGACTTCCCCCGCCTTCTGTGGTATGGTTCGGTTTGTGAAAGCCCCACCATACATACGAAACGGAGGAATCAAGCATGAAAAGCAAAAAAATCGTATCACTGCTTCTCGCCGGCACTATGACTGCGGCTTTGTTGGCAGCGCCCGCCCAGGCGGCGGAGGCCCCGCCCATCCGGGTAAGCAGCTACAAGGGCAGTACCCTGGAGGTAGGAGAGCGGAGCGGCCTCATCATCGGTCCCAGCGGGACGGAGTACGCCGTCGCCTCCAGCGATCCGGACATCGTGGCGGTGGAGCAGGTGCTGACCTTCTGGGTGGCCGTCGCCAAAGCCGAGGGGACGGCGAAGATCATCACCATCACCCCGGATGGACAGACAGGCGGCATGACCATCTCTGTAAAGTCGGCGGAGTCCTCTAAGGCTGACGAAACGGAGGATACCTCCTCTGACGCCTATTCGGAGTTGCGGCTGGAACTAATCCGGCTCATTAACGAGGCCCGCATTGCTAACGGCGTGTCTGAACTGCCGGTCAACGATGCCCTGATGACTGCCGCCCAAACCTGCTCGGACCGGCGCTACACCTGGCATCACGCCCCGGAGGAGGGCAAAGCCGCCGCTGACACCGGGTATCCCTACGGCTTCGGTGACAACCTCACGGTGTTCACCGGCACGGAGGACGCCGCTCAACACGCCCTGGACAACTGGCTCAACTCTCCCGGCCACCGGGACACCATGCTGGACCCGGCCTGCGACTGCATCGGCGTGGGCGTGGCCCAGTACGACGGAATCACCTACTGCTATATGTTCGTCGGAATCCCAAACAGCGTAAACTTCTACGCATAATCGAACCGCAAACTGAATATCAACCGGGAACGGCCTTTCAGCGTGAGCTGGAGGGCCGTTCTCCTGTCAAAAAGGAGAGAAAACGTGTCTGACAAAAATGCGCACCATCTTCACATTGTGCTGACCCACGAGCAGTACCGGCTGCTCACAAACAGCGCCAAGCAGTGCGGCCTCACCAAACGGGCGTTAATTGTTCGGCTGCTGGAAGGAGCATCGGTGAAAGCCCGCCCCACTCAGGAGGTCAAAGCTCTTCGCACGGAAATCCATTACATTGGAAATAATATCAATCAAATCGCCCGCAGCGTTAACGCCGGGATCGCCACCGCCGAGGACGCCAAGCGGGGTCTGTTCCTGCTGGATCAGGTCTACGAGCTGATGTACCAGATAGTGAGGAAATAATGGCTGTCACGAAAATACTCGCCCGGAACGCCCGCCTGGATCAGGCCATCCAGTATGTGCTGAACGGGGATAAAACGGATTATCAAATCCTCACCGCCCATCAGAACTGCGATCCAGGCCGGGAGTACCGCCAGATGATGGACACCAAGCGGGAGGTCGGAAAGCTTGACGGACGCCAGTGCTATCACATCATCCAGTCCTTCAAGCCGGGGGAGATCACCCCGGAGCTGGCGTTGGAGATTGCAGAGGAATTTGCCGCCGAGTATCTGGCGGATTACGAGGTGGTCATTGGCACCCATGTTGATAAAGGGCACATCCACTCCCACTTGGTGTTCAACTCGGTAAACACCCAGACTGGGGAAAAATATCATATCACGACCCAGGAATACTACCGTCAAATCCGGACCATTTCAGACCGGCTGTGCCGGGCGCATGGACTGTCCGTCATCATGGAGGGCCAGCCCACCCAGGCGGTCAGTTACATCGAATGGCTGCGCCAGTCCAGGGGCCAGCCCACCTTCCGTTCCATGCTGGAGGCCGACCTGCGGACAGCCATTGAGGACGCCAACGACCTGGGGCACTTTTTTCTGCTCATGAAGCATCTGGGCTGGGAGATCAGCCATGGCAGCCGCCTGGGCTTTCGCCTGCGGGGCCAGGAGCGGTTCATGATCCCAGGCCGGAAAAATCGGCTGTTCACCGAGGAGGGGATTATGGCGGCGATCCAGGGCAATCTGGCGACGGGCCAGCGGCCTGCCATAATCTATCGTCCGCCCTTCCAGCCCTATAAGGAGCATCCGAAATATACCGGCCTGATGGCGTTATATGTCCATTACCTCTACGTTTTGGGCAAAATTGAGAAGCAGCAGTATCCGCCCCGGATGACGCCCCGGTTGCGGAAGGAAGTCATGCGCTTTGACCGCATCCAGGAGCAGTTTTTGTTTCTCCGGGACAACGATATCACCACCCCGGAGGGCATGGCATCCTTCCGGGAGCGCATGGAGGAAACGCTGGACACCCTGACCAAGCAACGTACCATTCTCAATGTCCGGAAGAAAAAGCGGAAAAAGCTGTACAACGCCCTGGCAGATGTGTCGGCGCTGACCCAGGTCAAGGAATTGTATGACGAGGGGCTGTCCGGCATGGAAACAGAATTTTCCCGATACATGGAGGCCCGCACTGTTCTGGAGCAGTGCGGCATTCCCCTGGAACGGATCACAGCGGAAAAGGCCGAGCTGTATGAGCAGTTGGCCCAGGTCAACCGGGAAATCCGGGCGATCCGAAAGAAGCTGGCACTGTGCGAGGAAATGCAGAACTGCTTGCCGCAGATGCAGCGGATGGTGGAGAAAATTGAATCCAGGGAACGAGAGCAGAGCAAGGGCCACAGGGGGCGATAAAGCGCCGTTTGTGGCCCGTGTCGGGCCTCTCGCGGGTCCCTGCGCCACCCGCTCCCAACACCCCCGCACAACGCCCCGTGAGGGCGAATTTCACACCCGAAAGGAGCGATGCAATGAAGAAACCAAACCGGAGCTTGACAGATCAGATTTTTGGGATTGGCCGCTATGCTTATATTCGAGGGCAACTGTATTTTATCCACGGAAACTGCCGTGTCAAAGTCGCAGAGCATTTCCAGGCGGACGGAAAGCCGATGGCCGCGCTGCTGGAGGATGTCATTCAATTCTCCGCCCAGCGGGATGAAAAAATCCGTCCGGCCTGTTAGGGAAAAGCGCTGGATATCCGCCCACGCTTGTGGTATGGTGATACCGTAAGCGTGGGTTGTTTCAACCAAAGGAGGGTTGATTTTTGAAACAACCGATTTATAACACAGCGCTCTACCTCAGACTCAGCCGTGACGATGAGCAGCAGGGGGACAGCGGCAGCATCCAGACGCAGCGCATGATGCTTCGGGACTACGCCCAGACCCATGGCCTCAACGTGGTGTCCGAGTATGTGGATGACGGATGGTCAGGGACGAACTATGACCGCCCCGGCTTTCAGAAGATGATCGATGACATCGAGGATGGAAAGATCAACTGCGTGGTCACCAAGGATTTATCCCGTCTGGGCCGCAATTACATCATGACAGGCCAGTATACGGAAATCTATTTTCCAAGCAAGGGCGTCCGTTATATTGCTGTCAACGACAATGTGGATACGCTGAATGGCGAAAGTGAGCTGGCCCCGTTCCTGAATATCCTCAACGAGATGCACGC
>ERZ808037.1074-NODE-1074-length-20088-cov-5.614562_pt1 | contig 20088 bp, 16 predicted proteins | sample MGYA00380190_ERZ808037 | MGnify/ENA primary metagenome ERZ808037 (study PRJEB31490, sample SAMN06133399) | mouse gut metagenome | isolation source: J9 | host: mice | place: China: Chengdu | collected 2015-05 ... | reverse complement strand
GATAGCTCCACGGAGTAATCCAATGTCTCCCCATAGCTGGTCATCCGCAGCCCGTCGTCCAGAATGATCGCAAAATGCGCCCCCTCATAGAAGCCCACGAGGCCATACAGAAAATCCGCCACCCTGTCCCTGATCCTCTGCTTCTCATGATCGTTCCCTGTCGCCTCAAACATATTCTGCAGCCAGCTGCTATAACAAGCCGTAAGCGCCGCCTCATCCACCGCGCTCTCCCCCTCAATTACCTGACCGTCCACGGGGATGCTCTCCCCGGTGAGGGCCGACTCATTGACCGCACTCATCCCTTCTATCACAATGCCGTCCACCGGGATGTTTTCCCCGGGACGGACCACGAACAGGTCCCCTTTTCTCACCTGGGCCGCCGGGACCGTCACCTCCGCCCCGTCCCGGATGACCGTCGCCGTCTTGGGAGCCAGCTTCATCAGGCTTTTCAAGGCGTCGGTGGTCCTCCCCTTGGAGCGGGCCTCCAGCATCTTCCCCACAGTAATTAAGGTAAGAATCATTGCCGCCGACTCAAAATAAAACTCATGCATCCAGCCCATCACAGCCGCCATATCCCCCCTGTCCATCGCAAGCGTCATGGCGCACAGGGCAAAATAGCTGTAGACAAAGGATGCACCGGCACCCAGGGCAACCAGTGTATCCATGTTGGGTGCACCGTGCCTGAGGCTCTTAAAGCCGCTGATAAAAAACTGCTTATTTAAAATCATAATGATAACGGTCAGCGTCGACTGGATTATTCCCATCAAAACGTGATTGCCTTCCATAAATGCAGGAAGAGGCCAGTTCCACATCATCGCCCCCATAGAAAAATACATCAGAACCACAAGGAATCCCACCGACCAGATAAGCCTCTGCCTAAGCACCGGAGTTACGGTATCCTTTAATAAATCCTCATCCGGCCCGGCAGCCGTTTCTTTTTTATCCCCTTTTTTCGCCGCCTCATAGCCTGCCTGCTCCACGGCAGCGATAATACTTGCTGCGGAAGCCGTCCCTTCCACGCCCATGGAATTCGTCAGCAGACTGACCGAGCAGGAAGTTACCCCTTCCACCTTAGAAACGGCCTTTTCCACCCGGGCACTGCAGGCCGCACAGGTCATCCCTGTTACATTGTATTGATCCATAATCCGTCACGCCCCTTTCTTTAATCCTAAAAGCAATATCATTTCATCAATTTTTGCAGAACAGCCACCAATTCATCCATTGTTTCTTCCTTCCCCTCCCGAATATCCTGCGCAACACAGGTGCGGATATGGTTGGCAAGAAGAACTTTATTAAAACTATTCAGGGCAGCGTTCGCCGCAGCTACCTGAACCAAAATCTCCGGGCAATAGACATCCCGCTCAACCATCCCGCGGATTCCCCGAATCTGACCTTCTATCCGGTTTAAGCGGTTAATTAAATCCCGATATTCTTTTTCCGGTCTTTCTTTCGTCTTATAACAGCATCCATGCGATACCTGTGCTTCTCCCATTATCTATCTCCTTTTTTTCTTTCTTTATTCAGTATATACCCCCATAGGGTATTTTGCAAGCACTTTTTTTAATATTTAAAAAACAAAATTTCCCCAAAAGCAAAAAACCACACAACAATCATCACATGAAAGAAGTATGGTTTCTTGATTATTTTATTCGATTATTTCTTCAATACATCCTGTCTTCTGCATAAGCCTCCCTTTCCAGCGAAGCTGATATTTCCTGTATGACGATGAATGTATCTCCTGTGTCTTGCATTTCTTGGCAACAATACGATATAATTTACGGTACGCTGCAAGTTCTTTCTCCAGAATACGTTCGGTTGCTTCTAATTGTTCTGCAGCTTTTACTAAATCTGAACCTTTTAATTCAATCAAATACGCTGTTTGTGATTCTTCATTCATAAGCAGGTAATCACATCGACTTCCTGTTTTTATCACTACTCCATCAATCTGATACTGTGTCACGTAAGCTTTCCTGGGATTAAGCCCCTTGTGATACTGCGGATTTTTCTTATCTTTTGATACTATCTGTACAGCATTTTTACTGCACAAAGACGGAAAATCTTTTAATGGCATTATACGTTTGCACCATCCTCATTTGTTATCTGCAAATCCAACAACCGTTCAAAATCATCGTTAATGACTTTTGAAATTTCATCGATTTTTTCATTCTGTATCATATGGATTTCTTCATCCATACAGTTTTCAATCGTTCCATTTTTCACAAACCAGGACGCAAAACAATGAAAATCGATCCATAAGGATTTATGAATTATTTCCGATGCTTTCTTTTGATACTGCTTTGGAATTGTACAGGCATATAATAAATTATTTAATGTTCCCAGGACATACGGGCTGTGTGTGGTCAGAATTATCGAATGTCCGCAGCGATTAACCAGCGCAATCAGTTCGGTAATATATTTTTGTGACTCAGGAAATAAATGGGCTTCTGGTTCCTCAATAATAAACAAAACCGGTTTCTGCTGCAAAAGATAATAATATAATAGATTTAATATCCAAACACATTCCTGCTGACCAGAAGAAGCATAATTAAGCTTTACATATTTCCCATCAGCAAGAATTATCTGTTCTTCACCATTACTGCAGCGATAGTCCCCACGCAGCACTGCTTTTATCAGATTTACTGCCTGCCTAACAGATTCAGAAGGAAGATCATATTTTTCAGGAAAGACCGGAGTTAATCCATAAAGACCATCAGAAAATTCTCCTTTAAGACGCAGTGTACGTTCAATATAATCTCTTGTACAGCTGTCTAATGAACGCCTTTGACTGTCATCCATTGTTGCATAGATATAGTTAAACTGCTGGGACAATAAAGTTATCATACTGCGCCCTGCCGGAATATAGACAACTATACAGGAATCATCAAACAACTGATACAATTCTGCGTACATCTGTTTTTTTTCCTTCTCCGGCACACCTAATGGAGTGATGGAAAAGCAATCATTTTTTTTCTGAAGAAAATTGCTTAATTCATCACTAAAAATAATTTGACATTCATTGGGAACAGGGACTTCCATGTCCGGGGACAAAATAAATTTCACAAAACAGGTTTTAGTAAAATAATATTCCAGATAGGTTCCATGTTCTCTTCCCTTGACCAGGCCAAAGGTATTCATATATTTTTTTACCAGATATCTTTTTAGCCCATCTTCCAGATCCTTTACTGTTTCAGGGTAATCACTGTCTTCTAAGCTACCCATCCAGTTTTTACTCAGTGTCTGCCTCACGGCTAATTCTATAATATCTTCTTTGATTGTCCGGAAGTAATAAACAGCTTTTGCAATTGTACTTTTTCCGGATGCCTGAAAACCTGTTAAAGTCATAAAAGAAGAACATTCCAGTTCACAATGTTTTATTGGCCCAAGTTGATGAATAATCAGCCTATGCATTATCCCATCTCCTCTCCGCCAAAAACGCCCTCCCAAAATCCTTATCCTTCGTAATCTGCGCTTTTAATTCCTCCAGCCCGCTCATCTTTCTCTCCGGGCGGATAAAGTGTAAAAGCCCTACTTCGATTTCCTGTCCATATAAATCTCCGTCATAATCAAACACAAAGGTTTCCACCCCTGTCGGGCGGTAATCTTCGCCGTCTTTTCCCTTAATCGTGGGTTTCTTTCCGATATTGGTCACACCGCCGTAAAGCTTCCTGTCAATAAGCACCTGAGCCACATAGACGCCAAAGGGCGGCAGGTGTTTTTCGGGCGGCGGAAGAAGGTTTGCCGTGGGAAATCCCAAAAGCGGCTCACCGATATGGTTTCCGTGAACGACGGTTCCATGAATATAATAGGGTTCGCCTAAGAGTTCATTGGCTTTTTCGATATCGCCCTTATCCAACTCCTCGCGGATGTAGGTGCTGCTGATTTCCCTGTCTTCGTCTTTTTCCTTTTCAATAACCACAAGATGATAGCCATAAACCGGCGAAAGCTTTTCCAAAAGCTTTGCATTTCCCGAACGCTTATAACCAAAACCGCAGTCCGTCCCTACAACAATTGCCCTTGCCTGCATCCGTCCAACCAAAATCTCACGGACAAATTCCTCGGCGCTCATCTGGGAAACCTCTCTGGTAAAAGGATATTCCACCAGAACATCCATACCCATTTTCTGCAGATTGTTCTTCCGCTCAAGATTCGTCGTAATTACGGTATGGCGTTTTCCTTCGACCAAATCAACGGGGGCTATGCTGAAGGTAAAGACTGCTGTTTTATAGCCGCAGGTTTTTTTTATATCCAGCATAGCACTTAAAAGTTTCTGATGCCCTCTGTGCCTGCCGTCAAATTTCCCTATCGTGACCACCGTAGGTTCCTTCAGATAAAAGTCCGGGCAGTTTTCTATATAATTCATCCTATTTCACTCCCTGTCCTGTTTCCCTTTATTATTTCTGGCCTGCTCTATAAAGAACCGCAAAAACCCCTACGTCGGAAACATCTTTTTCGGCTTCCAAAAACGGCGTCTTTCCTCGTATTCATACAGCCCTAAAAACTTCCTGTCCGCAGAATACACCCGCACCAGCCCTGTCTTTGGAAGCGCTTCTGGTGCTAAAGGCTCAGCCTGTCCGTCTTCCCGCAAAATAAAGGCAAAATCTTCGGCAGCAACAGGATTTCCATTGATCAGCTTTTTATTCCCTGCTTCATTGGCGATCGCCCTTGGCCCGTCAAACATCGCTTCTATCGGAAGGATGATTTCCTCCACCCGGTTCTCGTCGCGCAGGGTTTCAATCTGAGAAAGGGTTAAGCTGTCTTGGATAAGAAACCGCTCCACCCTGGTTCGGGTAAGCTTTTCCATACAGCCCCCGCAGCCAAGTGCCTTTCCCAAATCATAGCACAGGGTACGGATATAGGTTCCTTTAGAACAGGTTACGGTCATGCCCACCCGGGGAAGTTTTATCCAGTTCATCGTCAGTTCATCAATCTGGATATCCCTGGCCGGACGTTCCACTTCTTTTCCCGCCCGTGCCAGCTCGTAAAGTTTTTTGCCTTCCACTTTAAGCGCCGAATACATCGGAGGCACTTGCTTTTGGGGACCGATAAAGGAGGCGGCCGTCCGGCGGACTTCTTCTTCGCTTACGTTCACCGGACAGCGGGCCAAAACTTCTCCGGTCGTATCCTGTGTATCCGTTTCCTGCCCCAGAAGAAGCACGGCCTCATAGGTTTTCTTCTTCTCGGTCAGCATATCGGCAATTCGGGTGCCCTGCCCCAGGCACACCGGCAGAACGCCGCAGGCTGCCGGGTCAAGCGTTCCGGTATGACCGATTTTTTTCTGTTTTAAAATTCCCCGAAGCTTTGCCACCACATCGTGGGAGGTAAAGCCCGGTTCCTTATACACATTGATTACTCCGTGGTACATGCATTCTTCTCCCATTCCTTAAGCTGCTTTTCGATATGTAGGGAAAGATTATTGACCACATCGTAAATGCTCCCCGACATCGTACAGCCTGCAGCGCGGACGTGGCCGCCGCCGCCAAAGAAAGCGGCAATCTTTGCCACATCCAGCTTTTGTTTTGAACGGAGGCTGACCTTATAGCGCTGGGCTTCGGTTTCATAGAGGAAAATCGCACACTCCACCCCGTCGGTCAGCCGAAGCTGTTCCACAATCCCATCCAAATCCTTGCTCGTCACACCGTAAAACTTCATATCCTTTAACCGGACGACACTGAATACGCAGGCACCGTCCAGAAAAGTAATGCTCTCCAAAAGGGCACGTCCTAAAATCTGGTTCTGAACATAGGTTTTCCGGTAAAAACTCTCGTCAATAATCCGGTTAAATTCTATCCCGGTTTCCATCAGCTTTGCTGCAATCCGCATCGTTTTGGGGGAAGTGCAGGAATACTTAAATACTCCGGTATCATGGATAATTCCTGTATAAAGACATTCTGCAATTTCCCTGGTAATACGGCTCTCTTCAAAAAGACCGTAAAGCACTTCGCTGGTGGAACTGGCATCCGGTTCAACCACATTTTCCCCGGCATAGCCGGTGTTGGTCACATGGTGATCGATACAGAGGCTGTCCTTGGCCATGGCCAGCAATTCCCCTCCCTCGCCCAGGCGATCCTCACTGCTGCAGTCTAAACATATGCAGAGATCCAGAACTTTCCCGCAGACAAATTCTGTGCGGATCTGATCAAAATTTTGCAGATAGGAAAACTTTTGGGGCGGCTCTTCTAAGCACAGGGTAAGCTCCAGGTGAGGGTAAACCTCCTTCAGATAATTATAAAGACCAAGACAGCTTCCGATGCAGTCCCCATCGGGATGCACATGACCAAGAATCAGAACCGTTTTTACTCCAGCCAGCTTCGTATCCAGTATTGACATGAACGCCTCTCTCCTTTCACTCGCAATTACCTATTTTAAGTCTTTTGTTACCTCATCAATTAAATGGGACATATTCACTCCATAAGCTATGGACTGATCCAAAATAAATGTAATTTCCGGAGTATTGCGCAGGTTCACCCGCCGGGCAAGTTCCCGGCGAATATAGCCTACACCGCTTTTTAGACCTGCAAGGGTGTTTCCCGCGGCTTCATCGTCGCCCAGAACACTGATAAATGCCTTGCAGTACTTTAAATCGGGGGTAACTTCCGTCCTCACGACGGTGGTCATCGGGTGAATCCGTGGATCTTTAATTTCTCTGCGGATAATCTCGCTTAATTCCCTCTGCACCTCCATGTTAATTCTTGTATTCTTAATGCTGTTTTTTCTCATTCTACGCTCCTATCGAGGAACCTCCACCATAGCATAAGCTTCAATCATATCATCTTCCTGAAGATCATTGAACTTCTCAAAGACAAGACCGCATTCATAGTTTGCCTTAACTTCCTTGACATCGTCCTTAAAACGCTTTAAGGAAGCTAACGGGCCGTCGAAAATCTGTACGCCGTCGCGGGTAATCCTTGCGCTGCATCCGCGGGTGAGCTGTCCGTCCAGGACATACGAACCGGCAATGGTTCCCACACCTGAAGCCTTAAAGGTCTGGCGGACAACTGCGTGACCGATAATTTTTTCCTCAAAAATCGGATCAAGCATACCGCGCATAGCCGCTTCCACATCCTCAATCGCCTGGTAAATTACCTTGTACAGGCGCACATCCACCTTCTCCTGCTCTGCCATGGACTTTGCCATAACATCCGGGCGCACATTAAAGCCGATAATAATCGCATTAGAAGCGGAAGCTAAGGTAACGTCGGACTCATTGATCGCGCCTACGCCGCCGTGAATCACCTTAACCATAACCTCTTCGTTCGACAGCTTCACCAAACTCTGCTTTACAGCCTCCACAGAACCCTGTACATCCGCCTTGATAATAATCGGCAGTTCCTTGATATTTCCTGCCTTAATCTGGCTGAACAAGGCATCCAGGGAAAGTTTGGCCTTGGTATCGTCAATCAGACGGTTCTTTTCCTCGGCAATGAATGTTTCTGCAAATGCTCTCGATTCCTTCTCATTCTCTGTTTCTACAAATATCTCGCCTGCGTTGGGCACATCGTTTAAGCCCAGAATCTCTACCGGGGTTGACGGCCCGGCTTCTTTTACGCGGCGTCCTTTATCGTCCATCATGGCGCGGACCTTGCCGTAGCAGGCACCTACCGCCACATTATCTCCTACGTGAAGTGTTCCTTTCTGTACCAGAATCGTGGCAACCGGGCCTTTACCCTTATCCAGTTCTGCCTCAATAACCAGACCTCTTGCCTTCCGGTCGGGATTTGCCTTCAGTTCCTTTACCTCTGCTGTCAGAAGGATCATCTCCAGAAGATCTTTAATACCTTCCTGGGTGTGTGCCGAAACCGGAACAAAGATGGTGCTTCCACCCCAGTCTTCCGGAACCAGTTCATATTCGCTCATCTCCTGCTTTACCCGATCTACATTGGCACTTGGCTTATCAATCTTATTCACGGCAACGATAATCTCCACACCTGCAGCCTTGGCATGATTGATTGCTTCCACGGTCTGGGGCATCACGCCGTCATCCGCGGCAACCACCAAAATAGCAATGTCCGTAGACTGGGCACCGCGCATACGCATAGCGGTAAACGCCTCATGTCCCGGGGTATCTAAGAAGGTAATCTTCTGGTTATTGATTTCAACCACATAGGCACCGATGTGCTGGGTAATGCCGCCGGCTTCTTTCGCGGTGACGTTCGTCTTTCGGATAGCGTCAAGAAGAGAGGTTTTTCCGTGGTCAACATGACCCATAACGCAGACTACCGGCGGTCTGGTTACCATATCGTCCTCATTCTCCTCGGCTTCCTTTAAGAGTTCGGCAATCACATCGATCTTTTCTTCCTTTTCGCAGAGGATATCAAATTCCATAGCAATTTCTTCTGCCTGATCGTAATCCACTTCCTGGTTCACCGTAACCATCTGGCCCTTTTCTTTAAAGAGCTTGCCGACAATCACAGACGGCTGAACCTTCATCTTCTCTGCCAGTTCCTTAATGGTAATTGCATCGGGAAGGGTAATAACCTTTACAGCTTCTTCTTTTTCCTTTGCAGGCTTTTGCGGCATAATAAAGGCACCCTTTGCAGGCTTTCCGCCCTTTAAGCGGCCCTCTTCTTCCTCATGCTTTCTTTTATCATATTTATCATTTTTATAGGCATTCTTATTCTGACGGCCGCTGGTTGGTTTGGTCTGGATCGGCGAATCAAAGGCTGACTTGGAGCCCTGACTGCGGCGATCGCCGGAACGTCCTCCCTGGTGATCTCTTCCCTGGCCATCACGGTTTCCGAAACCTCCGCTTCTCTGACCGTCGCGGTTCCCATAACCGCCTCTTTGACCGTCACGATTTCCATAGCCGCCGCTTCTCTGACCATCTCTTCCCTGACCGTCACGGTTTCCATAGCCACGGCTTCCCTGACCATCCCTTGTCTGGCCGTCACGATTTGTGCTGCCTGTGCCCCGCTGACCGTCACGGCTTCCCTGACCATCTCTTGGCTGGCTGTTCTTTGCCTGGCCGTCACGGTTTGCCGCCGAGGAAGTACTTTTTTGTGTTTCTCTTGGCTGTGCTTCCCGTCCAGCTGCGGGTGCCTGTGCTTCCTTTGCCGGTTCCTTTACGGTTTCTGCTGCTTTTTCCTGTACCTGCGCTTTTACCTCCGGCTGTAGTTTTACGGATGACTGGGCAGGTGCTGCCTTCTCCTGCGCGGAAGATTCCGAAACCGTTACCTTCTGCGCCAGGGCTGAAGCTGCCTGAACCTTCTGTCCCGGTACCGCAGTTTCCGGAGTCTTCTGCGGTGTTTTTTCTGCTGCTCTCTGTGCCTCCTTTGCCTTCTGGGCTGCATCCTTTGCTGCCAGGGCTTTTTCCGCTGCTTTTAAAACACCCAGTTTTTCCGGGGCTTTCTGCGGTGCTGTCTTTTCGGTTTTCTGTCCCAGGGCCACTTTATTATCTGCACTCTTGGACTTCTGTCCGGCGGGACGGCTTTTAATCTGCTGTGAATTCTGCGGACGATAGACGGCAATAACCTTCTTTTTCGGTGCCTTGCCCTCTCCGGCAGTTTTTCCGCTTTCAAGAGCCTTTCCGCTCTCCGGCTGCCCTGCCTTATTCTGTCCCTTCATCATGTCCTTATCCGCTTTTCCCTGCTCTTTTCCTAAATCATTTATGTTCATACCTTGCTACCTCCGTTCATAGTCATTCGTTTCCCGATTGCCTCTGCAAAGCCCCGATCTTCCACCGCCAGGGACGCTCGAAGTTCCTTACCAGTAAAACGGCCAAGTTCAGCCCTGCTGCCCAGAAAACAGATGTTTACGTGATAATTTCCGCACATATCCTGGAACCTTTTTTTCGTGTTCTCCGATGCCTCCTCCGCCACGATAACCAGACAGGCCCTGCCTTTTTTTATGGACTGCTCCGTAGAAAATTCACCGCTTTTCACCTTGCCGGCCTTTGTCGCCAATCCAATCAGATTCAATACCTGCTGTTTAGAATCCAAGTTCTTTCATCTCCTTTTCCAGTCCTTCATACACCTCTTTTGGAACCGCCATCTTAAAAGACCGATCCAACCCTTTGGACTTTACTGCCTTTTTCAGACATTCTCCGGAGGGACAAAGGTAAGCTCCCCGTCCGTTTTTCCGCCCGGTGGCATCAATCAGAATATCCCCCTCGGCAGTTTTAAGTACACGGATCATTTCCTTTTTGCTTTTCATTTCCCCGCAGCCTATGCACTGCCTTAAAGGTATTTTTTTTGCACCCACGTTTTCATCACTCCTGTTTTCTTGATTTCAGACACGCTTTGCGTTACCGTTCACCGAAGCTTACGATAACTGCTCCTCTTCCTGGTAGCCTTCCTCTTTGGCAGTATCCGCAGAATCTTCATCCGTGAAATCCTTATCCGTAAAATCCTTATCTGTGAAATCATCATCTGTAAAATCTTCGTCTGTAAAATCTTCGTCTTCTGCGGACTCTTCCCCGGCAAACGCATCTCCGGTTAAATCACCCTCCTCGGAATAGTTTTCCTCATCCAGAGAATCTTCCACTTCCTGGATTTCACCCTCTTCCTGGAAGTCCTCATCCTCCTGATAGTGATAATCTACCATATCTTCCTGATATTCAATGCCCAGTTCTTCAAACAGCCCCTGTTCCTTCGCCTGGGTTTCACTCTTAATATCAATCTTATAGCCGGTAAGACGTGCAGCAAGGCGGGCATTCTGTCCTTCTTTTCCGATAGCTAAAGAAAGCTGATAATCCGGCACAATCACAAGCGCCTCCCGCTCTTCCTCATCGGCAACCACGCAGATAACCTTGGCCGGACTTAATGCATTTTCAATTAAGTAAGCGGCATTATCATCCCAGTTAATAATATCAATTTTTTCGCCGCGAAGTTCACTGACTACTGCATTTACCCTGGCTCCGTTAATGCCCACGCAGGCACCTACAGGGTCTACATTAATATCATTCGACCAGACGGCAATCTTCGTTCGGGAACCGGCCTCCCTGGCAATCGCCTTAATCTCCACCGTACCGTCCTTTACCTCGGCAACCTCCGATTCAAACAGGCGTTTAACCAGATCCGGATGGGTGCGGGATACGGAAACTCTCGGCCCTTTGGATGTATCCTTAACCTCTAAGATATAAACTTTCACATGCTCGTTCTGCCGGAGCACTTCTCCCTTAACCTGTTCGCTTTCATTTAAAATCGCATCCAGTTTTCCTAAATTAATGCTGATATTTCTTCCCAGATTCTTCTGTACGATTCCGGTCATAATATCTTTTTCTTTGCTGTAGTAATCGTTATAAAGAACCTTACGTTCCTCCTCGCGGATTTTCTGCAGAATTACGTTTTTCGCATTCTGTGTGGCAATCCGTCCGAATTCTTTCGACGGAACAGCAATGGGGACAATATCGCCGGGAAGATAACGGGGGTTTTTCAGCTTTGCCTCTTCGACGCAAATCTGGGTTAAGGGATCTTCCACCGTTTCCACAACTTCTTTTTCCGCATACACTGCAAAATCACAGGTATCCGGGTTAATATTTACCTTAATATTATCCGCCTTGCCGAAATGATTTTTGCAGGCGGTCAGCAGCGAGTTTTCTATCGCTTCCAAAAGTACTGCCTTGCTGATGTTTTTCTCCTTCTCAATCATTTCCAACGCCAATAAAAGTTCCTTGTTCATGGTTTCCTCCATTCAGTGCATGTTTCACAGTATATCCTACCCTTGGGGTACTAATGATTTCTGCGCACGCTTCACTAAAAATCCAGGGCTAAACGAATCAGTGCGATGTCTGCCCGCAAAAGGGATAAATCCGATCCGTCTTCCATCTGTAAAAGAACAGACTCTTTATCATATGCTTTTAAAATACCGGTATACTCCTTACTTTTATTCAATGCCTTGTACAGCCGGATTTCCACATCCTTACCGATGCTTCGGGCAAAATCCTTATCCTTCTTTAAAGGTCTTCCCAACCCCGGCGAACTTACTTCCAGAATATAGCTGTCCTGGATAAAGTCCTCCTTGTCCAGCCAGTCGCTTACCTTACGGCTGATCAGTTCACAGTCATCTAAAGAAATTCCGCCCTCTTTATCGATATAGGCACGCAGATACCAGGTATCGCCTTCCTTTACATATTCCACATCGACCAATTCAAATCCATGCTCCTGCATCAGCGGCAGAAGAAACTTTTCGGTCCTCGATTCATAACTCTCTTTTTTTGTCATCCGTTATCACCGTCCTTCCTTTCCTCCCATCATTTTGATATACTGTTCACATATTCAATGTAACAAGCCGCAGACTTCTGCAAACAGTAACCTTCGATGTTCAAACACATAAAAGCAAGAGTGGACGTCTGCCCACTCTTTATCCTTTACTTTATCATGTTATCGTAACCAGTGTAGCACCTTTTTCCATAAAATGCAAGCACTTTTTCTACAATTAACTTACTGAAGATATTTTTATAGATGAAGCAATTATTTCTTTCAGCTTACTTAAATCCTGTTCTCCACAGGCTTGAGATATACTTTGTTACTGAACCTTTGGTATTTTCATTCCCTGCAGCATCGCTTCCAGTACCTTTTGCCTATCTCCCCCAAAGTCCTCCAGGTGCATCCAGCGAACATCCCGCTCCCGCTTAAACCAGGTCAGCTGGCGCTTGGCAAAATGCCTGGTATCCCGCTTTAAGATATATACCGCTTCTTCCAGCGAACATTTTCCGTCCAGATAATCCAGGATTTCCTTATAGCCCAGCCCCTGCATGGAAACCATCCCCCGGTGGCAGCCCATTGCTTTAAGCCTCTCCACTTCTTCCACCAGACCGTGTGCAAGCATCTGATCGACTCGCTGGTCAATCCGCTCATACAGCCGGCTTCGATCCATGGATATGACATAATAGGCAAAAGAAAACGGGGATTTTTTCTGCCGTTCCTCCTGGTTATGCACCGAAATTTTCTGCCCCGTCTGCCGATAATATTCCAATGCACGGATCACCCGCTTTACATTATGGCTGTGGATAGCCGCTGCCGATTCCGGATCAACCCTGTCAAGGCACTGGTGAAGGTATTCGGCTCCCTTTTCCCTGACCAGTGCCTCTAATTCCTCCCGAATCTGCCTTCCCTCCGGATTTTCCTTAAAATCAACAGAATAAAGCAATGCCTGGATGTAAAACCCCGTCCCCCCTGCGATAATCGGAACCGCGCCGCGGGCATAAATCCCTTCCAGCGCCTTATTTGCCATCTGCTGGAAGACAACCACATTAAAATCCTCCCACGGTTCCAGCACATCAATCAGGTGATGGGGCACGCCATCCATTTCCTCTTTCGTAACTTTTGCCGAACCAATATCCATATGGCGGTATACCTGCATGGAATCCGCACTGATAATCTCCCCGCCCACTGCCTTTGAAAGCTTAATGGACAATTCCGTTTTTCCCACCGCAGTAGGACCTGTAATAATGATTAAAGGACGTTTTTCCATTTCCCGCTTCCTTTCATTTTCCATTGCACGTTTTGCAATTTTCAAACACTTCCTGGTTCTTATGATTAACCCGGTTCAGCAAAGCTACACAATCCGCTTAAACTTCTTTTCCAGTTCATATCTGCTCATGGCAATAATTGTCGGGCGTCCGTGCGGGCAGGCATAAGGATTTTCCATTCCAAGAAGCTGGTCAATCAGGGCATCTGCCTCCGCAGCAGACATCCCATGATTCCCCTTTACCGCAGCCTTACAGGAAATCGAAGCCACATGCTCATAAATCATATCCGGACTTTTTGCCGGAACATCCTCCGAAAGCCCGTCCAGCACCTCTAAAAGCAGTTCCTTTTTGGCAATGGAAAACAGATTTGCCGGAACGCCGCGCACCGCATACTCTTTCCCGCCAAAATGTTCAATTTCAAATCCCATTTCCCGAAAATATCCCTCATACGTCTTAAAAAGAACCTCCTCGCCCATACTCAGGCTTAAAATCACAGGAGGATTAACCATCTGCGTCCCGAAATCCCTGGTCTTTAAAGACTTCATTGTCTGTTCAAACAATACCTTTTCATGCGCCGCGTGCTGGTCGATAATAAACAGCTGATCATGATACTCCACCAGCCAGTACGTGGAAAAAAGCTGCCCTAAAAGGCGATGCTGCCTTCTGGCACGCTCACCTAAAAACTTATCATCAAACAGTTCCATCTGGACAGGTTTTTCTGCCTCCTGAACCGATTTTTCTGTTTCCTGAACGGTTTTTTCTTCTCCCCAAACAGCTTCTTCTTTCTGGATATTTTCCGTTTTCGGCGCTTCATCCGCTTTTAGCACATCATCCGTTTTCGGCACTTCATCCGCTTTTAGCACATCATCCGTTTCGGGCATCTTTTCCGTGTTCAATATTTCTTCCGTTTTCGGCACCAGTACTTCTTCGGTCTTCGGTGCCAATAATTCTTCCGTTTCCAGACGCAGCGGGTTTAATCTTCTTGCCTGCCCTTGTCCGACATCCGGTAAAAAAGATGACCTCTCCCGCAAAAAAGCGTCCTCCGGCATGGAAGTCAGCTGTTTTAAGGTCTGTTCGTACAATCCCATCCTCTTCGTTTCAAAGGGTTCCGGACTTAGATTCAAAGTCTTCTGGCGCTGTTTTTCCTCTTCTTTTTTGGCTCTTCCTCCGGAACCTGCAAGTTCCACCTGCGGGATAAGTTCCTTATGGGACAGCGCATGGACAAGGGCTTCTTTTACTGCGGCAAACACCAGTTCATTATTTTGGAAACGAAGTTCCATCTTTCTGGGATGTACATTGACATCTAAAACCTCCGGTTCCATCTGCAGATACAAAAGAACAAAAGGATATCTGTGCTGCATCATCAGCGGCTTATAGGCTTCCTCAATTGCCTTGGTCACAATCCCGCTTTTAATATAGCGCCCATTGATAAAATAATTCTCAAAGTTCCGGTTATTCCTGGCAATTACAGGTTTTCCCGCAAATCCGGTAACAATGATATCTCCCAGGGCTTTCTCCACCGGCAGAAGATTTCCCGCAATCTCCCGCCCAAACACCGTATAAACCATATCCTTTATATTATGGTTTCCTGAGGTGTGCAGCTTATTTTGATTATTCTGGATAAAGCGAATGGAAATTTCCGGGTGGGACAGGGCAATCCTCTCCACCAGTTCCGCCACATGGGCACCCTCCGTTGCCGGTGCCTTTAAAAACTTTTTCCGCACCGGGGTATGATAAAAAAGATTTCTGGCAATAAAGGTCGTTCCTGTAGGCGCTCCCACCTCTTCCAGCCCCTTTTCTGTTCCCCCGTCAATCTGGTAGCGGCAGCCCACCAGCGCCTGCGGCGTCTTGGTGATAAGTTCCACCTGGGAAACCGCGGCAATACTTGCCAGAGCCTCGCCGCGAAAGCCAAGGGAAGAAACGGTAAATAAATCCTCCACGGTCCGGATCTTGCTGGTTGCATGGCGAAGAAAGGCTAAAGGAATCTCTTCTTTAGGAATACCGCAGCCATTGTCCGTTACCCGGATAAAGGAAATCCCTCCATCCTTAATTTCCACCGTAACCGCCGTTGCCCTTGCGTCAATAGCATTTTCCAGAAGTTCCTTGACCACCGAAGCCGGCCGCTCTACAACCTCTCCGGCTGCAATTTTATTCACTGTGTTCTCGTCCAGCACAGTAATCCTGCCCATCTCTTTCGTTCCCTCCCTGCATATTTCTCAAAACTTATAGCTGCTTACTTCCACCCCAGCGGTTCTTTAACTTCGTCTGCAGCCGATACAAAGTGTTTAATGCGTCAATAGGTGTCATCTGCGAAAGTTCGAGTTCGCCCAGTTCACGGACAATATCGTCATCCTTTACCGTATCAAATAAAGACATCTGCTGCAGATCCACTTCATCCGGTTTGGGCACAGCCTTTCTCTGGAGAGCAGGCGCTCCGGACTGGGCGATTTCCCTGGCCCGCACCGTGATATCCGCTCCGCTTAATTCCTCGGCAATCTCTTTTGCCCGGGCAATCACAGAATCCGGAACCCCGGCAAGCTTTGCCACCTGAATTCCATAGCTTTTATCCGCCCCGCCCTTAATAATCCGCCGCAGAAAGACAATATCATCCCCCTGCTCCTTTACGGCAATGCAGTAATTATTCACCCCGTTAATCGTGCCTTCCAGTTCCGTTAATTCATGGTAATGCGTGGCAAATAAGGTCTTAGCCCCTAAAAGCTTTGTACTGGCGGCATGTTCCACCACGGCCCAGGCGATAGATAAACCATCAAACGTGCTGGTTCCCCTTCCGATTTCATCCAGAACCAAAAGGCTGTTTCTTGTGGCATTGCGCAGGATATTGGCAACCTCGGTCATTTCCACCATAAAGGTACTCTGCCCGCTTGCTAGATCATCCGAAGCGCCTACCCGGGTAAATATCCGGTCGCAGATGCCGATATTGGCCTCGTCTGCTGGGACAAAGCTTCCGATCTGCGCCATCAGAACAATCAGGGCGACCTGCCGCATATAGGTGGACTTTCCTGCCATATTCGGACCGGTGATAATGGAAATCCTGTTTTTTCCGTTATCCAGGTGCGTATCATTCGCTACGAATAAATCATCCCGCATCATCTGCTCAACCACCGGATGACGGCCGTTTTTAATCTGAATCATGCCCTTTTCGTTGATCTGCGGCTTCACATAATTATGCCGGGTTGCCACAGAAGAAAGGGAGGCAAAGACGTCAATCCCCGCCAGGGCCTTTGCCGTTTTCTGAATCCGCACGACCTCAGCGGCAATCTTATCCCGGATCTGACAGAATAATTCATACTCTAAGGACACTAATTTTTCCTCGGCCCCCATAATAATATCTTCCAGATCCTTTAATTCGTCCGTGGTGTAGCGCTCCCCGTTTACTAAGGTCTGCTTGCGGATAAAGTAATCCGGCACCTGGTTTTTAAAGGAATTGCTGACCTCAAAATAATAGCCGAATACCTTGTTGAATTTTACTTTCAGAGTTTTAATCCCGGTCTTTTCCTTCTCCCTCGCCTCTAACTCGGCAAGCCAGGTCTTTCCTTCGGTCTTGGCATGGCGAAGTTTATCGGCCTCTTCGTGGAAACCGTCCTTAAGAATCCCCCCGTCCCGTATGGAAACCGGCGGTTCATCGATAATCGCTTCCTCTATTAATGTTTTCAAATCCTCCAGCGGGTCTAAATCTTCTTCAAACTGCGAAAGCAGCGCACTGGAAAACTCGTTCAGCAGATTTTTAATGTAGGGAATCATTGCCAGTGAGTTTTTAAAGGCAAGCAAATCCCTGGGATTGGCCGTCTTATAGCTGATCCGCCCGATTAACCGCTCCAAATCATAGACCGGATGCAGGTATTCGCGGATTTCCTCCCGGGAAATATAATTCATATTCAGTTCCTGTACAGCTTCCTGCCGGGCATAAATCTCTTCACGGTGAATCAGGGGCTGTTCGATATAGCTGCGCAGAAGCCTTGCCCCCATAGCTGTCTTTGTCTTATCCAAAACCCAGAGAAGGCTTCCCCTCTTCTGCTTTTCCCTTAATGTTTCCACCAGTTCCAGATTTCTTCGCGTCGAGGTGTCAATCACCATGAACTGCCCCACCTGGTAAGGGGTAATCGTCGTCAGATGCTCTAAGGTGCTCTTTTGTGTTTCGTATAAATACTGCATTACACATCCCGCAGCAATCACACCCGCATCAAAATCGTCCAGCCCAAGCCCTGCAAGGCTGCCCACGCGGTAATGTTCTTTTATAATCTTACGGCAGGTTTCATCGCCGAAAAAATGGCTGTCCAGAGCCGATACAGAAACGCCAAACCGCTCTTTAAGTTCCTCGATATCCACGCCGGACATATAAAAAGCTTCATTGCAGACAATCTCTGACGGCGAAAACTTATGAATTTCATCCGACAAATCCCGCTCTGCTTTTACCTCCGTCACAAAAAAATCACCGGTGCTGATATCTGCAGCTGCGATACCATAGCACTCGCCCAAGTACACCAGCCCCATTAAGTAATTATTCTTCGTTTCGTCCAATGCCTGGTCGCTGGTGATGGTTCCCGGCGTAACTACGCGGATAACCTCCCGGCGGACTAATCCCTTAGCCTGCTTTGGATCTTCCATCTGTTCGGCAATGGCTACCTTAAACCCCTTCTGCACCAGCCGGTTTAGGTAGGTATCCACGGCATGGAAAGGGACGCCGCACATGGGCGCCCGCTCTTCTAAACCGCAGTCTTTTCCGGTCAGGGTAATTTCAAGAGCCTTGGAAGCGGTCAGCGCATCTTCAAAAAACATCTCGTAAAAATCACCCAGCCGGTAAAATAAAATACAGTCCGGATACTGCTTTTTCGTTTCCAGATATTGGGTCATCATTGGTGTCATTCCAGCCATAAGCTACCTCGCTTCTTTATCCTGTTTATTCTTGATATTTCCCAGGTAATAAAATCCCTTAAACGCATCTAAAGATACACGGACAATTTTTCCGATTAATGCTTCGGTTCCCGGAAAATGTACGATGGTATTATTTCCCAGCCTTCCGGTCATCAAACGGCTGTCGTGGTCATTTACCTCCTCCACCAAAACCTCCTGCACCGTATGAAGCTGACGTCCGGAAACCTTCGCTCCGGTTTCCTGTACCTTTTTCAGCAGCCGTTCAAAGCGATCCTTCACCACATCCTCGGGCACCTGGTCCTTCATCGCCGCGGCCGGAGTTCCTGTTCTTTTGGAATAAATAAAGGTAAAGGCAGTGTCAAATCCGACCAGCCCCACCACATCCATCGTTTCCTGAAAATCTTCTTCGGTTTCCCCGGGAAATCCCACAATAATATCTGTCGTCAGGGAAATCTGGGGGATCTCGGTTTTCAGCTTGCGGGCAAGGTTTAAATACTGTTCCTTGGTGTAGCGGCGGTTCATCTGCGCTAAGATCCGGCTGCTTCCCGACTGCAGTGGAAGGTGCAGATGGGGACAGATCTTTTTTGAATCCCGCATCACGGCAATTAATTCATCCGACAAATCCTTGGGATGCGAGGTCATAAAGCGGATACGGCGGATACCCTCCACTTTCTCCACCTGTCGAAGCAATTCGGCAAAGGAAACCGGCTGCTCCAGGGTTTTTCCATAAGAATTTACATTCTGCCCTAAGAGCATAATTTCCACTACACCGTCCGCTGCCAGCCGTTCCACCTCCTGGATAATCTCCTCCGGTCTTCGGCTGCGCTCCCGCCCCCGGACATAGGGGACAATACAATAGCTGCAGAAATTATTGCAGCCGAACATAATATTTACCCCGGATTTAAAGGGGTATTTCCTCTCGGAAGGAAGGTTTTCCACGATTTTCTCCGTACCCTCCCAAATTTCCACTACCGTCTTTCTCTCTTCTAAGCGGCGGTAAAGGAGTTCGGCAAGCTGGAAAATATTATGTGTGCCAAAAATCAAATCCACAAAACGATAGCTTTTTTTTAATTTATCGACAACTTCTTTTTCCTGCATCATACAGCCGCAGAGGACAATCAGCATATCGGGATTTTTCTTCTTTTTTACGCCAAGCTGCCCCAAACGCCCGTAGACGCGCAGGTTTGCATTTTCACGAACGGTACAGGTATTGTACAGCACCAAATCCGCGTCCTCGGTATCCGTTTCTTTAAAGCCAATGGCAAGAAGCACCGCAATCAGCTTTTCTGAATCCCTGGCATTCATCTGGCAGCCGAACGTTTGAGTAAAAAAGCATGGGCGACGTCCGTTTTTCCGTTCAAACTCCCGAACCCACTCCCTGCATTTTGCCATGTAATAGTATTGCCTGGCTGGTTCCTCTATGGGCGGCTCTGCATTTATATCAATTTGGCCTAAACCAATTTCATTATCCATTTCTCTTGACTCTTTCCCTTTCTATCGTATAATATATAAAAATAAACGGGTTTTTTACCGTACAGCTTTATGGCTCAAGCGGGGCACTCGTTTTTTTTCCCTTAATCCCAATCGATCGCCCCATGCGGTATCGTCCCGTTCATTTCCCTGTCTTTCCGTCCGACCCTTATGGCTTCTAATTCCTCCGGTTCAGGGCCATTCCCGCATTTTGCCATAAAGTAATATTGACGGACAAGTCTTGGTTTTCTATATACTTTTGTAGCATCTCTTCTGAAACATTCCCTACGCTGCATGCGAAATATCCGTCCGTCCAA
>ERZ808037.1073-NODE-1073-length-20108-cov-40.456542_pt1 | contig 20108 bp, 16 predicted proteins | sample MGYA00380190_ERZ808037 | MGnify/ENA primary metagenome ERZ808037 (study PRJEB31490, sample SAMN06133399) | mouse gut metagenome | isolation source: J9 | host: mice | place: China: Chengdu | collected 2015-05 ... | reverse complement strand
TTAAGGGGTCATTCTTATTTTGCCCGAGGGGTCAAATCCCGCGTGCCCGAAGGGGTCAAACGCACGCGCCTTTTCCAACAGGCTCCATACTCGATTTCGGGCGCAAAAAGAAAAAATATCAGGCATCGATAGCCGCATACGAACAGGCCAGATACACGTATGAGCAGTCAGTGCTGCAGGCATTCAACGAAGTGAACAATGCCATAGTCAGCTACAGGCGCGTATATGAGGCAGCCGCACTCAAGGCCGATCTCCGCAACGCCGCAAGCAAATATGTGCAGCTCGCCCACGTGCAATACAAAGGTGGCACACTCAATTACATTGACGTGCTCGACGCCCAACGCCGCTACTTTGACGCTCAGATAGGACTCAGCAACGCTCTTCGCGACGAATATCTCGCCGTAGTGGCTCTTTACAAGGCACTCGGAGGCGGATGGAAAATACACCATGACACCGAGAACAATACCGGAGGATCATAAGTTATTAAATGTAGCAGGGTATGTGACAAGCATACACAGACCCTCCCCTAAAATATTTTTATTTCCTGCATCATGAAGAAGTTCTGGATATTCACCGCCATTGTAGCGGCATTCACATTGGCAGTGTGGATGTTTGCCGAACGTGTCGTGCGACGTACCCCGGAACTCCATCCGCAACCTCATGTCACAGAGGTCCGCGGCATATCAGGCGGCCTGTCAATGTCAGACCTTAAAGGCAAGTATGTGCTTGTGAACTTTTGGGACTCGCATAACGCTGTTTCCCGTATAGCCGCCGGCGAATACGACCGCTTTTTCCGTGACAACAGACACCGCAACATCAGGCTACTGTCGGTAAACACCGATGACAACCCTAAACTATTCGACGAGATAGTACGCCATGACGGTCTCGACTCGCTCACACAGTTCCACATACGCAATGTCAAGACCCGAGGTTTATCTCCGGGCTACCACCCGGAGGGGGGCTACTCCTCCTATCTCATTGACCCCTCAGGCAATATCGTCGCTGTAAACCCGTCAGTACAGACGCTAAAAAAAATCATATCCAAATGATTTTTTCTAAAAATATTGCATGTCTGAATTATAAATTATAACTTTGCCAAAGAATTCAAGACAAAAATGAGAAACTTGCTCAACAATCAGAACTATTGGTGGCGCATCGGTAAAGATTATCGATGGCATTGTCGCACGCACCTGTAGCAAGCTGACACACGAGCAACCCCAGTAAAATATATCATCCATGAGGAGCCATCGATAACATATCGGTGGCTCCTCTATTTTTTATATCCAGTTTCAACCTATTATAACGATCGCCTGACAACGAATAATCAACAATGGCACAATTCCATTCACTTCTTCCTGTTGATGAGGAAGGCTATTACGGACATTTCGGCGGAGCCTATATCCCCGAAGTACTGCACAAAAACATCAGTCTACTGCGAGAGGCGTTCTACCGATACGCCGCCGATGAGAGTTTCAACCGAGAGCTTGACACACTGCTGCGCGACTATGTCGGACGCCCTTCACCGCTCTACCGGGCCAACCGTCTTAGCGAGCATTACCACACCAACATATTCCTCAAACGCGAAGACCTCAACCACACCGGCGCACACAAGATCAACAATGCCCTCGGCTCTGTGCTTCTGGCCAAACGCATGGGGAAGACACGAATCATCGCAGAGACCGGAGCCGGACAACACGGAGTCGCCACGGCCACGGCATGCGCACTCATGGGCATGGAATGCACCGTATTCATGGGTGCTACCGATGTGGCCCGTCAAAAGCCCAATGTAGAGCGCATGATGATGCTCGGCGCAAAGGTGGAGGCAGTGCACAGCGGCAACAAGACACTCAAGGATGCCACAAACGAGGCCATACGCTACTGGTGCTGCAACCCCGACACATACTATGTAATCGGATCGACAGTAGGGCCTCATCCTTATCCGGAAATGGTGGCTCACTTCCAATCGGTGATATCCAAAGAGATACGCAAGCAGCTCCTGTCACAGACCGGATCGGAACTGCCCGACTATGTGATAGCCTGCATAGGAGGAGGGAGCAACGCCGCAGGAGCATTCTATCATTTCATAAACGAACATTCAGTCCGCCTTGTGGCCGCAGAAGCAGCAGGTCTCGGAGTTGACACCGACAAGACAGCCGCCACCATGAAAACAGGATCCGAAGGGATACTTCATGGATCAAAGACTCTTGTCATACAGGACTCTGACGGGCAGATCACTGAACCGTACTCCATATCGGCAGGCTTGGACTATCCGGGTGTAGGACCGCTCCACTCCTATCTTGCCACATCAGGCCGCAGCGAGGTGATAGCCATAACCGACCGTCAGGCACTCGACGCCGCTTTCCGTCTCACACAGACCGAAGGCATAATACCGGCACTTGAATCGGCTCACGCCTTAGGGGTACTTGACGTGAAGAGATTCAATCCCGACGACACCGTGGTAATAAACCTGTCAGGACGCGGTGACAAGGACATGCACACTTATATGAATTTCAAAAACGACTATATACTATGACACATCACAAACGACACATCCTCAATGTGGCATCCCGCATGATTCCGGCCGACCTGGAAACATCGGTGGGAATATATCTGAAAATACGTGACCTGTATCCGCAATCGGCACTGCTTGAGAGTTCTGACTACCACACATCCCAAAATTCAGTGAGCCTGATAGGCGTGGATCCAATAGGCGGATTCACCCTCGTCAACGGCACCATAGAGCTGTCCTACCCTGACACTCCGACAGAGACCATTGCCGTTGGCAATGGGATCGACGTAATGGAATGTCTCAGGAAATACATCGAATCCTACACCCTCGAAGGGGATAACGAAAAGGGGGTAAATGGACTGTTAGGCTACACGGCTTATGATGCCGTGAGATATTTCGAAAAAGTGGACATCCGGCAAAAGGAGGAATGCTTCCGTTCGATTCCCGACATGAAGTATCTTCTGTACAGATACGTGATAAAGCTCAACCACTACAAGGACACTATGACTGTCTACGAGCACTGTCTGCCGGGCGCGGCTCCCACCATCAATGAGATCGTCAGTCTGCTGCGCAACAACAATGTGGCACAGTATCCATTCTCGACCATATCAGAACCGGAATCCACAGTCACCGACGAGGAATACAAAGAGATGGTGAGACAGGGTATCAGCCACGCGCTCCGTGGCGATGTGTTCCAGATAGTGCTGTCAAGACGTTTCTCCCAGGAGTTCCGGGGTGATGACTTCAATGTGTACCGCGCTCTGAGATGCGTCAACCCCTCCCCTTACCTGTTCTATTTCGATTTCTGCGACTTCCGCATATTCGGCTCATCCCCCGAGACTCACCTGAGAATAGAAAATGGGAATGCCTACATCGATCCTATAGCCGGGACATTCCGCCGCACCGGCGATGACACACGTGACCACGAGCTCGCCAACGCGCTGCTCGCCGACGAGAAAGAAAACGCCGAGCACATAATGCTCGTCGACCTTGCCCGAAACGACCTTAGCCGCGGAGGGGGCAGAGTGAGCATAGAATTCCTGCGGCAGATACAGTTCTATTCCCATGTGATACACATGGTGTCGCGTGTCAAGAGCGTATTGCCTGAAGGAGCCGACATATTCCGGCTGTTTGCCGACACATTCCCGGCAGGCACACTCAGCGGTGCTCCGAAAGTGAGAGCCATGCAGCTTATCAACGAAATAGAGCCTCACTCACGAATGACCTACGGCGGATGCATCGGATTCATAGGATTCAGCGGCAATCTCAATATGGCAATAAACATCCGCTCATTCCTCAGCCATAACCACAAGCTTTATTTTCAGGCGGGGGCCGGCATAGTGGCCCATTCAGTGCCCGAAAACGAGCTACAGGAGACAAACAATAAACTCGGAGCACTTATAAAAGCTCTGAAATCAGGTGAAACTTTTGGCACTCAGGAACTATGAAACTTCTTATACTTGACAACTACGACTCCTTCACATACAATATCGTCCATGCCTTACACTCACTCGGTGTAAGCCCCGATGTGAGACGCAACGATTGCATATCCATAGAAGATGTGGCAGCATACGACAAGATAATCATATCACCTGGACCCGGAATACCATCCGAAGCCGGCATCCTTCCTGCACTCCTCGAACGGTATGCCGAAGAAAAATCCATTCTCGGCGTATGCCTCGGACATCAAGCCATAGCGGAGAGATTCGAAGCGCACCTGCACAATCTGAGCGACGTGTATCACGGCATACAGTCGGACATTACGATCACTGTGCCGGACTATCTGTTTGAAGGACTGCCCGGACAATTCAAAGCCGGACGCTATCATTCATGGGTCGTGGACCGCAACGGACTACCCGACTGTCTCGAGATAACGGCACTGAGCCCCGATGGAGAGATCATGGCGATGCGTCACCGCTCGCTCGACATACGCGGAGTGCAGTTTCACCCCGAATCCATACTCACCCCTTCAGGAATCACAATATTTGAAAACTGGATCAGACGATGAAAGACATACTATACAAAATGTTTGAGCACAAGAGCCTGTCACGGGAAGAATCCCGCTCTGTGCTGCTCAATATGGCCGACGGCAAGTACAACGACGCACAGCTGTCAGCATTCATGACCGTATTCCTCATGAGGGCCATCACTCTTGAAGAGCTTGCAGGATTCCGCGATGCCATACTTGAACGGTGCATCCCTATCAAGATAGACACCACCGGAGCAATTGATATAGTGGGCACCGGAGGAGACGGGAAAAACACCTTCAACATATCTACCGCCTCATGCTTTGTGGTGGCAGGGACAGGCCGAAAAGTGGTGAAACATGGCAATTATGGTGCGACATCCATATCCGGGGCATCCAATGTGCTTGAGCACCATGGAGTCAGATTCTCATCCGACACCGATACGCTGAACCGCTCGCTTGACATAAGCGGCGTATGCTATCTGCACGCCCCGCTGTTCAGCCCCGCTCTCAAAAGTGTCGGACCCGTGCGCAAGGCTCTGGGGGTACGGTCATTCTTCAACATGCTCGGGCCGCTCGTCAATCCGGTCATGCCGAAGCATCAGCTCCTTGGTGTCTACAATCTCAAGCTCCTGCGTCTATACAGCTACCTGTCCCGACAAGAGGACATCAACTGCACGGTGGTCCACTCGCTCGACGGATATGACGAGATATCCCTGACATCGCCTTTCAAGGCAGCATGCGCCCAAAGTGAAAATCTATACACACCGGAACAGTTGGGATTTGACTCCATATCACCTGACGACCTCTCAGGTGGTGATTCGATAGCAGATGCCGCAAGGATATTTGACAATGCGCTGTCAGGCACCGCCTCCCGGGCCCAGACCGACTGCGTGGTAGCCAATTCGGCTTTCGCAATCCACACACTTGACCCGCAGCTGCCTATTGCAGAAGCAATCTCACAGGCACGCGAATCCATATCATCGGGAGCCGCTCTCGGAGCGTTCCGCAAATTTATAGAGATCAATTCATAGCATATGGAAGACATACTTAAGAAAATCGTTGACAACAAACGCCGGGAAGTAGACGCCATGATGCCGCACGGACTTCCGGCAGCAACACTTCCATTCCACCGGAGCAAACGGTCTATGAGCATGGCTCTTGCAGGGAGCCCCACAGGCATAATCGCCGAATTCAAACGCCGCTCACCGTCAAAAGGTGATATACATAAGGAAGCGATGATACAAGACGTGATCCCGGCATATACCGAAGCTGGCGCATCGGCATGCTCCATACTCACCGACACGCCATATTTCGGAGGGGCATTGACCGATCTTGCCGCCGCACGTCAGCTCACAGACCTTCCGATCCTCAGGAAAGACTTTATTGTAAGTGAGTTTCAGATACAGGAAGCCGCCATATACGGAGCTGACGCCATACTCCTGATAGCAGCCGTCCTGACCCGCGAAGAAGTGGCAAGGCTCAGCAGATACGCCCACGAGTACGGGCTTGAGGTGCTGCTCGAACTGCATTCAGCGGACGAGCTTGAACATGTGGGCTGCGACATAGACATGGTGGGAATAAACAATCGCAACCTTGCCGACTTTCACACTGACCCGACCCTGTCATTGAAATTATCAAAATCTCTGCCTGACAACATAATAAAGGTCGCGGAAAGCGGAATAACCTCAATGGACGAAGTGACCCGCCTCAGGGATGCCGGATTCAGCGGCTTTCTTATCGGTGAGAGATTCATGATGCACGATGACCCTGGCAAAGCCCTTCTTGAGTTTCTCAACAGTAAAAACATCTGACAAAAACAATACAAGCACAATACATAAAGTCATGATTCTGAAAATATGCGGACTGTCGGATCCGGAAAACATACGAGAGGTGTCATCTCTACACCCCGACATGATGGGATTCATATTCTATGCCCCCTCACCGCGCAACGCTTGCGCGCTGCTACACCGTGAAGTCAGAAACCTGCCCGAAGATATCGATCGCGTGGGAGTGTTCGTCGATGCTCCGGTAAGCCATGTGTTACATCTTGCAGAAAAGTATGCGCTGACAACGATACAGCTGCACGGACATGAGTCGCCCGCGATGTGTGACGAAATCAGATCCAACGGATACCGTGTGATGAAAGCTCTGGGGATAAACCGTGATACTGACTGGGAAGAGTACCGTTGCTATGAAGGGCACACCGATCTTTTCATCCTTGACACGCTCACAGCCATGCACGGAGGCTCAGGCCGTAAATTCAACTGGTCTCTTCTTCAGGACTATCCGTTGCAGTCTCCGTTCCTGCTCAGCGGCGGGATAGGTCCGGACGATGCCCGGGCTGCAATGGAGGCCGAAGCTTCCATGACGCTTATGACAGGCATAGACATCAACAGCAGATTCGAGACATCGCCCGGACATAAAAACATCACCCTTTTAAAACAATTCATCAATGAACTCAAGCGCTGAAAATATGAACCGATTAGACCGTCTCTTCTCCAATAAAAAAAATGACATACTATCGGTATTTCTTACCGCCGGATTCCCCAGAATCGATTCGACGGCCGACATAATCGAAGAACTCGCCTCTCAGGGAGCCGACATGGTGGAGATAGGCGTACCATTCTCCGATCCAATGGCCGACGGGACTGTGATACAACACAGTTCGGCCGTAGCTCTTAAAAACGGCATGAATCTGTCACTCCTGCTCGAACAGGCAGCTGAAGCACGCAAAAGAGTTCCCGACATGCCGTTTGTTCTCATGAGTTATCTCAATCCGCTGTACCATTACGGCATGGAACGACTTCTCGCCGATTGCCGCGATGCCGGAATCGATGCCATAATAATACCCGATCTCCCTTTCAGCGAGTACATGCGCGAATACAGGCCCCTGTGTAAAAAGTACGGCATACACATGATTATGCTGATCACACCAGAGACAAGTATCGAGCGCATCCATCTGATAGATGACAACTGCTCGGGATTCATATATATGGTGTCGGCCGCATCTACAACAGGATCAAGACACAGCTTCACGCCGGAACAGACCGGATATTTCCGCAAAATAGCCGACATGGGGCTAAAAAATCCACGCCTCATAGGATTCGGCATATCCAACCGCAGCACATATGCCGACGCATGCACTAATTCCTCAGGCGGCATAATAGGATCAATGTTCATAAAATGCCTCGAATCAGCCCCCTCAATCAGAGAAGCGGTAGCCGAGCTTATGAAAAGGCTTGGTCAGGAATGTGACGCGAAACCAACATACAGGAAATAGCACAAAAATATAGAAGAGACCCGAAAGCCTCTTCTATATTTTTGTCATAGTCACGCAGTGAAGCGGAACTAATCCTATGAAATCAGACAGCTAATGATCAGCCATACTGTATGGTACCGTCAGGATTGCGGTAAAGATCAAAGCTCTTCTCATACTGGTCCATTGCACGAAGGCTCATACCCATACTTGAGAAACCGCCGTCGTGGAACAGGTTCTGCATTGTCACCTTGCGTGTGAGATCCGAGAACATCATGATGCAGTAGTCGGCACATTCATCGGCAGTAGCATTGCCCAGCGGTGACATCCGGTTGGCAAAATCCATAAGCGACTCCATACCCTTGACGCCGCTGCCGGCTGTCGTGGCTGTCGGCGACTGCGATATGGTGTTGATGCGCACATTCTTCTCGCGCCCGTAAATATAGCCGAAGCTGCGTGCTATAGACTCAAGCAGAGCCTTTGCGTCAGCCATATCGTTGTAACCGAACATTGTGCGCTGAGCCGCTATGTAGCTTAAAGCAACAATACTGCCATATTCAGCTATGGCATCAAGCTTCTTGGCTGCCTGAATCATCTTATGGAAAGAAATCGCCGATATGTCAAGAGTCTTGCCGAGAAGATCGTAATCAAGATCGTCATAAAGACGCTTCTTTCTTACATTGGGCGACATACCGATGGAATGAAGCACAAAGTCGATCTTGCCGCCAAGCACCTCCATCGAACGCTGGAACACCATCTCGAGATCCTCGACATTGGTGGCGTCGGCCGGAATAACCTCGGCATTGAGCTTCTCGCCAAGCTGAGACACTTCGCCCATACGCACAGCGACAGGGGTGTTGCTAAGAGTAATGATCGCGCCTTCTTCCACGGCTTTCTCAGCCACCTTCCAGGCGATACTCTTGTCGTTAAGCGCACCGAATATCACGCCACGCTTACCTTTCAAAAGATTATAACTCATATTTTTATATTTAATGTCCGCAGACCCTTCCTATGCTGTGTCATATCATACGCAGTACAATAAAGGACTTTAAGACTGACAGTCCTTATTATCATCATCTTACAGTCTGCAGTGTGAATTTTAAACCGGTTTTCCGATGCAAAGGTACGAAAAAAATCTCAACCTGCATTGCCCCTCGGCAACCAATTGCCCCCAACGGCATCAATTATATGCCGTCTCTACTTTTTTCATAAACGGAATATCATCGATTATCAGAACTTTGCATTATTACACCGATACCACACATAATACCATATGAAAACAATCAAAGCCCTAATCATGTCAGCATGCCTGGCAGTGAATCTTACATGTATGCCGGCCTACGGACAGACCATGGGAAAACGACATGTCAACGAGTACGGCACCGGATGGCAATGGAACGAAGGCACCATAGAAGTGGAATCACCTCAACGTGCCTCAGGACAGAAGAGTGTACTCGGGCTCGCCCTTCCTGCCATGGAGTCAGTAAGAGTAGGATTTGTCGGGCTCGGAATGCGTGGCCCCGGAGCCGTGGAACGATTCACCCACATCCCCGGTGTGGAGATCAAGGCCCTTTGCGATTATGAACAGTCCCGAGCCGAAAACTGCCAGAAATACCTTGAAAAGGCATCCATGCCTGCTGCCGACATATATTACGGCGAGAACGGCTACGAAGAGCTTTGCAAGCGTCCCGACATAGATCTTGTGTACATAGCCCCCGACTGGCTGCATCATGCACCCATAGCCAAATGTGCTCTCCGCAATGGCAAGAACGTGGCCATAGAGGTGCCTTCGGCCATGACTCTCAACGACTGCTGGGAACTTATAGACCTCAGCGAGAAATTTCAGAAGCACTGCATGATACTCGAGAACTGCTGCTACGACTGGTTTGAGATGAACACACTCAACATGGCCCAGCAAGGGGTGTTCGGCGAGGTTATCCGAGCTCAGGGCGCATACATACACGATCTCAGCCCATTCTGGCGTCATTACTGGAAAAACGGCAAGGATGACAAACTAGGATGGCGTCTTGACTACAATATGCGCCACCGCGGCGATGTGTATCCCACCCACGGCCTCGGACCCGTGGCACAGGCCCTTAATATCCATCGCGGAGACCGCATGAAGACACTTGTCGCCATGGATACAAAATCGGTCAACGGGGCCGCACTCGTAACCGAACTTACCGACTCGGTGTGCCGGAACTTCCGCAACGGTGACCACACCACCACACTAATACGCACCGAGAACGGCAAAGTGATAGAGATACAGCACAATGTGATGACACCACAGCCCTACAACCGCCTTTACCAGCTCACAGGCACCAAAGGATTTGCCAACAAGTATCCGGTGGAAGGCTATGCAATAGGCAAACAACAGCTTGCCGATGCTGGAGTAAAGGCTGATATCGAAGATCTTTCAGCCCACTCATTCCTTAACGACAAAGAAAAGAATGCGCTGATAGAAAAATACCGTCATCCGATACTTGTAAAATACGGAGAAATGGCAAAGGAGGTCGGCGGACACGGAGGCATGGACTTCATAATGGACGCCCGTCTGATTTACTGCCTACAGAACGGACTGCCCCTTGACATGGATGTCTATGACCTGGCTGAATGGTGCTGCCTTGCCGAACTCGGGTCTCTGTCCATGGACCACAACAGCGCGCCTGTAGCCATACCCGATTTCACGCGCGGTGACTGGAACAAGACCAAAGGATACCGACACGCTTTCGCATCTCCTGAACAGGAAGAAGCTTCGATGAAAAAAGCTGTCGCATTCACAGAAAGGCTTAAGGCAAAAGCCTTGAAAAACCAAAAATCAAAATCCAAATCAGGGAAATAGCCCCTCCCGACACTACAATATGAAACCTTTGGACGAAATAGTGTCGCACTTCGGCATAAAAGTCAATGAAACCGACATCAGCCCATTGGGCGACGGTCTCATAAACGACACCTACAAAGTAACCGCCGGACAGGCAGGTGACAATCAATGCTATGTTCTGCAGCGCATCAACCATCACATATTCAAGGATGTGGACACGCTGCAGAGAAATATCGGGATAGTCACCCGTCATATCCGTGCACATCTCTTGACAAAAGGAGCCGATGATATCGACAGCAGGACTCTACGATTTCTGGAAAATCCGGAAACAGGCAAGACATATCACTTCGACGGGGAGAACTACTGGCGCATGATGCTGTTTCTTGACAATACCGTGACCAGCAAAGCAGTCACTCCGGAAAACGCTTACCGCACCGGAGCCGCTTTCGGTGAATTCCAGCATATGCTGTCGGACGTGACGGAAGAGCTCAAGGAGTCCATCCCCGATTTCCATAATATGGAATTCAGGCTTGAACAATTCAGGGAGGCCGTCAATGCCGACAGAGCAGGAAGAGCTGACAGTGTCCGGAATCTTATCGAGGAGCTGGAGAAAAGAAGCGCGCATGCCTGTCTTGCCGAAAAGTTGCACCGTGAAGGCAAACTACCGAAACGCATATGCCACTGCGACACCAAGGTTGACAATATACTCTTTGATCCTGAGGGCAACGTGGTATGCGTCATCGATCTTGACACAGTGATGCCGTCGTTCATATTCTCTGATTTCGGTGACTTTCTGCGCAGCGCGGCCAATACCGGAAGAGAAGACGACCCCGATACCGGCAATGTGGGATTCGACATGGAGATTTTCAGACAATTTGCCAAAGGATACATTGAAAGCGCAAGATGTTTCCTCACCCCACTTGAGACCGAACTCCTCCCCTATGCCGCCGAACGGTTCGCATACATGCAGGCAATACGCTTCCTGACTGACTATCTCAACGGCGACACCTATTACAAGACAGAATACCCTGAACACAATCTGACAAGAACAAAAGCTCAGTATGCTCTGCTGAGGGCCATCGAATCAAAGACCGAAGAAATGACCGATTATATACATGGCCTGACTCGCGTGTAGCCCGCGATACGTGCTTAATCCGGACAATGGATATCGGTCACAACATCAGCCTCCGTAATCTCCCTTACCACCCTGCACGGGGAGCCTAAAGCAAGTACCCCAGAAGGAATATCTTTGGTTACGAGACTTCCGGCTCCGATCACAGTCCCATCGCCTATGGTGACGCCGGGCAATACCGTAACGCCGGCTCCGATCCACACATTTGACCCTATGGTCACCGGAGCCGAATGCATTATGCCTTCATTCCTTTGGCGAAAGTCAAGGGCATGGGTTATGGTGCAGATTGTTGTGCCGGGACCTATGAACACATTGTCGCCGACCCTCACCTCCGCCTCATCAAGAATAGAGACATTGAAGTTGCATATCAGATTGTCGCCCGCATGGATATTATATCCTATGTCACAACGAAACGGACTATTGATTATGAATCTGTCACCTATCTCTCCGAACAGATCTCTGATGATGGATTCCCGCTCAGACTTGTTTTCCGGAGATATGGCATTCAGATTAAAACAAAGACGGGATGCCCTCCCGAGTGCGTCGCCTATCTCAGCGGCAAACCCATTGTGCCAAAGCCCTGACGCCATCAGTTCAAGACTATCCATATACTATACTTCTTATCATATTACAAACCGAGAGAGATTATCAATTACGTTTTTTGGGCTGAAGGTTAAGCCTGTACTGTGCCGTGAAAAGCACATAGCGCGGAAGCGTGTTAGAATAGGACACAGTGCGACCCGAAGCCGTGACGGAATAATACACATTGGAAAGGCTCTGCAACAGGTCGAATCCCTTGACAGTGAACACCCACTTATTACCCTTGGGAGTGTAGGACGCACTGAGATTCCACATGACATCGGTGGTGTCGAGCTCCTTGGATCCGTAACCACGACGCGTATAGAAACTCAGATCAGTATTGATACGAACTCCGCCGGGCAGGCTGCACATGCCCGTCAACCCGTAATTGAGATTTACGGAATTGACATTGTTGGCACCCTCCCGTGCCGACCGTGTCCGATTGTTGGTGACGCCACACATGACCGATACCATATGTTTCCATCCGGGGCTGCGCCATGACAATGACATGTTGCCGGTCAGAGTCCAGGTGTCAGCCGTAGTCCTTGACGGATCCTCACCATTGGTGCCGAGCATGTCCACACTATGCCTGCGGCTCACTGACGGGCTTGTCGAAAGTGTGAAACTGCTATTGCGGCCGAAAGCCAAATGACTGTAATCCGACAATGATATGTTGTTGCTGCCGCTCACATTGTATCTGCGCATGCGGCTCACTCCGGTGGCTGTGTCATACGTGTTGCCGTTAACTATTGAATTGTTTTCATAACTATAGCTGAGCGACAGCGTATTTGACATCATGTTATGACCTGACACGCCCCACCCTAACATGTGATTGTGACTTACCGACGACCGCAGATCAGGATTGCCTTCGGATATATAGAGAGGATTGGAATCGTCCACCACATCTATAAGGCTCATGAGGTCAGGGAGACCGGTTGACAAGGAATAACTATATGTGAAATTATGAGAGATACCATCATGTGAAAGATTGTTTTTCCCTAACGACATATTGACCGAGATATTGGACAGTATGAAATCCGACCTCCTGACATTATAGCTTTTGCTGTCACGCCAGTAGTCGATGTGACGGTTCACAAATCCCACCGAAGGCATTATGAACATGTTCAGCTCGTAACCGTTCTTGAATTTGTTCACATATCTCAAGTGAGGTTTCAGCATATTTTTTACAGAGGTTCTTCTTGACGTGTTGCTGTTGGATGGATCGAATGTAGCTTCATAACCAGGCGGGAGTGTGCCGTATATGCCCATATCCTCAAGGCGGTGGAGCGCGTACATGTATGTTCCGTCACGCATATTGGCATACTCACACTCATACCCCATGTCCAGGCTGACATTCCTGATCCTCGCAGTGTAGGTGAACGATCCCGTCAAATTGGTGTTACGGTTGGACGGCATATCGGTATATTGCCGTCTATGCTCCGACGGATTGGGATCGCTGCCGAAATTTATCAGGTAGTCGTTCCAGCTATGGTTTCTGCTGATGGAATAATTTGCCCCCAGGACAACACTCAACATGTCGGAAGTGCCGGGCACCTTGTAAAGCGTTGATGTGCTAAGTCTCACATCACCGCTCTTTGCATCGTTGTTCCCCCTGTTGACATTGCGGTTGATGATAGTGGCGAGCTCTTCGGCAGTCGCGGAGCCATAGAGATTTTCTATGAACTCGACAGTCGCATCCTCACGTTCCTTGTTAAAGCTTGCCGAAAGCGACGACGATGTCCCGTCACGAGTGATATAGGATCCATCGATATTGCCTGACAGGTTCACTCTCCCGAGATCAAACATCAGACCATGAGAAGTGCCGATTCTCATATTTTTATCGCCGCTCCCGGAATAGGAATAATCGTATGTGTCACCTGTATTGAAAAAGTTGGTTCTGTTTGTGGTCGTGATGCGCGTGGAATTGTCCCCGTTATATGTCAACGAACCATGCATACTGCTCTTCTGGCTCGGCGAATCATACGAATAGTCAAGTCCGGTGCTCTTGTAGCGGCTCCTGCCCGAGGACGCATGCATGCCTCCTCCGAAGCTTATCACATTGTATTCCGGACTGCTGAGGTCAAAATTGTTGCCTATATTATTCATATTGCCCAAGAGCGTAAGCCGCGTAGTGCTGCTGAACCAGGAAGCAAACAGGCGCGCCGTGTACAGGTCCTCCGTTCCGTAACCGGCTTCAGCATTGAGAAGCCAGCCCATGGAGTATTCTTTCTTGAGTTTTACATTCATTGTCAGATGTTTCTTGACATTCGGATCATCGATCCATTTTTCAAGCTTTGTCTGACCACGGTACACCTCGACATTGTTTACCGTATATGCGCCAAGATTCTCAAGCATAAGCGTGCGGTCCTTGTTGAAGAATTCCTTGCCGTTGAGAAGCAGGGTCTCCACTTTCTCTCCGTTGACTTTTATCTCACCTTTGCTGCTAAGCTCCACACCCGGCAACTGCGCGATGAGCGCATCAAGCATCGATCCTTCGGCAAGCTGAAATGCATCGGCATTGTAGACCAGCGTATCGCCTTTATGAAAGAATTTCACTTTCGAGGCCACCACCTCCACCTCTCCGAGTTTATGAGGCTCACGCACGAGCTCGGTCAATGGCATCTCGCGCTTCAGTTCGCGCTTGCCCAGGCGTTCGACCTTATACACTATTGTCTGAGATGTGTATCCCGGACACCCAATCTCAAACACATAGGTCGAATCTTTGCGTTCAGTCATGAATTCGATATATGACATGTTCCGGACATGATCTGAATGGGTAAAGGCATATCTGGCTCTCGCCTTTATGGTATCACCGGGATTGCCGTCGTCATCTATCGGTATCATGAAAGCATCGATCAAGTCACGTTTGACCAACGACTCCACAATACGCCCCTCTATAAGCAGACTGTCGGGATGAACACGGCTGCCATCCACATATGAGTAACCGCCCTGGCGTAAAATACCGGACATGACTACACGTTGCGCCATCGATGCATACGTACTGACTGCCACCAGGGCAAGCGAAACAAAAATTCGCATTAAGTCACTCATTATATGTATAATTATTTATTTAGGTACAAAAATAATCAATGAATTCGAAACCAACAAGAAATCATTGATAAAACTACATATTGTACCCCCATAAAGCTTAATAAAGGATTACAATAATCGGTCCAACTCACCACCTATAAACAGAACCCAGCCATCATTTCTTAGGCTTTATATTAAGACGATACTGTGCCGAGAAAAGGACATAACGCGGCAGAGTGTTTGTATATGTGACCGTACGTCCTGCCGCCGTCACCGCATAATGCACATTCGACAGCCGATGCAGGAGATCAAATCCGTCGACAGTGAATATCCATCGTCCGCCACGAGGAGTATAAGTGACACGGGCGTTCCATACGGCATCCGTAGTGTCAAGCTCACGCATCCCGTATCCACGGCGGGTGTACATCTTGAAATCGGTGCTTACGCCGAATCCAGCCGGAAGGGCAAATGTGCCGGTGACTCCATAATTGTAATGAGTAGCATTGATATCTGTGAACCCTGTACGCGAGGAAGTGGTACGGCGGTCAGAAACCGCTCCGTTCAATGACAAAGCCTGTCGGCCTATCTGCCACGACAGTTTCACACTCTCGCTGAACGTACGGGTGTCGACCTTCGACGGCGCAGGGACAGTGCCGTCAGTGCCTATCATATCCACGCTGTGAATATTGCCTGCTCCGGTAGACGATGAAAGAGAAAACTGCTTTTTGCTGCCGAACTGCAGGTTGAATACATTCTCGGCTTTTATGGAATTATTTCCGTTGACATTATAGGTCTTGTTGTAACGCACACCGGTAGCCTTGTCGTAGTAATATCCCCTGACCAAAGCATTGTCAGTGACTGCATAGTCCACTGTCACAGTATTGTTCATATATCTTTTAGGCGATATCATATAGAACAGACCCAATTTATATGTATGAGAATTTTTCAGTCCCGGGTTGCCGAGAGCGATATTGAGAGGATCGGAGGTGTTGGTCACATCCACCAGGTGCAACAGATCGGGGGTGCCTGTGTCAAGGCCGTATTTCAGTGTCAGGATCTGCATTGCCGATTTTTTTGCAGGACCGCCCCATTGATATCTTATCGATCCGCCAAGATCAGTAATAGAGAAAAGTGCCGACGTACGGCTCACCGGATATGCCCTATTGTCACTGAAATAATGCAGATTGCTATGGAGCACACCGACATTAGGCTCAAATCTGATCTGCAAGGAATTGCCATTGGACAATTTGCCGAGATACATTAATTCAAGCGACAATGTATGTTTGTTCTCACAAAGCCGCGAAGTATAGCTGTTGCCGGCATCAAGACATGACTGATAACCCGCCGGAAGTTCCCCATACACGCCCATATCATCACCAAGACGCTCCAGGGCATACATGTAAGAGTCTCTGTCTCGGTTATGGAAATTATAATCGTACTTCACCGCACCTGACAACATACCTTTTCTCCAATTGTAACCTGTGCCGGCACGCAGTGTAAAGTCATTGTCAGGCGATCCGTAAGTGTAATTTCTCTGTCTGATACCCGCTATGGAATTATCACTATAATTTACGTTTATATCATGCCATGCCTCCGATTTGCGGGAACTGTAGCTTACCGCCATCTGGGCATATATCCGGTCAGGACTTTGAGGTATTTTATAAGAAAGCATCGCATCTCCATTGATGCTGCCTGTTTTGTTCAGGCCGTCATTGAGTCGTCTCGACCGATTGATCATTGAGGACAACTGTTCAGCCGATCCTGTTTCATATATCGTATCAAGTGCCTGTAATGACATTTCTGTCTGTTCTCTGTCAAATGTCGCTGACATGCTCGATGACGTATTGTCTGTACGGGAATAATTTCCGGCAACATTTGCCGACAGGTTTACTCCACTGAATTTACGTCCGAAAGAATGATTGGTCCGGACCTTGAAATCCTTATATCTGCTGGCGGCATGACTATAGTCGTAGGTATTGCCGGTCGAGAAAAAATTGGTTCTGTCGGTTGCCGTGACACTGTTGAGCCTGTTGCCCTCATAAGTAAAATTACCTCGTCCGAAAAGTTTTCCTTCCGGCTGATTGTACTGATAGTTAATGCCGGCAAGCTGATACCTTCTTGTGCCTGAAGGCATCCGTTCAGGAGTCCATGAGCCACTCTTCCCCGGCTCACGATTGTCGTTAAGATTGTTGATGTTACCGAGCATCACAACCTCGGTGGTCGGTGTGAACAATGCGGCAAACAGCCGTCCAAGAAAACGGGAATCTGTGCCGTACCCCGCCTGAGCGTTCGCTATCCACCCCATGGAGTACTCTTTTTTGAGCTTCACATCCATTGTGAGACGTTTGGGCGCAGTGAGGTTATCGTGAAACTTCTCCATCATCGAATGTCCGCGGTACACTTTGATATCCTTGACAGTATATGCTCCTATATTCTGAAGCATTATGTTATTGTTCCCGTCAAAGAAATGCTTGCCATTGAGCAGCAATGACTCCACAAACTCTCCATTGACCGTTATTCTTCCGTTATCACTAAGCTCCACACCCGGCAACTGCGAGATCAGAGCATCAAGCATCGAGCCCTCTGCAATCTGAAACGCATCGGCATTGTAAACAATGGTGTCGCCTTGATGATAAAACTTGATCTTTGAAGCCTTGACCTCGACCTGACCCAGCTTGTGAGGAGCACGGTCGAGATATATGTCGGGAATATTTCTTGAATATTCACGGGCACCCACATTCTCTACCTTATATACTACAGTCCGGGGTGTATACCCCTCACATCCTACCTCAAACACATATACAGAATCTTTTTTCTCCACAAGGAAGGAAATACGGGCAAAATCATTCATGGTCCCGTCACTGAACATAGAGTTTCCCTTGTTCCATACCGTCAGAGAATCCTTTCGGTTACCTTCACCATCAATTGTGTACACCCATGCTTTCGGCAATTCTTTCTTGAACACCGATTCCTTTATTCTGCCATACAGAGTCAATGTCCTCTCTTCTGCGAAAGCCGTTATAGCCGCTGACGATACGATGAGCAATACGAACAGTCTCGCAATATGCAGTGGATATATTTTCATGCAGTTATATTTTTACGCCATAGGTGATACTTTGATTTTCTCACCTATGGCAACAAATTATAAATCTATGTAATTAATAGTGCATATCGAACTCCTGAATTTTGATGTGCAATAAAGCCTTGAACCGTCGGGTGACACACATATATCAGAAACATTTTTATCGGTCTTGATCTTCTTGACCGGATTACCATTCCAATCCCACACTCCTACAGTAGTGACCGGATCACCCTCAACCTTAGATTCGCTATATACAGCATATACATAATCATCCGAAGCGGCAATACATCTGAAACCATATTGTATATTATGATTCACATGAGCGATACCGTCGTCGGACACCTCTATTGGAAAATAGTTGTTGTGAGATGTACGCGATATGCTGTCGCCTGTTATCTCATACGTCTCCAAAATTCCCGAATTCCGAATTATTGATGCCACTCTTTTTCCGGAACCCGACACACTGATCTCCCTACCCAATCCTTTTGGTATTACCGGTAATAATTCATCACACGAACCTATCAGAGTAACACCGTCCGCTACATCAAGCAGGCTCACAGCCTGACGTCCTGTTGGCTCCCCGTTCTCATATACCAATGACACTGCTATGACATGATCGTCAGGAGCAAGCACGATATCATTAATCGGGAAAACAGAATCCACTCTATATAGTGCTTTAGGTTCATATTCAGGTGAATATCTCACAAGAAACCTGTCAGTCATACCTAAATTGAGCACTCCGAAATCACCAGTGCTTCTGTCAATGCTCAATCCGTATGGATTCGTCAGTTCTCCTATATGCGACCTACGATCAATGTAGCTACCAATCTCTTCTCCTGTGGTTATGTTATACACAAACAGGCTACGTCCCCCTGCATCACCGAGCACATAGACACAGGAGTCATCCACGGCAAAACATCTTGGATTAGGCATCATATCGTCACCGGTCACATAAGTCCACTTGACATCCATAGAGTCAGGAAAATGCAATCCGGAATCAGACATCTCACCACCATTGCCATTCCTCCCCGCACAGGCTACAAATAGCAGGCATACAAGACTTAACAGAAATCTTACTACCATCCCGTCAATACTACTAAAATGTTTCTCTAATTCAGTGTGACATTTTATTGATCCGGAACAATACCCGAAAGCCATGTCTTCATTTCCTTTCATTGAGCGACATATTATGGATTAATAAATCCACTTTCTCACAGTGCCATGGCAATTATAAAAACAGTTTGTAGTTACAAATAATGACTCTGAATGAAAATGTGATAATGCTTTTTCGCAAATATACGTGCTATAAATTAGAATGACGAATTATTCCTACTTAGTAGTGGTGCGATAAAAATCTAACCATTGTTATTAAAATATTAGTATTTAGTTAAATACAAGAGAACATTGATTTTTTGATTTGAAATTGATTTATTAGTCTTGTTGTCCCCAAACATCAAGATTATGAATCAGGGTAAGTATGTTTTCTCCCAAGTAATCGAATTTATACCGCGCTACCAGTTCGATAAGCTCGTAAGGCTGTATAAAGGAGACTGGCATGTAAAGAATCTCAACAGTTACAATCACCTCCTTCATCTGCTCTTCGGACAGCTGACAGGCTGTGATTCGCTACGGGACATCTGTCTATGTCTGGAGGCCCATTCAAAAATGCTATATCATCTCGGTTTTCGAAAAACAGTCAGCCACACATCATTGTCGCGGGCTAACGAAAG
>ERZ808037.1072-NODE-1072-length-20145-cov-4.753488_pt1 | contig 20145 bp, 15 predicted proteins | sample MGYA00380190_ERZ808037 | MGnify/ENA primary metagenome ERZ808037 (study PRJEB31490, sample SAMN06133399) | mouse gut metagenome | isolation source: J9 | host: mice | place: China: Chengdu | collected 2015-05 ... | reverse complement strand
AGTTCGACATGCCGGCGGTCGCGATCACCGACCATGGCGTGATGGGCGGCGTGCCGGAACTCTGCGAGGCGTGTGATGCCATCGAGAAGGAGACGGGTAAGAAAGTCAAGCCGATTTACGGCTGCGAGGTCTACTTCACGACCGACGACACGCTCGCGCGCGATGGCAAGCCGAAGCTTTACCACCTCATCTTGCTCGCGAAGACGAACGAGGGCTACCACAACCTGCTCAAGCTCGTGAGTGAATCGCATTGCGATAATTACTATTACAAACCGCGCACCACGTTCGCGCAGCTACAGAAATATGGCAAGGGCCTCATCGGCTCGTCGGCCTGCATCGCCGGCGTCATTCCGAAGCTGCTCGACAACCGGCAGTTCGAGGACGCGTGCGAGTGGGCGCGCAAGTTCGCGAGCTGCTTCGAGCCGGGCGATTTTTACATCGAGCTGCAGAACCAGGGGCCGGAGGTCAAGACCGACGGCGGCATGGGGCAAGTCGAACTGAACCGGTTGCTCGTCAAGGTCGCGCAGGAATGCGGCCTCAAGACGATCGCGACGAATGACTTCCATTACCTCAACCGCGAAGATTCGCGCGCGCATGACATCATGCTCTGCATTGGCACGGGCAGCAAGCTCAACGACGTGAACCGCCTGCGCTTCCCGAACGATCAGTTCTACATGAAGTCGGAAGCTGAAATGCGCGAGGCGCTCGCGGAGTTTCCCGAAGCGTGCGACAACACGGTCGAGGTCGCCGAGAAGTGCAACGTCGAGCTCGAGCGCGATTCGATCCTGCCGCGCTTCCCGTTGCCGGAAGGCGAGACCGAGGAATCGTGGTTCCGCAAGAAGTGCGAGATGGGCCTGGTCGGAAGATATCTGCCGGCCGAGGAGAAGCAGGCCATCGCCTTCGACCCTGGCAACCGCGACACGGTGCTTGCGGGCCTCGTGCGCCTGAAGGAGCTGCGCCCCGACGTGATGGAGCGCTACGACACCGAGGCCGAGGTCATCCTGAACGCGGGCTTTCCGGCTTACTTCCTCATCGTGCAGGAATACATCGAATGGGCGCGCAGCCAGGGCATCGGCGTCGGGCCCGGCCGCGGTTCGGCGGCAGGCGCCATCGTCGCCTATGCGATGGGCATTACCGACCTCGACCCGCTCGAGAACGGATTGCTGTTCGAGAGGTTCCTGAATCCCGAGCGCGTGGAGATGCCCGATATCGACGTCGACTTCGAGCAGGGCCGCCGCGAAGAGGTCATCGACCACATCAAGGACGTCTATGGCGAAGACCATGTGAGTCAGGTCATCACGTTCGGCACGCTGCAGGCGAAAAACGCCGTGCGCGATGCGGCGCGCGTGATGGATTATCCCTATGGCGTGGGCGACAAGATCACGAAGCTCATCGGCGACGAGCTCGGCATCACGATCACCGATGCGCTCGAGAAGAACCCTGATTTGAAGGCGGCTTACGACAGCGAAGACGACGTGCATCAGGTCATCGACGCGGCGCTTGGCATCGAGGGGCATCTGCGCGGCGAGGGCGTGCACGCGTGCGCGACCATCATCTGCCGCGACCCGATGAGCGACCACGTGCCGATGAAGCGCGACACCAAGGGCGGCGGCATCATCACGCAATATGACGGGCATTACACGCCCGACCTCGGCCTTTTGAAGATGGACTTCCTCGGCCTGCGCACGCTCGACGTGCTGTCGATGGCGTGCCGCAACGTGAAGGCGACGCGCGGCATCGACCTCAGGCCCGAGGACATCCCGACCGACGACCCGCTCGCGTTCCGCCTGATGCAGGGTAAGCTGCGCTTGTGCGAGACTGAGCTCGACACCGACAGCACCGCCGTGCTCAACATGGACGGCTTGTTCCAGGTCGAGGGCGCCCTTTACGTCAGCCTGTTCGGCCGCATGCAGCCGACTACGTTCGCGCACATCGTCGCATCCATCGCGTTGAACCGACCCGGCCCGCTCGAGTCGGGCATGGTCGACGACTACGTCGATGTCGCGGCGGGCAGGAAGCCGGTGCATTATTACGACGACCGCCTGCGGCCGATCCTCGAGGAGACCTATGGCACGATGGTCTACCAAGAGCAGATCATGCAGGTGTCGATGCGCATGAGCGGCTTTTCCGCCGGCAAGGCGGACAAGCTGCGCAAGGCGATGGGCAAGAAAAAGCTCGACGTCATGCGCCAGTTGCAGGCCGACTGGAACGACGGCGCGGTGCAGAACGGCTATTCGCTCGAGATTGCGAAGAAGATTTGGGAAGACGCCGAGAAGTTCGCTAAATACGCGTTCAACAAATCGCACTCGGCGGCTTACGCGATTCTCGTCATGCGCACGGCCTATCTCAAGGCGCATTACCCGTTTGAGTTCATGGCGGCGGTCCTGTCGTCCTATATGGGCAACACCGACCGGCTCATTAGGTATATTTCGAGTTGCAACCACTCGGGCATTCCCGTGCTGCCGCCAGACATCAACTCGTCGAACGCTGCGTTCACGCCGGTGGCGGAGGGTGTGCGCTTCGGGTTCGTCGGCGTGCGCGGCATCGGCCAGGCGGTGGCCGAGGAAATCGTCGCCGAGCGCGAGCGCAACGGGCGCTTCACGTCGCTGCATGATTTCGTGAATCGTGTCGATGCGAAGTGCTATAACCGCAAGGCGCTCGAGGCGCTCATCAAGGGCGGCGCGTTCGACTCGACGGGTTACACGCGCAAGCAGCTCATGCACTTCGTCGACGACACGCCGCTCATCGAGAGCGCGTCGCGTCGCCAGCGCGACCGCGATGCCGGCCAGGTCAGCATGTTCGACATGTTCGCCGATGACGCCGACAGCGGGTTCGAGGACGAGATCCCCGAGCCCGATGGCGTTGAATGGCCGAAGCGGCAGAAGCTCGCTTTCGAGAAGGAGATCATGAAGATCTATGTCTCGGAGCATCCGCTTCAGCCTTACGAGCGCATGATCTCCACGATGACGAAATATCAGATCGGCGACCTCGCCGAGCGCACGCAGGAAATCAAGTCGGCCACGTTCGTCGGCATGATTTCCAACGTCGTGACGAAGCTGACGAAACGCGGCACGCGCATGGCGACGTTCACGCTCGAGGACACGTCGGGGTCGATCGAGTGCATCTCGTTCAAATATGACGACATCGGCAAGGCGGCCGAGAAGAAGAACTTGCCGCATCCGATCGTCGAGGACGCCATCGTTAAGGTGAAGGGCAAGTTCGAGCACAGCGACCGCGGCAACCAGATCATCGCCTATGAGATCGAGTCGATCGAGCTGTCGGAAGACGAGGCGGGCCCGCAGCACTTCGAGTTGCGCGTGCCGTCGCAGGACTTCAACCAAGACCGCGTTCAGCGACTGAACCGTATCCTCGAGTCCTATCCCGGGCATGACTACGTCGTGCTGTTCGTGTTGCAGAACGACGGCCGCAAGTTCCGGGCCGAGCTGCCCGTGACCGTCGATTCGCGCAACCCCATCATGCGCTCGGAGCTGCAGGACTTGTTTGGAGCCAGGGTGTGGTAACGCTGGCGATGAAAGTCGCCTATAAGGGGGCGGCGTTTTCGGGGTTCGCTCGGCAGCCGGAGCAGTTGACGGTGCAGGGCGAGTTGGAACACGCGCTGTCGCTGCTGTTTCGCCGCGTGGTTGCGACGACGTGCTCGGGGCGCACCGACACGGGTGTGCACGCGCGCGGACAAGTTGTCAACTTCGAGATCGAGCCCGCCGAGTTTGCCGAGCTCGACTTGCGTCGTTTCAAGCGCTCGATGAACGCGCTCACGCACGACGACATCGCGGTGAAAGATGCTTGGCGCGCAGCGGACGGTTTCTCGTCGCGCTTCGACGCGAAGGCGCGGGAATATCGCTACTACCTCGCAATCGACGAGGTTCCGCCCGTGTTCATGACCGACTTCTCTTGGCATGTGGGCCCGCTCGATGTCGCCGCGATGGAGCGTGCGTCGCGCTGCCTCATCGGCGAGCAGGACTTCAAGAGCTTCTGCAAGGCGGTGTCGGCTGTCGACAAGCCGACGTGCCGCAACGTGATGGAGGTCTCGTTTTCCGAAGAATGCCTGTTCGGCGAGAACATGCTCGTCGTGAAAGTGGTGGGCAGCTCGTTCCTCCATTCGATGGTGCGCACCATCGTCGGCACGCTTGTCCAAGTCGGGCGCGGCAACCGCCCCGAGGAATGGGTCGCCGAGGCGCTCGCCGCCCGCGACCGCACTGCGGCGGGGGAATGCGCACCTGCCTGTGGTCTCGTCTTCTGGGAGGTGCGCTATGAGTAAGAAGGCCCAAGGCAAGCGCTCCGTCGAAAAGCAGGTTCGCCCAGCGCCCGCCCAGATCACCTTCCTCTATGAAAGCCGCGACGGCAAGCTCTGCCTCTTCGAAGATGCCGATGGCCACCTCACTGCCGTCCGCGCCTCCAAGCTCGCGTAACCCGCCCGCTCCGTCGGACCGGTCCGTTGCCCGCCCGGCCACCCCGTCGGGCCAGTTATCCCGTAGGGGCGGGCAACGGCCCATGGTAGACGGGCGGGCAATAGCCCGCCCCTACGAAGGACGAGGGGCGTCCTTGGCGAATCGTTGTGAAGTTACTTTTGACTCGCTTGACAAAATGACTGGCACGCTGCAATATTGTTTCTCGCGCGAAAGCGCGCCAACACGTGGGGATGTAGCTCAGCTGGGAGAGCATCACGTTCGCAACGTGGGGGTCGTGGGTTCGAATCCCATCATCTCCACCACGTAAATTAAGGGCCCCGATTTCGGGGCCCTTTCTTTGTCTTTTCGGTCTGATTCTTTACGCCAGCATCCGCTCTTCGTTGGCGTCCGCGGCGAATGCCGGGTCGGTCGAGATGGGCGGCAGCTCGGGTTCGGGGTCGATGACGAACGGCTCGAACAGAGGCTCGCCGTCTTGCGACAGCTCGACCGTGCCGGTCAGCACGTCGACATATTGGTAAGACTGGCGCGCCGTGCGGCCGCGCTTGCGATCCATTTCCATGATGAACAGTCGCGGGTGCACCTGCGTGAGCGTGCCGTCGCTCTCGACGATTTTCGAGCGCCCCATGTTCGCGCGCACATGCAGTTTCTGGTCGCGGTATCCGTCAAGCTTCTCGCGGATCGAATCGATAATCTTTGCCTGTTCGGCCAAATCCATTACAATCTCCCCACTCGTTATAACTCGTCAATACGGTGAAACTCGCCAAAATCGCCGCCAATTCTATCACGCGACGCAAGGCGTTTTCCACCTTTGTGGAGCTCTCGTATATAATCAACACGGTGCAATTGGGGACGGGTTCGGTTTGCGCGCGAAGGATGTCGCCAGCGATGGCGATTGCGGGCAACTCTAACCCGTCCCCAATTGCACCACCGCAACAAAGGAAAGGATTAGCATGAAAGCACTCATTCCCGCTGCCGGCCTCGGCACGCGTTTCTTGCCTGCCACGAAGGCGCAGCCGAAGGAGATGCTGCTCGTCGTCGACCGTCCGGCCATTCAATATGTGGTCGAAGAGGGCTTGGCAAGCGCGGCAGACGAGGTCGTCATCATCAACAGCCATTCGAAGAAAGCCATCGAGGACCACTTCACGCCGGACCCCGAGCTGGTTGCGTTGCTGCGTGAGCGCGGCAAGGACGCTTACGCCGATGAAGTGGAGCGCGTTGGCAACATGAACGTGTCCTATGTTTACCAGGAAGAGGCGCTCGGTTTGGGCCACGCGGTGCGCTGCGCTGCGGAAAAGACCGGCGACGAGGCGTTTTACGTGCTGCTCGGAGACGTGCTCGTGCCGAATAACGAGATGCTGCCGCGCATGCAGGAGGTTTCCGACGCGCACGGCGGGGCAAGCGTCATCGCGGTCATGCCTGTGCCGCAGGAGGAAGTGAAGCGATTCGGCGTTATCGCGGGCGCGGCCGTGTCTGACGACGTGTGGAAGATCGATTCGCTCGTCGAGAAGCCGGCTCCGGAAGATGCGCCGAGCAACCTGGCCGTTTTCGGGCGTTATTTGCTGTCGCCGCGGGTCATGGAGCTGCTCGCCGACGTCAAGCCCGGCGTGGGTGGCGAGATCCAGCTCACCGACGCCCTCGACGCTGTCCTGCGCGAGGAGGAGATGTATGCCCTCGTCATCGACCCTTCCGACGGTTTTGACACCGGCACCATCGAGAGTTGGCTGGAGACGAATAACATTCTGATACAGCAGCGCGGTTAAGGGATGCATAAGACATAGTCAATTATGCCACAAAGTGGTAGAGTTATCTCTACCACTTTTCTATATGCTGAGCTGGGAGAGGGCTCTTTATGTCAATTGGTAAAGCGAATTGCCTCGTATGCGGGGGGTCGCTGGTCTATTGGGAGGAGGCGCGGCAGGTCACCTGCCACGTTTGCGGCAAGCAAGAGACCGGGCGCTGCGTGTGCGAGGCGGGCCATTATGTCTGCGACGCGTGTCATCGCGCCGAGGGGGTCGACTACATCATTGGCCTCTGCTTGCAATCGACCTTGACTGACCCGATCGCGATTCTCAATGAGGCGATGAACGACAAGTCGATTTACCCGAACGGACCCGAGCATCACACGCTCGTCGGCGCGGCGCTCATCACAGCCTATGCGAATGCGGGCGGCAAGAGCCCGAAGGGTGAAGCGTTCGATAAGGACGCGGCGCTCGCCGAGCTCCGCAAGCGCAGCTTGCAGGTGCCGGGCGGCACGTGCGGCTTCTGGGGCACGTGTGGCGCGGCGGTCTCGTCCGGCCAGGCGATGAGCATCTTGAACGGTTCGACCCCGATGACGCAGGAGCCGTGGGGTCAATGCCAGCGCCTGACGTCGATGATCCTCGGCCGCATGGCCGACCTCGGCGGCCCGCGCTGCTGCAAGCGCACCGGCTATATCTCGATTTTGACGGCCGTGCCCTACATCAACATGACGCTCGGCGCCAACATGCAGCTGCCCGACGAGGTCGTCTGCACGCATTTCGCCCGAAATGCCGAGTGCCGACGCGCCGAATGCCCCTTTTTCCCGAACGCCAACGACGACGTGAAGGCTGCTTTCCAGCCCGGTCTGCGATAATCGGGGCGAAACGACGAAAGGCCAAACATGAGCACTAAATACATGATCGTCAGCGGGTTTCTCGGGTCGGGCAAGACGACCACGATGATCGCGATGGCGCGCAACATCAACAAGCGCCTGCAGGAGGCGGGCCAGCCGGGGCATTCCGCCATCATCGCGAACGACCTTGGCGCGAAGAACCTCGTCGACGCCGACTACACGCGCACAGCCGACGTGGCCATCAACGAGATCACAGGCGAGTGCATCTGCTATGTCACCGAGGACCTCGTTAGCCACATCGACCGCCTCGCCAACGACGGTGCGAATATCGTCATCTCCGACATTCCCGGCTGCGGCGTGGGGGCGCTTAACCATGTCTACGTCACGCTGACCGAGGATTACCCCGGCAAATATGACCTGCTGCCGCTCGTGTGCCTGGTCGACCCGGTGCGCCTGCGCATGGTTCTGCCCGAGAAGGCCGACATCCACCTGCCCGAGGAGATGCGCTTCGTGTTGAACGCGCAGCTTGCCGAGGCCGACCTCATCGTGCTGAACAAGTGCGACCTCATCAGCGACAAAGAGCGCGAAGCCGACCTCGCCTTCATCCGCAAGGCTTACCCCGACACGCCCGTCATGGCGATGAGCGCGCGCACGGGGGAGGGCGTCGACGAGGTCGTTGATTACGCCCTTGCCCACAAGGCGCCGGCTTTGGTTCGCGACCTCGGCACCGACTCCGAGGAATTCGATTCCGCCGAGGCGCAGATGTGCTGGTATAACCGCCGCTTTTTCGCCGAGGAGCGCGACGGCAAGAGCATCGATTTCAACGAGGTCATCGAGGACTTCATGGAAGGCGTCCGCGAGGGCCTCATCGAGGCGAAGCGCAACGTGCCGCACCTGAAGCTGTTCGCGGCAGGCGAAGGCGACGACTTCGTGAAGTGCTCCATTGTGGGCGTCGATTACGACCTCGAGTTCGAGCGCAAGCTCGACCACGACTATTCCGGCATCGCCATCGTCGTGAACGCGCGCGCCGTCTGCGAGTCTGAGACGTTCGGCGACATAGCCGAAGACGCGCTGGACGCCATCAAGGCCAAGTGGAACCTGAAGTGCCGCGTCATCTTCACCGAATGTTTCGGTTTCGCCGACGAAGGCCGCCGCAACGGCGGCCGCGCGAGCCGCTACTAATGAGTTAAACGAACGTTTCGTTTGACTCATTTTGTGAACGACTAAAATGAGTCAAACGAAACGTTCGCTTGACTCATTCAGGGAGATGCACCATGGAGCTCACGACCACGCATGATAACGTTCGGGAATATTACGGCCGCACGCTGAGCGGGTCGGATGACCTGCACACGGACGCGCCGCACTGCGAGGCGGTGCCGCCTCCGCGCTATGTCCTCGAGGTGATGCCGCTCATCGCCGACGAGATCATCGCGCGGTTTTACGGCTGCGGTTCGCCGATCCCGCCGGCGCTCGAGGGCGCGACGGTGCTCGACCTCGGGTGCGGTTCGGGCCGCGACGTTTACGTCCTGAGCAAGCTCGTGGGCCCGACCGGCCGCGTCATCGGCGTCGACATGACGCCCGAGCAGCTTGAAGTCGCGCAACGCTATCAGCAAGAGCAGGCCGAGCGCTTCGGTTACGAGGAGTCGAACGTCGAGTTCCGCCTCGGCTACATCGAAGACCTCGCCGGCTGCGGCATCGAAGACGAGTCGATCGACGTCGTCGTGTCGAATTGCGTCGTGAACCTGTCGCCGTTCAAGGACATGGTGATGTCCGAGGTCTTTCGCGTGCTCAAGCCCGGCGGCGAGCTTTACTTCTCCGATGTCTACGCGAGTCGCCGTCTGCCCGACGAGATCAAGAACGACCCCGTTGTGCACGGCGAGTGCCTCGGCGGCGCGACCTATGCCGAGGATTTTCGCCGCCTCATGCAGGCAGCCGGCTGGCCTCACATCGTGTGGACGGTTGACGACCCGATGCACGTGGGCGACCTCGCCATCGAGGCGCGCGTCGGCTTCACGAGCTTCCGCAGCCGCACGATCCGCGCGATCAAGTGCGACGGCCTCGAGGGGACCGAAGAGGACTACGGCCAGCATGCGACTTACCTCGGCGGCATGCCCGAGATGCCGCGCTATTTCGACTTCGACGTCGACCAGCGCTTCATCAAGGGCAAGACCCGCGCGGTCAGCGGCAACACGGCGCGCATGCTGAAGGCGTCGCGTTACGGCAAGTTCTTCGAGGTGTCGGAACCGCGCCTGCACCGCGGCGCGTTTAACATGGAGCGCGCGCAGCAAGCGCTCGAAGTGCGCCAGCACAAGCGGATCGTCGACCTTAAAATGCTCGAGGACGCCTATGACAAGGCTGACTACCTCACGTTCGAGGAGCGCGTGGGCGAGCCGTCGCTGCTCCAGACGCGCGAGCATCAGACCACGATGCAGATCAACATCACATATAAATGCAATCTCGCGTGCCGTCATTGCTACCTCGAGTGCAGCCCGAAAAACGAGCAGGCCATGTCGCGCGAGACGCTGCAGAAGTGCCTCGACGCATTCAAAGCCGGCGGTTTCGAGACGATGGACATCACGGGTGGCAGCCCCGAGCTGCATCCCGACTTCGAGTGGTTCCTGCGCGAGGCGTCGAAGCTCGGCGACACGATCGTCCGCACGAACCTGACGCTGCTCCAGAAGCCGGAGCATGTGCACCTCTTCGACGTGTTCGCCGAGACGGGCACGCAGGTCGTCGCATCGCTGCCCTACGTCGACCCGCAAGGCGTCGAGAGCCAGCGCGGCGCGGGCGTGTTCAAGCGCGCCATCGCCTCCGTCCGCGAGCTCAACAAGCGAGGATACGGCATGGGCGAGGGCCTGACGCTCGACCTCGTCTACAACGTGCCCGGCCCGTTCCTGCCGTTGCCGCAGGACATGATCGAGGACATTTACCACCGCGTGCTCGAACGCGACCAGGACGTGAAGTTCGACAATCTTTACGCGTTCAACAACTGGGCGTGCGGGCGCTTCGCGGCCGACCTGCTCGACATGGGCATGTTCGACGACTACCTCGCGCTGCTCGCCGACAACTTCAACGCGATGGCTGTCACGCGCCTCATGTGCCTCGACATGGTGAACGTCGACTGGGACGGCCGGCTTTACGACTGCGAGCCGAACCACGTGCTCGGCTTGCCGATCCAGGTGCCTGATGGCGAGGGTGGCGAGCGCGACGCGACGATCGACGACCTGCTCGGCGGTCAGCTCCCGCCGCGTCAGATTCGCACGAACCCGCTCTGCTACAGCTGCGCTGCCGGCAGCGGCTCTTCCTGCGGCGGCTCCCTTTTGTAAGCGAAATAGGTTGGCGTAGTAAGCCAGCGATGGTTGTTGAAAGGGGTGTCCCGACGACCAGCTTTGCCCGAAGGTCGTCGGAACGAGAAACGACGGCACCCGCCTGGTTAGCGGGTCCCGTCTAAGGAGGGGATGATGCGGTGTCTTGGCACCGCTACTGCTCTGTAAGCAGTTGCTTTGGGAGGAGGGGAACCTCCCGTTGCACGTATAGTGTAATAAATCGTTTTGAAGTGCGTATGATGTGGATTCGCTCAATTTGCGAATGCGCTGTGTTCAAACTGTGAACGTGTAACCTGCCCGTAACCTTCTGAGCGGGCGCGACCCCCGTAGGGGCGGGCTATTGCCCGCCCGCCGCCAACCGTTGCCGCCGCCCGCGACCCGTTGCCCCCCTCCGTAGGGGCGGGCTATTGCCCGCCCGCCCACCACGGCAACCGGCCGCCCCGAACCGCGTGCGTCATGTATCATGGAAGCAGAATCAACGAAGGGAACAGCGCATGCCTGACATTCAGCTTCGCTTCCAAAAAGACATGCTCGTGCTGTCATCGCCGGTCGATGCGATGCTGGCGCGGCAGGGCGTCGATGCCGCGCGCGACAGGCAATACCTCAACCTGATGGAGCCCGACTCGATTCGAGACGAGCTGCAGCTCGAGGTGATGGCCGGTGCGCAGTGCGTGGTCGCCACTACCGAGGACATCACGCAGGCCCGCCTCGCGCACGTGCGCATGGACGCCGATGCGCCGCGCCTGGCTGCCGCCGCGCTCGCGATCGCCAACGAGGTGAAGCCGCAGCACGTTCTCGCGGAGGTTGGCCCGTGCGGCTTGCCGCTCGACGATTCCTCCAAGGCGTCGCTCAACGAGAACCGCAAGCAATATGCCGATGCCGCCCGTGCGTTCGAGGGTGGCACGTTCGACGCGTTCTTCTTGAACGGGTTCACGAAGCTCGCCGACCTCAAGTGCGCGCTTATGGGTGTGGCGCAAGTGAGCGACAAGCCCGTGTTCGCGAGCGTGGCTCTCGGCTGCGAACCGCTTCCGGCTGCCGTTGAGGTGGCGCGCGATGAGGCCGGGGAACTCGACATCGCGTTTCCGTTCGACGGTTACGAGGCTCTCGACGCCCCGGCGGCTCCCCCGCTTCCCGCCTCGCGCTTGTCATGCCTCGATCCGCGGGAATGGCCGGCGGCAATCGACGCGATGGTCGACTTGGGCGCATCGGTCATCGGCTTCGAGACGGCCGACCCGATTGCCCAGGCGCTTGAATTCGCCCGCGTGGCGGCGGAGCGGACCGACTTGCCCGTGCTCGCCCAGCTTTGCGTGAAGCCAGATGCCGAGGAGTCGATGGCGAAGAACCTCACGCCGCTTGCGGACATCGACGAATACACCCCCGACACGATGGCGACCGCCGCCGTGAAGCTCTTCGGCGCTGGCGTGCAGTTCCTGCGCGCGACCGGGGCGGCGACCCCCGCCTACACGGGCGCCCTCGCCGCCACCGTGGCCGGCCTCGACGTTCACAGGGATTAACGGAGTTGCTATGTCAGTTGAACCAAGCCCGAGTTTCGGCGCCCTGCAAGCGATCATCGACGACCTGTTCGAGGGCAAGCCGCGCACGTTCGCTGCGCGACGCCTCGACGTTGTCGTGGCGGCCGAATCGGCCGACCTGCCCGCCGACCTGCTCGAGATCGTGAACCTGCTCCCACCGGGAGAGTTCACGCGTCAGCGCCTGTGCGACCAGTTGAATTCGGCGATCGGCGGCCATGCTTGGGGCCAGGTCTACGGAACCGTGGAATAGGAGCGCGCGGATGAACCCGATTGGCATCATTCACGACTTGGCCGATGACGGCGCGCTGCAGACATGGCTCGTCGCGCTCGCGATCGTGGTCGCGACCGCCATCATCGCGCATATCGTCACCAGGCTCATCCGCGGTGTCTCCGCGCGCGAAGGCGACGCGGTGCCGTCGTCGACCATCTTGGTGAACATCGGCCGCGTGGCGATCTGGGCCATCGGCTTGTCCGTGATCCTGTCCGCGTGTTTCAACGTCGATGTCAACGGCCTCGTCGCCGCAATCGGCGTCGGCGGCATCGCGCTTTCGCTCGGCCTGCAGGACACGATCAAGAATTTCATCGGCGGCCTGCAGGTGACGGTCATGGGCATCGTTCATCCCGGCGACCACATTATCGTCGGCGCGACCGAGGGCATCGTGCAAGACGTGACGTGGCGCCAGACGGTCGTCAAGGATTACGAGAACTCGCTTCACCTCATTCCGAACGCGGTCATCAACTCGACCGAGGTCACGAAAATCGAGCCCGAGTTCCTCGTGATAACGACGGTCGTGCTGAACAACGACGGCCGCGATGTCGACGCGCTTTTGCGCGAGATGGAGCTGCTCGCCAAGCGCGCCGTCGAGAAGGTGGCGACGCTCGAGAAGGATCCGTGGCTGCTCGTCACGCAAATTGGCGAATATGGCGTGTGGACCAAGCTGCGCTTCGTCCTCGCCGATGCGGAGCACGCCCGCGAAGCGCGCGACGCCGCCCTGCGCGCCATCGCGCCCTACACGCGCAACAGCGCCATCGACATCTTGCACGACGACGGAAACGAGGACTGATGAGCCAAAATGAGTTAAACGAAACGTTCGTTTAACTCATTTGCTGATGGGGGGCGGCATGACTGAAGTTTCGATTGAGCAACGTTTTCACGGGACGGTCGCGCTCGCGATCTTGCACCTGCGGCGCCTAGCGCATTCCAACGATGTCGACGCCGGCTTTGCCGCCGCGCACGAACTCAAGATGATTTCCGCCGAACATGAGCGCTTCATCCGCGATTGCTTCGACCTCGATGCCCGCCTGCAAGTTGGCGAGGAGTCTGGCGAGTCCGTTACGGCCGAGCTCATCAACGAACTGCAAGCTTGCGTTTTGCGCCTTAATTCCGCCGATCCCGCCTAACCCGCCCCCGTAGCCCGTCGCCCCCCGGGCCCCGGGCGGGCAATTGCCCGCCCCTACGCCAGCCCGCACCCTCGCCTTCCCGGGCCCCGGGCGGGCAATAGCCCGCCCCTGCGCCAGCCTGCACCCCGCCTCGCAGCCCGTCGTCTCCCCTGTGGCGCTAGCGCGCAAGGCAATGCGCGAAATCGGGCGTTGTGCAAGGACTGGTTGCGAAAAATACACGAAAATGGGCGTTGTGCGACGGTTTTCGCATCGCAATCATCGCATATCGCGGCTTCTCACTCATGCGGGCTACGTTGCACCGCATGCCCCACTGCGCTCCCCGACTCGTCGTGCCTCCGCGCCTGTAACCCGTTGCCTATCGCTGCGTAACATTACCCGTTCAGGGGCTTGTCAAGTCTTTTTTTCAGACTGAAAGTGCGCTAGGCTAGGCCCAGGCCCCGTTTTCGAAGCCGTTTACTGCGATGGACCGACATCATTGCTTTAGGGAGCCCTAGATTGCGCGTGAAATGGAGATTCGTGTCCGTTGATACGAAAGCCAGGCAGCAAGCTGCGGGCACCCACCTTTAGGGGTGGGTTCATCCTTCGGCCGGAGATGGGGCTTCCCTGTGACTGCAAGGTAATCTTTCGTACATTTGTGCTAACATAAGCACATGGACACGTTGTTCACTGAAATCGAGAACGAAGCCGCGCTGGCAAACGCGCCGTTGGCGGTGCGGATGCGCCCGCGCGCGCTCGATGAGCTCGTGGGGCAAGAGGCGGCTTGCGGCGCGGGCAGCTGGCTGCGGCTCGCCATCGAGCGCGATGCGTTGAGCTCGGTCATCTTGTTCGGTCCAGCGGGCACGGGCAAGACCTCCCTCGCGCGCATCATCGCGGAATCGACGCGCGCCGAGTTCGTTGAAGTCTCGGCCATCGGCGGCACCGTGAGCGATCTCCGTCGGGAGATCAAGGCGGCCGAAGACCGCCAGCGCACGAACGGCCGGCGCACCATCTTGTTCGTCGACGAGATTCACCGGTTCAACCGCTCTCAGCAGGATTCGTTGCTCCACGCGGTCGAGAACCGCACGGTGGTGCTCGTCGGCGCGACGACCGAGAACCCTTACTTCGAAGTCAACACCGCGTTATTGTCGCGTTCGCGCGTCGTGGAATTGCACAGCCTGGGTGACGACGAAATCGCCGAGCTCATTCGCCGTGCGCTCGCTGACGACCGTGGCCTCGCCGGCGCCTACGCGATCGAGGACGATGCCCTTGATGCGTTGGTGATGCTGTCGGGCGGTGACGGCCGCGCAGCCCTCACCTCACTCGAGCTCGCAGCCCAGATGGCCGGTGACGGCACGCCTGCCAGCCCGGTTATCATCACCGAAGACGCCGTGAAATCGGCCAATCCGCATCGCAACGTGCCTTACGACAAGAACAAGGACATGCATTACGACATCATCTCCGCGTTCATCAAGTCGATGCGCGGCAGCGATCCCGACGCCGCGCTTTACTGGCTCGCCCGCATGATCGACGGCGGCGAGGACCCGAAGTTCATTGCGCGCCGCATCATGATCTGCGCGTCGGAAGACGTCGGCAACGCCGACCCGCAGGCGCTGCTCATCGCGCACGCCGCCTTTAAGTCCGCCGAGGTGATCGGCTATCCCGAATGCCGCATCAACCTGGCCCAAGCTGCGACCTACATCGCGCTCGCGCCCAAGAGCAACGCGTGCGAGGCCGGCATCGACGCCGCGCTCGCCGAAGTACGCAAGGGCCCGGTGCGCGCCGTTCCCGATTATCTGCGCGATCGCCATCGCCCCGGGTCGGAGGACTACGGCGACTACAAATATCCCCACAACTACGCGCAAGGCTGGGTCGAGCAGCGCTATCTTCCCGAAGGGCTCGAGCGTGGCTGCTTCTACCACCCGACCGAGCGCGGCTGGGAAGCATATCGCACCGATGCCACCCGCCGAGACCGCGCATGATTCGTTTTCGTCCCCATTGTCATCCTGAGCGAAGCGAAGGATCTCAACGCAAAACGCCGGAGATCCTTCGCTTCGCTCAGGATGACAATGGGGGGGGCGGCGGGGCTTGCCCCGCTGTCAGGTCATGTTGCCTGTGATATAGTTAATTAACCAGGCATAGGAGGCATTAATGGACATCACCAGCGTGCTTAATATCATTCTTCCCATCGTGTTCATTCTCGTAGGCATTGCTCTCATCGTGTTCGTGATCGAGCTCATCAAGACGCTCAAGGTCGCGCAGGGCACCATCACCACGCTCGAGCCCACGCTCAAGAACGTCGAGGACATCACGACGAACATTCAGCCGACGCTGGCGAAGATCGACCCGCTCATGGACCGCGTGCAGCTCACGGTCGATTCCGTGAACCTCGAGATGATGCGCGTCGACCAGATCCTCGAGGATGTTTCCGAGATTTCCGGCGCGGCCGCGGGTGCGACGGCGGCGGTCGACAACATCACGAACGCGCCGCTCAAGGCAGTCAATAGCGTCGCAACCCGCGTCAAGTCCAAGTTCGGCGCCAAGGATGCGAGCGAGGAGTCGGCTCAGCTGGCCGAGCAGCGCGTGGCAGTCGCCCAAGCGCTCGAGGAATACAAGGCGGCCGAGGAGAACGATGTGAAGAAGTCCACGGCCGCGAAGCTCGAAGAGGTCGAGGCGGTCGAGATCAAGGCTCCGAAGAGCTATGTGGAAGTCGAAGAGGGCTCCAAGCCCGTCATCGACCCCGAAGTGATTGCCAAGAGCCCGTTCTTCGACGGCGACCCCGATGCAGAGTAGCCAAGACAACATCGAGAGACAGGCCAAGGCCCGCCACCGACTCACGCTCGTATGGACGTGGGTCGGCGCCATTTTGCTGTTTGCGGCGGCGGTTTACCTTTCGGTGCCGCTTTCGAACGCCATCGGCGTCATCGTGTGGACGGTCGTCTTCGTTTTCATGATGCGCGGGCCGGTGAATTGGCTCGACAAGCATGGCGTGAACCGCGTGCTCGGAACCGCGTTCGCTTATGTTTTGCTTCTTGCCGTTGTCGTGTTCCTGCTCTTCGCGATCTTCTCTCCTGCGTTCGGCTTGAACAAGCAGTTCGAGGAGCTGGCCAAGAGCGTCCCATCCTACATCGACGCATTCCAGAGCTGGGCGAACGGCCTCTATGCGAAATACGCCGACGTATTGAAGAACGATAACGTGCAGCAATGGGTGGCGGACATCGCCTCGACGATCGGCGGGTTCGTGCAGTCGTTCGCCACGACGACCGCTTCTGGCGTCGTGGCTGCTGGCGGCGCCCTCGCGAACATCGTCATGTGCATCGGCTTCGCGCTCGTAATTGCGTTCTGGATGCTCATCGATTTGCCGAAGCTCGGTCGCGAGGCCTATCGCATCGTCGGCGATAAATACCATGCTGATGCGGAGATGCTCTATCTCACGGTGACGCGTGTCCTGGGCGGCTATCTGTGGGCGACGCTCATCCAATGTGCCATCATCGGCTTCGCGTGCGGCATCATGTTCTGGCTGCTCGGCGTGCCGAGCCCTGCCGCGTTCGCCGTCATCACGGGCTTGCTGAATGTGATTCCCATCGTCGGTCCCTGGCTCGGTGGCGCGCTCGCGTTCGTGGCGAGCGTCACGGTGAACCCCGTTGTGGGCATCATCTCCCTCATTGGCACCATCGTGATCCAGCAGGTGATTTACACGTTCGTGTCACCCAAGCTCATGGGCGACTCGGTTGACATCCACCCGGCGCTCACGTTCATCGCGTTGATGGCGGGCTCGGGCCTCGGCACCGCGATGGGCGGCTTGACCGGCGCGCTTGTCGGGGCATTGCTGTCGATACCTCTCGTGGCGATGCTGAAATCGGTTTTCGTGTATTACTTCGAGAAGAAGACGGGCCGTCGCATCGTCGACGAGGAAGGCGTGTTCTTCCGCGGTGCCCCGGTTGAGCCCGATGCCGAGGCGTTCGACCCTGTGGCCGATGCGACCTCGTCGATTCCCGCGGTCTCGATCAGCAACACGGGCAGGCTTCGCGGGCTGACGGGCAAGTTGCCCAAAATCAACCCCGACGACGACCACCCGGCCCACGGGAAATAGGGCAATGCGGTAAGCGTCGTCCTGACCTGCTACAATTACACGAATGCATAAATACGAGAGGGAAGGTTCCTCATGCGCTACATGACGACCGCGGAGATCCGCGAGAAGTATCTGAAATTCTTCGAGGAGAAGGGCTGCAAGCGCCTGCCGTCCTCGTCGCTCATTCCCGACGATCCGTCGCTGCTGCTGACGAGCGCGGGCATGGTGCAGTTCAAGCCCTATTTCCTGCACGTGAAGGAGTTCGACCCGGACTACATCGGCGCGACCACGGTGCAGAAGTGCGTGCGCACGAACGACATCGACATCATCGGCACGACGGGGCGCCATCTCAGCTTCTTCGAGATGATGGGCAACTTCAGCTTCGGGAAATACTTCAAGAAGGAGATGTGCGCCTGGGCGCTCGAGTTCTCGACCGACGTGCTGGAGCTCCCGCTCGAGAAGATTTACTTCACCGTGTTCCAGGACGACGACGAGACGATCGAGATTTGGAAGTCGCTCGGAATCGACGAGTCGCACATCAGCCGCCTCGGCGAGGACGACAACTTCTGGCGCGCCGGCCCGACCGGCCCGTGCGGCCCGTGCTCCGAGCTTTACTTCGACCAGGGGCCGGAGTTCGGCTGTGGCAGCCCCGACTGTGCGCCGGGTTGCGACTGCGACCGCTTCCTCGAATACTGGAACTGCGTGTTCACCCAGTTCGACGGCCAGGAAGACGGCTCGCTCGCGCCGCTGCCGACCAAGAACATCGACACCGGCCTCGGGCTCGAGCGCACGGCTGCCATCATGCAGGGCGTGCAGTCGAATTACGAGACCGACGTGCTGCGCAGTCTGGTCGCCGTGGGCGAGCGCCTGAGCGGCAAGAAATATGACGGGAACATGATTCCCGGCAGCTTGAGCAAGGAGCAGGCCAAGACGGACCTCAGCTTGCGCATCTGCGCCGACCACAGCCGCAGCGTGTCGTTCATGATCGCCGACGGCATCCTGCCGGGCAACGAGGGTCGCGAGTATGTCCTGCGCCGCCTGCTGCGCCGCGCGGTCATGCACGGGCATTCGCTCGGCATCGAAGGACCGTTCCTTTGCGAGTATTTCGCGCAGGTCATCGAGCTCATGGGCGATGTCTATCCCGAGATCGTTGACAACCGCGAGCTCGTCGAGGGCGTCATTCGCGCCGAGGAGGAGCGTTTCGGGCGCACGCTGCGCACGGGGTTGGCGCTTCTCGACAAGGCGCTCGCCGACTTGGGCTCGGCAAGCGTGTTGCCTGGCGACGTCGCGTTCAAGCTGCATGACACCTATGGCTTCCCGGTTGAGGTCACGCAGGAAATTTGCGAGGAGAAGGGCATCTCTGTCGACATGGACGGCTTCGAGGCGTGCATGGCCGAGCAGCGCAATCGCGCTCGCGCCGCGACGAAGGACGACGCCGAGGCCGCGTGGTCGACTTACGGCAGCATCGAGGCCGACGTCCTGAAAGAGGTCGGCGCGACCGAGTTCGTCGGTTACGACCGCACCGAGGCGAAGGCGCGCATCGTCGCCATCATCAAGGACGGGCAGCGCGTTGCGTCGCTCGCCGAGGGCGAGGAGGGCGAGATCGTCCTGAACACGACGCCGTTTTACGCCGAGATGGGTGGCGAGGTCGGTGACACGGGCGTCATCACGACAAACGATTCGAAGGCCGACGTGGTCGACACGAAGGCTCCGGAGAAGGGATTGACCTGCCATTTCGTGAAGGTGACGAGCGGTCGCATGGTCGAGGGCGAAAGCGTCGACGCCCAGGTCGACGCCGAGCGCCGCGCGCGCATCACGCGCAACCACACAGGCACGCACATCTTGCACGCGGCGCTGCGCTCCGTGCTCGGCGAGCATGTGAACCAGGCCGGTTCCTATGTCGGCCCCGACCGCCTGCGCTTTGACTTCACGCACTTCCAGGGCATGACGCGCGACGAGATTCGCGCCGTCGAGGACCTCGCGAATGCCGAGATCATGAAGGCGATTCCGCTCAACATATATGAGACGTCGATCGACGAGGCGCGTGCGTCTGGCGTGACGGCTCTGTTCGGCGAGAAATATGGCGAGACGGTGCGCGTCGTCGAGGCGAGCGATTTCTCCCGCGAGCTTTGCGGCGGCTGCCACGTGAAGAACACGGCCGAGATCGGTTTCCTGAAGATCACCGGCGAGAGCTCGGTTGGCGCCAACTCGCGCCGCATCGAGGCGGTCACGAGCTATGATGCGCTCGCTTATATGAACAAGATGGAAACGGAGCTGCGCGAGACGGCCGAGGAGCTGCGCGTGCCGCTCTTCGACGTGTCCGAGAAGGCGGCTTCGAACCTGCGCCAGCTCAAGGACGTCGAGCGCCGCGCCAAGATGGCGAAGTCGACGCTCGAGAGCGGCGCGGTCGTCGACCTGCTCGAGAAGGTCGCGGATGTGGGCTATCCGCTGCTCGTCATGCGCCGCGACGATGCGGACACCACCGCCCTGCGCAACACGTGGGATACGGTGCGCAACCGCATGAGCGCTCCGGGCGCCATCGTCATCGGCACCGTGAACGAGGGCAAGCCCGTCATCATGGCGGCGGCCACCGACGAGGCGGTCGCGAAGGGCTTCCACGCCGGCAACGTCATCAAGGCGATCGCGCCGCACATCCAGGGCGGTGGCGGCGGCAAGCCGACGATGGCCCAAGCGGGCGGCAAGAATCCCGACGGCCTCGACGCCGCCCTCGATGCCGCTCGCGAGCTGCTCGGCGCGAACTAATGCGTTCAACGTAGGGGCGGGCGTGAACTAGCCCCTGCAAATCGCATCTCGGCCGTAG
>ERZ808037.1071-NODE-1071-length-20164-cov-3.991487_pt1 | contig 20164 bp, 15 predicted proteins | sample MGYA00380190_ERZ808037 | MGnify/ENA primary metagenome ERZ808037 (study PRJEB31490, sample SAMN06133399) | mouse gut metagenome | isolation source: J9 | host: mice | place: China: Chengdu | collected 2015-05 ... | reverse complement strand
ATATACGATGGGGACGCTTTGAAGAAGTGCGAGATAGGCGGCGGCCTGTACGGGCTGCCCCAGTTCGGCCAGGTCACCGTCAAGGACGTGGGGGAGGGGTTCTTCTATAGAGAGGATCTGCGCCGGGAGTGGGGGCTGGAGGAAATCCATGACCTGGACACTATGGAGGCCTATCTGTACCGGGCCAAACAGGAGGAGAGGTACAGGGACGCTCCGCTGGTCACGGACAACCGGATATGGAGCAGCCTGTGGCTTTTGATCACCAAGGGTAAATATCTGGAGGTGAACAGCAGCCTGGAGACGCCTTTCGTGGTGGTGGAGGCGGACAATCCCTATCAGGCCCTGAACCGCCTGGAGACGCCGGAGTTCCAGGAGGTGCTGGCGTATATCCAGAAGTGGAAGCGGGACGGCATTCTGGATCCCGATATGCTGTCCAGATCCGACAATGAGGGGGAGCTGGGAAGAAATCTGGTGCTGGCGGATAAGAAGCCCTGTGAGACCAACAATCCGGCCTGGTCTATCAGCAGCCATTGGATACCGGTCCTGTACGCCGGCCACCCTGACTGGGAATTCGGTTTCTTCCCGTACCTGTCCCAGAATGAAAAGCATTATGCCAGCTCTCTGGCGGGAAACTCGGTGATCTCCATATCCGCCAAGACCACGGAGCCGGAGCTTGCCCTGAAGCTGCTGGAGAAGATCCACACGGATCAGAGGTACTATGCTCTGGTGGCCTACGGCGTGGAGGGCAGCAATTACAACCTGGTGGACGGCAAGATCAACTTCGACGGAATCGGTCCGGACACGCGCTTTGCCTGGACGGCGGCTGCGGATGACATCATGAACTATGAAGCGGTTCCGGTGAACAGGCAATGGTCCGAGGGGCCTGACCTGGCCGTCAGGGAATGGTGGGATGAAATAGGAAAGACCGCCCTGGACGATCCGCTGGACGGCTTCAACTTCGTGCTCCCGGAGAAGGAGGAAGAGGCCATGGACCAGGTGTGGCTTCAGTATTTCCAGCCGCTGGTATGCGGATACGGGGAGGATTACCAGGCGGAGCTGGAGAAAGTGACAGAACGTATGTACGAATCCGGCTTTGACAGGTACCTGGAGACCATCCAGGAGCAGCTGGCGGAATGCAGGGCGGCAAACCGGGACGGCTCATAGCCTTCCTCCGCCAGTTCCTAGGGTTCCGGGATCCTTTCAATCACACAGCTATGTGTTGGTGGGCGCGTACTGAGTCCCGCGTATCTCTTCTATGGTATTTGCCACAGCATCTCCATTCCCCGCCAGGGTGTCCTCCAAAAGCTTTCGGGAGCGGCCAAGCAGCTCTGCCCATTTCTGGTTCACGCCGGCGCCCTTCAGGATTCTTCGGAACTCGATTCGCACCTCCTCATTGGGGATATGGGCCGTCCCCTCATCCTCGTTCCAGGTGAGGTACCCCAGATGAATCAGCAGCGTCAGCACATCATCCCGGCTCTTAAAGGTCTCGAAATCATTCTCAAAGGAGCCTGTGTCCACCTCTGTCTCTTCCCCGGAGATTAGCCGGGAGATGGTCTCCTGCAGCCCTTCGAAGTCCATGTTGATATATGCCATCAGGGATTCCGCCGTCGATGTCCTCTGCCAGTAGGAGCCGAACTTCCTCCTCCGTATCGCCATCATGACTGAATAAGGGTTATAAATCGCGCCTATATCCGGGAAATCATAGCCGTCATACCATTTCCTGGCATCCTCGAAGCTCATCCCATAAGTTCCGCAGTTTTATTGAGCAATGCAATCAAGCCGGTCTTATCCACATATTCTGACCGTAAGATTTCCTGGAATCCTTTGTTTCCCGGATCTAGATAGTTTCCCATGAGGCTGCCTCCACACAAATACTATATCATCCAGTTTATGCCTGAACCGGCCAAAAGTCAATGTCAGATTCCCCCTTTTCAATTATTCAAAAATTATCCTATTTCTAGCTTTTTTCATATAGGTTTCCAGATGACGATATCTTAATATAAGTTTAACACATAATTCATTTCATGAGGGAAGGGAAAGGTGATGTGAGCTTATGGGCGGAAAGATAAGGAAATCTGGAAGATGCAGAAAACCGGCAGTCCTTTTGATGAGCCTGGCGCTGATTGCGGGCATGCTCTGGCCAGGGACGGCACGAGCCAGCGAGCCGGGCGGGCTGCATGAGTCACAGGGAAAGTCAGAGAGCGGGACGGCGGAGGCAGCGGAGACGGTCTATGCCACCTATGAAATGGAAGTGGAGGCGCCCCGGGAGGGAGAATACGAGATAACGGTGGAATATATCCAGCCCTCCGACAATGCCAGGGACATCCTGATAGACGTGGAGGTAAACGGCGACCTGCCTTTTCCCGAAGCCAGAGGGATCACCCTTCCCAGAATCTATCGGAACGACGGCGACATCCGGACAGACGCCAACGGCAATGAGATAGCCCCCAGGCAGGCCATGGTGCTGGAGCCGGTGGAGCATACCCTCATGAACACATCGGGATTCTACGAGGGGAATTACCAGTTCCCCATGAAAGAGGGAAAGAACAGCATAGAGCTAATCTGCACCAACACGGATGTGGAGATCCTGGGAGTCACGATCGCTCCCAGAAGGGAAGTCCCCTTTTATGAAGACTACCTGGCGGCCCACCCGGGGACGGACACCAGCGGAAAGCTTATGGTAATCCAGGCGGAGACGGCAAAGGAGAAGACCACTTCCATGCTCTATCCCACCTATGACAGGAACAATGCCGCCACCCAGAGCGCGGACGGGAGCCTGAACAGCCCCTCGGCGATCCGCATCAACACGGCGGGGGGAGAGATGTGGAAGCAGACCGGGCAGTGGATGGAATGGGACGTGGAAGTGGGGGAAAGCGGATATTACAACCTTGGCTTCAAATACAGGCAGAGGTTCAAGGACGGCCTGTTCACCAGCAGAAAGGTCTACATAGACGGGGAAGTCCCTTTTGAAGCCATGGAGGGCGTCAGGTTCGTTTATGACGAGGAGTGGCAGACGATGACCCTGGCGGACGGAAACGGGGAAGCGTACCGCCTGTGGCTGGAGCAGGGGACGCACACTGTCAGGATGGAAGTCACCATGGGGATCTTCGCCGATTCCCTGAACCATATCAACAGCTGTGTACAGGAACTGAACGATCTGTACCTGCAGATTGTAATGATCACGGGAACCAGCCCCGACAGCTACACGGATTATTTCCTGGAGGAGAGGGTGGAGAATCTGAGGCAGACCCTACAGGAGAACCGGGACCTCCTGGTACAGGAGCTGGATTATATCACTTCCATCACCGGCGGAAAGGGCTCGGCCACATCGGCCATCGACACCATGCAGATCCAGCTGGGGATATTCCTGGAGGACAGGGAGGAGATATCCAAGAGGCTGGGCAGCATGAAGAACAATATCAGCGCCCTGGGCACCTGGGTGGTGGATATGCAGGATCAGGCGCTGCAGCTGGACTATCTGTACCTGAAGTCCCCGGATGTGGAGACGCCGGATGCGGACGCGGGCTTCCTGGAGGGACTGGGCTATCAGCTCACCAGGTTCTTCACCTCTTTCTTTGGCAAGAACCAGCAGGTGGGCGCATCGGAGGAAGAGAGCAGGACCATCACCGTGTGGCTGAATTCCACCATCAACGCCAATGCCAACGGAACCAGCGCAGGCCGCGACCAGGCCCAGGTGCTGAAAGATATGATAGATGAGATGTTCACGCCTCAGACGGGGATCTCGGTGGAACTGATGCTGGTGCAGGGCTCCCTGATCGAGGCCACTTTGGCCGGGACAGGGCCGGATGTGGCGCTGTTCACGGCGGAGGATCAGCCGGTGAATTTCGCCATCCGGGGAGCGCTGCAGGACCTGAGCCAGTTCGACGGCTGGGAAGAGGTGAAGAGCCGGTTCTATGACTCCGCCATGGCGCCCTTTGAATATGAGGGAGGGTGGTATGGCGTGCCGGAGACGCAGCTGTTCAACATGCTCTTCTACAGGACGGACGTGTTCGCCAAGCTGGGCATCGAGCCGCCAGAGACCTGGGAGGAATTCTACAATATTCTGCCGGTGATCCAGAGGAACAATCTCCAGGTGACCACACAGGATCTGTTCCCCACCTTGCTGTTCCAGAACGGCGGAGCGTATTACAGCGACAGCCACACGGAGGCGCTGCTGGATTCCCCGGAGGCGGTGGAGGCCATGCAGACTTACACGGATCTGTACACCCAGTATGGATTTGAGGTGAAGACGGACTTCTACTCCCGGTTCCGCTCCGGGGAGGTGATCATGTCCATCCAGCCCTACAATATGTACAATCAGCTGGTGGCGGCAGCGCCGGAGATCAACGGAAGATGGGACATGGCGCCCATCCCCGGCACGCCCAGGGAGGACGGCTCCATAGACAGGTCGGCCAGCTCCATCCTGACAGCCACCGTCATGCTGGACTCCGCTGAGGATAAGCAGGCGGCGTGGGAGTTCATAGAATGGTGGTCCAGGGATGATGTGAAAGCCAGATACGGCAATCAGATAGAAGCTTTGCTGGGCGGTTCCGCCAGATTCACCCCGGCCAACATCGGCACGCTGGAGAGCCTGCCCTAGCCCGAGGAGCAGTTCGGGAATCTGAAGGACGCCATGGCGGCCCTGAAAGGGATCCCCCAGATTCCGGGCAGCTATTACACGGCCAGAGCGATTACCAATGCTTTCAGGAGCGTGGTCTACAATGCGGAGCCGGTGCGGAAAGTACTGGTGAAGCAGAACGAGATGATAGAGTATGAGATTGCCAGAAAGCGGTCCGAGTTCGGTCTGGACGGGAAGGAGTAGGAGATGAAGGAATCGATGAAAAAGCGGCTGGGGTGGGCCTGGCGGGTGTTCTTTCCCCCGAAGGTGAAGAGCGCGCTTTCCCTGGGACAGCGCATCAGGATGAACAAGATCAATTACCTGATGCTGGCGCCGTATTTTATCCTGTTCACGATTTTTACCATTATACCGGTGGCGGCTTCCCTGGTGCTGGGATTCACTTATTTCAATATGCTGGAGCCGCCGCGCTTTACCGGGCTTTCCAACTATGTCTCGATCTTCCTGAACGATGACATCTTCAAGCTGGCCATCAAGAACACCATCATCTTCGCCCTGCTGACGGGGCCGGTGAGCTATGTGCTGTGCTTCATCCTGGCCTGGTTCATCAACGACCTGCCCAGGCATCTGAGGACATTCATGACGCTGGTGTTCTATGCGCCCTCCCTGTCGGGGAATCTGTACCTGATCTGGCAGTTCATCTTCTCCGATGACCAGTACGGCCTGGTGAACTCTTTCCTGATGACTTTTATGGATCTGGGGATTATCAAGGATCCCATCAAATGGTTCACGGACGAGAAGTACATCATGATCGCGCTGATCATCGTGCAGCTGTGGCTGAGTTTAGGGGCCGGGTTCCTGGCACTGGGGGCTGGATTCAAGACAGCGGACACCACGCTTTACGAGGCGGGGGCCATCGACGGCATCAAGAACCGTTTCCAGGAGTTGATTTATATCACGATTCCGTCCATGAAGCGGCAGATGCTTTTCGCGGCGGTGATGCAGATTTCCTCCTCTTTCGCGGTGGGGAATATCTCCATCCAGCTGTGCGGCTTCCCCAGCACCAATTACGCCGGACATACCATCATGACCCATATCCACGATTTCGGAACGGTGCGCTATGACATGGGCTACGCCTGTGCCCTGTCCACGCTGCTTCTTATCATTATGCTGATTATGAACAAGGTGATCACTACGCTGCTGGTGGAGAAAGATTAGGGGGTGCGAGATGGCGAAGCGTACAGAACTGAAATACAGACTAAAGGGAACCAAGCGGGTGAACCGTTCCACGGGAGGGAATATACTGGTGTTCCTGATGCTGATCGTCCTGGGAGGCTTTATGCTGCTGCCGGTGCTGTATACCGTGGTGCAGTCCTTCAAGCCCATGGAGGAGCTGTTCCTCTTTCCGCCCAGGTTCACGGTGTCCAATCCCACTTTGAAGAATTTTAAGCTGATCGGGCAGCTGATCGACAATCTCTGGGTGCCTTTTTCCAGATATACCTTCAACAGCGTCTTCGTAAGCGCGGCGGGGACCGCGGGCAATGTGATCATTGCGTCCATGGCGGCCTATCCCCTGGCGAAGAATGACTTCCCGGGCAAGAAAGTCCTGTTCAAGATCGTCACGGTGGCGCTGCTGTTCTCCGGCGGGGTACTGGGGCTGGCACAGTACATCATCATGGCCAGGCTGCACATGATCAATACCTACTGGGCCTTGATTCTGCCCTCTGTGGCCACGCCCATGGGACTGTTCCTGATGAAGCAGTTCATGGAGGGCATCAGTACCTCCCTGCTGGAGGCGGCCAGGATAGACGGTATGAACGAGTTTCAGATATACTGGAGCATCGTGATGCCCAATGTAAAGCCGGCGTGGCTGACCATGATCATCTTCGCGTTCCAGGGAATGTGGAGCATGACAGGGGGCAACTTCATCTACAAGGAGGAGCTGAAGATGCTTCCCACCGCCCTGGCGCAGATCCAGTCGGGAGGGATCGCCCGGGCAGGGGTGGCTGCCGCTGCGAACCTGCTGATGTTCCTGCCGCCGGTGCTGATGTTCCTGGTCACCCAGAGCAGCATCATGGAGACGATGGCGAACGCGGGCATCAAGGAGTAAGGAGGGGAGACTGGTGGGACATGGTATGAGGACGAAAGCCAAGGGCGGCCTTGGGAAAAAGATAGGTCTGGCAGCTGCCGCGGCGCTTGCGCTGTCAGGACAGTTTGGAGGATTAGAAACGGTCCGGGCGGATTACCGGTACGATGGCTTTGGAAATGCGATCCCCTCTCAATATTCCTATGTGGCGGAGACGGATTACAATGGCCTGCAGCTGGGGGTGGGAGCTTTCAGTTCCCCCACGGATCTGTATGTCAGCGGGGATGACAGGATCTTCGTGGTGGACGCGGGCAATGACCGGATTGTGGTTCTGGATAGGGAATATGAGGTTGAGAAAGTAATAGACGAATTCAAGATGGACGGGGAGGCCGTAAGCGTCAGGGGAGTCACGGGAATCTTCGTCCACACGGACGGCCTGATGTATCTGGCGGATAAGGACGCGGGCCGGATACTGGTGGCGGACGAGGACGGAAATGTGGTTCGCTGCATCACCAGGCCGGAGTCCACGCTGCTGGAGGAAAGCTCTACCACCACTTTTCTGCCAAGGAAAGTCCTGGTGGACAGCCGGGATATCATCTATATGCTGTCGGAGAATTCCACACAGGGCGCCTATATGATTGACGCGAGCGGAGCGTTCCTGGGGTTCTATGGGCGCAATGAGGTGCAGCTGACTTTCCAGAGGGTCTACGAGCTGGCCATGAGAAGATTCGCCAGCGAGGAGCAGCGCTCCAGGATGCAGAATTTCATCCCGGTGGAATTCACCAATTTCGATATTGACAGCGAGGGCTTCATCTATACGGTGACTGCCTACAGCGAGGATCCCAGCAATGATGAGATGATCAAGAAGCTGAATCCCCTGGGCAGCAATATCTACTCGGGAGAGCGGCTTACCTGGGGAGACATGCCGGACGGAGATACTTACCATACCACTTACACGGACATCGCCGTGGACGAGGACGGCTTCGCCTATGCGCTGGACGCCTACTCCGGCAGAATCTTCTGGTACGACGACGTGGGCTGCCAGCAGGCCATCTTCGGCGGCAGCGGGGCGTATCTGGGGGCTTTCTCCACGCCGGTGGCCATCGATATCCTGGACGGGAATGTGCTGGTGCTGGACAGCGTGAAGAACAATATCACGGTGTTCGAGCCCACTTATTTCGGAAGCCTGGTGAAAGAAGCGTTCCTTTTGTACAACAAGGGCTTCTACGGCGAGAGCAGGGAGCTGTTCGAGGAGATAACGAGGATGGACTCCAATTATGACTATGCCTACGCGGGGCTGGGGCGGGCCTATTACGAGGAGGGCGATTGGGAGAGGGCCAAGGAGTGCTTTGAATACAGCGATATTGCCACGGAACAGTATTCTCTGGTAAAGGAGGAGCTGCGGAACCGGAATATGAAAGAGCATTTCACGGGCATCTTCTTCGGGGTCATCTTCGGATGCTTCGCCGTCATCATCGCAGGCAAGCTGCTTGCCGCCTACCTGGCGCAGCGGCAGAAGAGGATCATAGACGCGGAACTAGAGTTAGGAGGGCATCGATGAAGAAGTTAGGCTATTACAGCTCCATGAGCAAGTACCAATATCCTTTTTATATCCTGCTCCACCCCGTGGACGGATTCCGGGAGCTGAAAGTGAACAACAAGTTTTCCCTGGGGTTCGCCAACGGGATACTGGCGCTGTGGGTGCTGATGGGCATACTGGACTGGGGATATGTGGATTTTGATTTCAAGATTACCATGAGGCAGCTGGAGGGAGAGGTGAACATCTTCCAGGTTCTGCTGACCAGCGTCCTGATCTTCGCCATCAGCGTGCTGTCCAACTGGTGCTTCTGCACCTTGATGGACGGAAAAGGGAGGATGAAAGAGATCTGGGTGGCGGGAGCCTACGCCATGATGCCCTATGTGATCCTGGGAATCCTCAGGGTGGGGCTGACCCATATGATGGTGTCCAGCGAGGCGGTCTACCTGACCTATCTGAACGTCATCGGCATGGTCTGGAGCGCGCTGCTGGTCTTCGTGGGCCTGATGGAAATCCATGACTACAGCGGCCCCAAGACCTTGACGTCCATCTTCCTGACACTGTGCGGCGTGCTGATCATCGCTTTCCTGGTGGTGCTGGTGTCGGGGCTGGCCACGCAGATCTATTCCTTTTTCGCGACGATCTATTTTGAACTGAAGCTTCGGTACCTATAGGGCGGACGCTGGGCCAGAGCAGGCAGAAAGGCAAGAGAATGAGAAAAAAGATGGAAACCTATCAGAAACTGCCGCCCCGGGACAGGGAGCGGAGAGGGCAGAGGAAAGTCTGGCTGGTCGTGGCGCTGGCCCTGGGCATATGTCTTCCGGGAGAAACGATGGCTGCGGTGCATGCGGCTGACGCCGGGGGAGCGCCCGCGGAGGGGGAGACCCAGCTGCCGGATGCCAGAATCGGCAGCGACTGGAAAGCGGCGGCAGGCGAAGCGGCCGATTTGGGCTACACCTACCTGGCCATGGAGAATGGCAGGCTGGCTTTCTATACAAATGAGGACGGCAATATCGGCGTCTTCGACAAGATGACAGATAAGTGGTTCACTTCGGTTCCCACGCAAGCTGCCAGGGAAGCGGACGAGATTGCCCAGGCGGTGAACAAGGTCAACCTGGGTAGCGACTACCAGATAGTCTTCATAGACCAGAACGGAGCCACCTCCGTGAAGAATACGCTGGCCGGGGCAGTGAACGACGAGAATGTAAGGCTGGAGGACACAGGGGAGGGAGTGAAGGTCTGGTATTACATAGAAGACACGGCAGTGACCTTTTCCGTACTGTACCAGCTGACGGAGGACGGCTTCTCGGTGACGATTCCCTTTGAGGACTTCCGGGAGCATATCCAGGAGGGACGGGTGGCGCAGGACAGGAGCACTGTATCCTACTGGGGAATCAGGGACATCAGCGTGCTTCCCTACTTCGGGGCGGCGGGCCTGGAGGACGAGGGCTATATGCTGATACCGGACGGCAGCGGGGCCCTGATAGAGTTCAACAACCAGAAGTCTTCCTACGGCGCGTACAGCCAGGAGGTGTATGGCCGCGACCCGGTGCTGCTGCTGGACAGGAGCCTAAAGAGCGTGAAGAATGTGCTGATGCCCGTGTTCGGCGCCTCTTTCGGCGACAGAGGCTTTCTGGCTGTGGCGGAAAAGGGCGGCGCCAGCGCGGTGGTGAACGCCATGAACGCGGGGACGCTTACCTCCTACAATAATGTATACATGACATTCCGCTATAGACAGAGCATGTCGGCCAGCCGCTCCGTGGCCAACGGATACGGCGGAAACGGCAGCCTGGGCAGCACGGTGGTGGTGGACAATTCCTATTCGGACGGATATTACCGGTTGAGCTACCATCTTCTGGACGCGGAGCATGCAGACTATGTGGGCATGGCCCAGCGCTACAGAGAATACCTGATTTCCCAGGGGATGGAGAAGAAAGAGGCGGCGGACGAGGCCTCCCTGTACCTGACCTTGTACGGCGGCATCGAGGACACGGCATATTTCCTGGGAGTCCCCTATCAGACCGTGGAGAAGCTGACCTCCTATGAGGAAGCTCAGGAAATCCTAAGGACGCTGAAAGAAAGCGGCGTGGAGAATCTGACGGTCCGCTACATGGGCTGGCTGGAGGACGGGCTGGAGGCCTCCGTTCCCACGAAAGTGAGCTACGAGAAAGAGCTGGGGGGAAAGAAAGCCTACCAGTCCCTGATGGAATACGCGGAAAGCGAGGGCATCCGCATCTTCCCGGAGGTGGATTTCCTGAACTTCTATCAGAGCGGCGCCTATTCCATCCACAGCGACGCCATCCAGGCGGCCACCCACGATACGGCCTACCAATATCTCTATGATTTGAACACCGGCAATAAGATGACGGAAAACAGATGGCAGATGCTAACGCCCAATAAGAGCCTGGAAGCCTTTACGAAGCTGATAGGCCAGAAAGACAAGCTATATACGGACAATATCTGCCTGGGGGCCGTAGGCTCCACCCTGTACTCGGACTTCACCGCCAGAAGCAATGCCATCCACAGGGATGACACCCAGGTGATGTGGTCGCAGATGGTTCAGGACGCATCGGAGGGTGTGGGCAGCGTCATGGTGGAGACCGGCAATATCTACGCAGCCATGTACGCGGACTATATCGCCAATGTGACCTCGGAATCCACGGGATTCAACCTGGCCGATGAGAGCGTGCCTTTTTATCAGATTGTGATGCACGGCTATGCTTCCTATGGGACGGAGCCCATCAACCTGACGGCAGATCCTGACAGGGCGCTGCTGAAGGCATTGGAGACGGGGAGCAATCCCGGATTCGCCCTGATTTGCACAGACCCAAGGACTTTGGCGGATACCAGATACAATTATCTGTACAACGCACGGTTCGCGGGATGGGCGGACACCATGGCGGAGTATTATCGGGAGGCGGCGCCTGTGCTGTCCGCAGTGGCCGGCCATGAGATCACAGGCCATGAGCGCATCGGGGACAGTGCCTACCGGACGGATTACGGCGCGGGCGGCTCCGTGTATGTGAATTACGGAAAGAAAGATATTCAGGCGGACGGTGTCACGGTGGAGGCCGGAAGCTACGTATACCTGGAGGGAGAAAGGAGATAGGAGAATATGGCAGGCAGACGCAAGGGAAACAAAATGCGGCAGAGAGAAGCCCTGACAGGCTATGCATTCATATCCATCTGGCTGATAGGATTCATCTTCCTGTTCCTGAGGCCCCTGGGAATGGCTTTCTACTATGCTTTCCAGAAGATGTCCATCACGGCGGACGGCATGATATTTGAATATATCGGTTTTGAGAATTTCATCTATAAATTCCGGGACGATATCTACTTCTTTGACAGCACCGTATGGCCGGGACTGTCCAAGTTCGTCATAGAAGTGCCTATCTGTGTCATATTCAGCCTGTTCATCGCAATCGTGCTGAATCAGAAGTTCCGGGGAAGGACTTTCGCCAGGGCCCTGTTCTTTCTGCCGGTGATCATCACCTCCGGCATTGCCATCCAGGTGCTGCGCTCCTACGGGATGGACACTTCCATGGAGACGGAGAACACCTATCTGTTCTCCAGCAACGGCGTGGCGCAGATTTTAAGCTCGGCGGGGCTTCCCGATATGATCGTGGATATTTTCACACAGATATCGGACCGGCTGTTCGACATCGTGTGGATGTCGGGGATTCAGATCATCCTGTATCTGTCGGGCCTCCAGGGGATTCCGGCGGCGGAGTACGAGGCGGCCCAGATCGAGGGGGCCACGGCGTGGGAGTGCTTCTGGAAGATCACCTGGGTGCGGATATCTCCCATCACCCTGGTGGTGGTGGTGTACTCGCTGATTGATTCCTTTACCAATGTATCCAATGTGATGATCAAGTTTGTGTACGAAGAATATTCCCTGCGGGGCAATCTGGGCGGCAGCTCGGCCCTGGGCCTGTCCTACTGCCTGGTGGCGTTCCTGATCATTATCCTGATCTACGCCCTGACCTCGAAACATGTATTCTATGCAAACGACAACTGAGCGCCCCCATAAGGGCAGAAAGGAGCAAGCATGAGTGCAAGCGCAATACTGGAAAAAATGCATGTCCGCAGGGGGAACGCGCTGACGGACGCAGGGCTAAGGAAGCGCTTCCGGAAGAAAGAGCTGTATGGCTATACCAGGTGGATCTGGAGCCTGTGCCGTTTCCTGTTGATCTTCGGGCTGGGCTTTGTCATCCTCTATCCGCTTCTGCAGATTTTGTCCAAGGTGTTCATGCCTACGGATCAGTATCAGGATTTGAGCGTCATCTGGATTCCCAAATCCCTGACCCTTGACAATATTAAAAATGCCATTATGTATACTAAGTTCTGGGAGAGCCTGGTGAATTCCATGATTCTGTGCCTGAGCTGCGCGGCCATACAGATCGTGGTATGTTCCCTCACGGGCTACGGCTTCGGAAGATTCCGGTTCCCGTTCAGAGAGCCATTGTTTTTGATGGTGATCCTGACCATCATCGTGCCCACCCAGATCATCTTTCTGCCGTCCTTTGTGCAGTATCGTTTCTTCGATTTCTTCGGGATCAGCAAGCTGATGGGGCTGATCACAGGGAAGAACTATACGGAGTATGCAGTCAACCTCATAGATACCAGATGGTCTTTCTGGATTCCCTCTTTCTTCGGGGTGGGGCTGAGGTCGGGCATTTTCATCTACCTGTTCCGGCAGTGCTTCCGGGGGATTTCCAAGGAGCTGGAGGAGGCGGCAAAGATAGACGGCTGCGGCAGCATTGTCACTTATCTGCGGATCATGCTTCCCAACGCCAAATCCTCCATCCTGACGGTGTTCCTGTTCTCCATCGTGTGGCACTGGAATGAATACACGCTCACCAGGACTTTCTTTCCGCAGAAATACCAGCCCCTGGCCATACAGCTGCGGCTTGCCATCGACAGCATGATGAGCGACCTGAACACCAGGACGAATCTTTCCTTCCAGATGGGCGTGACCTACGCGGCGGTGCTGCTGTTCATTCTGCCGGTGCTGATCATCTATATCTTCACCCAGAGATGGTTCGTGGAGGGCGTGGAAAGCTCCGGAATCAAAGGTTAACGGTTTTATGGGCTGCCCGGGCATCTATGCGCAGCCTTTAAAATAAATGGTTTCTATCACTATATCACACATTCATAGGAGGTATGAAAATGAAAAAGAGAGCATTATTGAGTACGCTGCTGGTAGCTTCCATGGTTACGGGGATGTTGACCGGCTGCGGCGGGAATGACGCGGGTTCCGGCCAGTCTTCCTCCCAGACAGAGCAGAGTTCCGCTTCGGATTCCCAGGCGGAGGAGAGTTCGGAGAGTTCGGATTCTTCTGCGGCAGAGGGGAATGAGGAGTCAGGTGAAGAAAGCGATGCAGCGGGCGGAAGCGACGCGGCTTATCAGAGTCTTCTGGAGATCGACACATTGGAGAATCCGAATGTGACCCTGGATCATTACTGGGATCCGGACGGAAGAGACAGTTTTGAGATGGCAGCCATCAAGCGCTATGAGGAGAAGTATGGAGAGGGCACGGTCACGGTAAACGCCATCGGCTGGAACAAGGGCATTGAGACCATGCAGGCCAATACGGCGGCTGGCAATCAGTCCGACCTGATCTTCACAGAGGGCAACGCCTGCTTCCCCAGCTATGTGGTGGACAATTATTTCCAGCCTATCACAGAGTACATCCAGCAGGATCTGGGAAGCGATTTCATGGATCAGGCATCCATGGACAACTTCAAGTATAAGGATGAGTACTATGTGTTCACCAACAGCGCAAGGACCAAGCCTTATCTGGTAGCTTACTATATCCCCATGTTCGAGGACAATGCCCTGGAGACGCCCGGCGAGCTTTACGCCAAGGGAGAGTGGACCTGGGACAAATTCCTGGAGTACTGCGATATCCTGACCCAGGATACGGATGGCGACGGCACAATCGACCAGTGGGGACTTGGGCCCCGTTACAAGCTGCAGAACTTTGCCTATGCTTCCGGGATCATCGGCATTCAGGAGGAGGGCAACGGAAAGCTGAAAGCCAACTGGGAAGACGAGAACATGTTGAAGTACTTTGAGTTCGTCACCAAGCTGGAGGCGATTCAGGCCCGTGCCGTCAACGAGGAGGGCAATGTCTTCAACGATGGCTGGCTGGGAATAGGCGCTATGTACATCGAAGCCATCAACCAGGAGCATCTGGCCAACAGGGACGCGGAGAACAACAATGCGATTCTGGGCAAGAATGAGGATATCGGCTTCGTGCCCATTCCGACCCTGGACGGCTCCATGGCCACCACGCCTGTATGGGACAACGGCTATGCGATCCCCAACGGCGCAAAGAATCCCTTAGGCGGCGCGGTGCTTGCTGCTATGATTCTGGATGAGTACGCAAAGGGCCTGAAGACCGAGCAGGCGCTGTATATGACAGATGATGAAATCAAGCTGTATTATGACTGCATGGCCAACAGCATTCCTCAGAGAAAGAACGATGGCCTGTATGAAGGCGTGACCATGAGCTACGGCGAGGAAGAGGCCAAAGCCGGCACGCCCGCGGCTACGATTATCGACACCTACAAGAATGTAGTGGCCAGCGAAGTGGAGGCTTACAACAGCAAACTTGGCGAATAAGCATGGAAAATAGCATTATGGGACAGGGCTGTAGACGGTTTCGGCTGCAGCCCTTTATATGCACAGGCCCGTACAAAAGTGTCATAGACACTTAGAAACATGCCGCTATGGCGGCGCAGGGGCCAAGCACGGGTAGGGAGAAAAGATTCCATTACTTGTGTGTTCTGTCCGGTCTGGCGGGAGGAGACCGGCGCGGAACGGAAGAAATGAGGAGGTATGGTATGCTTTTAGACCGAAGCGGCTGCAGGCTGGCGGCGGGAGAACAGGAGTACCGGGTGCGCCTGCCGGAGGTGACGGACATTTCTGGACAGGAGGGAATCCGGCTGGATGTGGAGCTTCTGGAGGAGGGAATCTCCGAGATAGAGGTGGCGCTCTATCCTCTGTATATCGCCAGGCCGGAATTCTTCCCCCGGATAGAGGGACGGGTGGCTGTGGCCGGGAAAGGGAGCCATAGGGTGGAGATTCCTTTCGGGCAGTTCGCCTACCGGCAGATGACGGGGGCTTTCCTGAAATATCTGGACGGCATATCGGTGAAAGTCCTGGGGGGCGGCCCGCTGGTGCTGAAGAGCATAGCGGCTGATACCATGGGGGACTTTGCGGCAGGGGCAAAGGGATGCTCCAAAACGGGGGAGACCGGGGAGTGGGTGACCTATACGCTGCTGCTTTCCAACAAATCTCCCGGAAAGATGCTGGTCAATGTGCATCAGAGCCTGTACGGAATGGAATGTCTTCCCACGGAGTATGAGCCTTACGTGGTATTGGAGGGAAATGAGAGCAGGGAATACACGGTGAAAGTCCAGGTGACGGAGGATATCCCGCCGGGAGGACTGGAGAAGAGCCGGTTCCTGTTGGTGCCGGAGGGGAGAGGGAGCCAGGGGAGAGAGGTTCTGTTCCAGACCTCAAAGAGAAGACCGCATCCCTACCTTTTCATGAAAGAGAGGGACTGGCAGAGACGGAAAGCGGCGATTGCTTCTCGGGAAAGCCTGCGGGAGACTTTTCGGAGGGAATATGTGGAGGCTGCGGACGCCTGGGAGGTGCCCACGGCATACCAGGGGGAGGATCATGTATATCCCGCCTATTCCCAGAACGGATTATTTGCGGCGGCTGTAGCATGGAAAGTGACAGGGGAGGATGGGTATCTGCAAAAGGCCATGGAGTTCTTCCAGGGATTTCTGGAGGAAGAGAGAGGGTACCTGGCCACTAGAAGATCCTATTTCGTGTTCGTGGAGAGCAAAAAGGAGTATGCCAGAGGGGATTTTAAGGTATGCCGTGCCCAGAGCGGCGGTTGGGTACAGGAGGCGGAGTTTTTTATCCGGCTTTCTATGGCCTATGATCTGCTCTATGAGAAGTTCACGCCAGGGCAGCACCGGCAGATGGAGAGGTGCCTGCGCAATTATATGGCCTTTGCCTCCTGGCGGCTGACGGACGGGGACGGAAATAATTTCCAGGTGGCGGAGAGCGGGGCCGGGCTGCTGGCTGCCATGGTCTTGCAGGATCGGGAATGGATCGACCGTTTTCTGGAGGGCTATAATGGGGTCACGGATCTCCTGTCTGCAGTGCTTCTGGATGACGGCATGTACTTTGAACAGGCTTCCGGGTATGTGCGGCTGGCGGGGGAACTGTTCTTCGACATTGCCAACGCGGCGGAGAATTTCGGGATTTCCCTGAAAGACAGGAAAGTCCCCGCGTCTTTTGACAGGAATATCCTGCACGCTCCCTGGGCCATGCGGGAGACCTGGGCGGAGGACGGGAAGCCTTTCCTGGGCATGAGCTTCCGGCGGTTCGAGCGGTTCACCCGGACTGCCAGATGCCTGAAAGATTATTTTGACTGCACGGCCAGGCTTCTGACGGAGCGGGGGATTATGTTTTCGGTGAATGACAGCAATGAGCAGAGCTTTGGGAAGCTGTACCAGAAGGCATATTATCTTTATGGGGATTCTCTTTATCGGAAAATCGGGGAGCGGGCTTCAGAGCCGGAGACGCTGCTGGTGCGGGAGGAAGAGGAGGGGCATGAGCCCGGGAGGGATTCGCAATTGCTGTCTGGGGCGGGGTTCGGCATCCTGCGGGAGGAGGGCTGCCAGGCAGTGCTGAAATTCGGCGTCCATGGGGGGTACCATGGGCATTATGACAGGCTGAGCCTGGCTTCTTTCCTGAAAGACAACAAGACCTTTCATAACAATGAGTACGCCTGGTACGGGTACGATTCCTTTTTGTTCAAGATGTGGGTGCAGACCTCCATGGCCCACAATATGACGGTGGTGGACGGGCGCATGCAGAAGCCCTCGCCCTGTGAATGCATCTATTTCGCGGTGGGGGAGGCGGTGGAAGCGAATGGCCCGGAGCGCAGCACTGAGCGGTTCAGCGCTGTATGTGCCCAGACCATGACGGAGTGGATGGATCCGCCCTATGGAGGGCAGACGCCGTATCCCCTGGGCTTTCCGGAGGAAAAATGCGAAAAGGAGGGCCGTTTCATCCTGATGCCGGAGAGGGCCAGGGAGCAGGGTGCCATCGGCGACTTCTCGGAGCCTGTGTTCCAGAGGAGACTGCTGATCCTCTTTCACGGATACTGTGTGGTCTGGGACTATCTGGAGGGGCAGGGGGAGCACCGGTATGACTGTCTGTACCATCCTGTGGGCCGGTTTGAATGGAAAGAGGGAATCGCGTTTTCCCGGCGGGAGAGGTTCTCGGAGGATCCTTTCGGGGCGGGGCAGTTTATCCAGAATTGCTATACGGCGCAGATGGCCGGGACAGTGTGTCTGCAGTTCCAGGAAGCGCAGCCCAGAGTCAATGGGAATGACATTCTGGACAACTTGCCGGAGACGGCTCTGTGGAGGATATGGCCCCGCTGCGGCGAGGTGACCATTGGCCGCTATCCGCAAAGAGGGGACACTTTCACAGAGGAGAACCGGAAAGCGGCGGCGAGATATCTGGAGGAGCCGCTGAAGAAGACGGTAAGTTTCTCGCAGAGAGGCAGAAGCGCAGAATTTATCACCCTGCTGGAAGCCGGGGAGGCCACAGGACAGGTGAGAGGCATCAGCTGTGAAAGCTTTCAGTCGATTCTGATACAGGAGGCAGACGGAAAGGCATGGCGATTTACAGTCACCGGGATGGAGGAGGCTGCCGGGCGGATAGCGGTGTCAGCACTGTTCTACAATGATGTTGGTAAATGAATTGATTATAGCCAATTACGTTTGCATGAGGAGGGACGGTCGTAAGAGAATAGGAGCGGTCGTCCCGGCTTGCATTATCTGAAAGCGAGGAGAGGAAAATGGAAAAATTGAATGTGTATCCGGTGCCCCAGGGTGCGCCGGTTCTGGAGGATTTTCGGGTCAGAGTGAGATTGGCGGGCCGGGAATGGGAGGAAGTGGGCACCTATCTGGCCAGGATCGACATGCACAATGTACGGGAGGCTTCCGCGGCATATTTTGATTTCCAGGGGAAAGTGGAGTGCCAGGTGACCAGCCTGAAAGAGGAGGTGACTTCCGCGCAGATTCGTCCCCGGGCGGCAGGGATTGAATTCCGGCTGGAGGGGAATACCATCTGTTTTGCTCTGGAAAAGCCTGTGAAGCTTTCCGTTGAGATAAACGGGGACAGGTTCCACAACCTGCATCTGTTCGCGGGCGGCATTCCGGAGGAATGGAATCCGGCTGCCACTGTGGTGGAGCCGGGTACCGAAGAGGTGGATTTGGAGAAAGTCATCCAGGGGGCGGCACGGATTGAGGGAAGAAAGGTAGTCCGTTTCGCGCCCGGGCTCCACAGGCTGAAAGAGGATAAGTGTAATGTGCCTTCTGACACTACTGTCATTCTTTCCGGCGGGGCTGTTGTCATGGGAAGCTTCCTGATTTATCATCAGAAGAATGTCTCCGTCACAGGCCGGGGGATGATTTATCTGGGGCATGTGAAGAAAGAGACTTATCTGCGGGGAGCGGACATCAGCTATTCGGAAAATGTCACGGTGGAGGGCGTCATCATCATGAATCCTGCCCATTACAGCGTCCATCTGGGCGCTTCCCGTGACGTGAGGATACGGGATATCATGGCTTTCAGCTGCATGGGCTGGTGTGACGGCATTGACATGATGGGCTGCAGCGATGTGGCCATAGAGGATGTGTTCCTACGCAATTCCGATGACTGCATCGCCATATACGGGGCCAGGGGAGCCTACAGGGGGGACACCCGAAATGTGACGGTCAGGCATGCCGTTCTCTGGGCGGACGTGGCCCATCCCACCATGGTGGGCGTGCACGGAGACGCGGAAAATGGCGGCAGCCTGCTGGAAGACATCCGCTTCGAGGATGTGGACATCCTGGAGCACCATGAGCCACAGGACGACTATCTGGGCTGCCTGTGCATCAATGTGGGGGACGGCAACACAGTCCGGAGCGTGACCTACAGGAATATCCGGGTGGAGCAGTTCGAGCGGGGCAAGCTTCTGGACATCCAGGTAAAATGGAACAAAAAATACAATCCCATTTCCGGAAAATGCGTGGAGCATGTGCTGTTGGAGGACATTTCCTACACAGGGGAGGGAGAGTTCACCTCGGAAATCAGGGGATATGATGAGAGCCGCAAAGTGACAGATGTGCAGTTTAAGAACCTTACCGTGCGGGGGCAGCATGTGCTGAAGCCGGAGGATGGGAATATCCATGTGGGAGAGTTTGCGGAGGGCGTTGTATTCCAGTAAAAGGATTTCGTAGAGAGTTCAGGAGAGGGGCTTATGGAGGAGAGAAACAAACAGATGGATGTGCTGCTGTGCATGGGCATCTTATTGGTTGGAGACAGCGCATTGGCAGAGAGGAAGAGAGACAGTGCCCCAGCTAGATTTGAGAATCCGGACGGCTCGGCTCTTGCGCTGAAAGAAGACCTGGCGGGGAAGACGCGGAGCGGGCAGCCTAAAGCGGGCCCCCTGGAGGATATTCGGGAGGGGAAGAACAGGATTAGAATCTGGACGGGCAGAGCGAGTCGGCGATGATGTTGGACGATAAGTCCAATTGCATGATTCTCTATTTTGTGGTAAGATACCAACTAATAGGAAGAAAGAGTGCAGAGAGGTATCATCATGGTGAACAACACACTTACAATGCTCGATTTGTTTGCTGGCGCGGGAGGCCTTTCAGAAGGCTTATCCGAAGCTGGCTTTCATAGTCTCTTTGCGTCTGAAATTGTTCCGGTTTATGCAGATACATATAAGCTCAACCATCCAGATACCAAAGTCTGCACTGCGGATATTCGCTCCCTGGATGCCAAGATGATTTTATCCGATTTAGGTCTGGAGCGCGGGCAGTTGGATCTCCTGGCTGGTGGGCCGCCCTGCCAGGGATTTTCTATTAATGCTCCT